>Ga0256829_1001913_pt1 | contig 16194 bp, 16 predicted proteins | sample 131447metaG_FD_185979 | JGI IMG/M metagenome (GOLD analysis project Ga0256829, IMG submission 185979) | Hydrothermal vent microbial communities from Lau Basin, Pacific Ocean - 131-447 | ecosystem: Environmental > Aquatic > Marine > Hydrothermal vents | place: Pacific Ocean: Lau Basin | collected...
CACAAAGAAAAAAACGGAAATTAGAGGTGCTAGTTACCGTGCAGGTATTCAATATACACATCACTTTAGTACAAAGGGTAAATAACTACTATAATATAATACATCTTCTTGAACCAATCTTTTCAAGAAGATGTATTTGAGGAATTAATTTGAGATTATTTAAGGAAAATAGAGATAAAGAGAGATTTGTAATTAAAGTAAATTTATACAATCCATATAAATTTATTTTTGTTATACTATTAATTATTGCTACAATAACAACTTTTATCTTTATATACTTACCAATTTAGCTAATATATTTATCAGGAAATAATAGAAATGGAAGTGCTTTTACAAAATGAGAATACAGAATGTGGTTATATTTCCTTATTGATGATTTTAGATTATTTTGGATATAAAACAGATATTAACCGTTTAAAATATAAATATCCAATATCAAATGAGGGTTCATCTTTTGATGATTTAATTAATATTGCTAAAATTTTTGGACTTGAAGCAGAGGCATATTCTGTAGAACAAAATCAAATAGATGATATTAAATTACCAGCAATTTTACAGCTATATGGTTCCCACTTTGTTGTTCTTGAAAAAGTTACAAAAAAAGATATAATTATTCTGGATCCTTCAATAGGAAGAAGAAAGATTTCTCGATTAGATTTATTTAGACATATTGGGTTTGGACAACTTTGTTATTTTATAGAATTTGAAAAAACTAAATATTTTATTGAAAAAAATGACAGAAAAAAACTTTCAATATTTGATTTTATAAAAAATATTGACAAAATGAAAAAATTTTATGTTCATATCTTTATTTTTGCTATAGTTTTACAAATTATTATAATATTAAGCCCTTTATATGTGCAATTTTCACTTGATAAAGTTGTTTCTACAAAAGATAAGGAGTTATTACCTACCTTGTTGGTTGGATTTGCAATATTGTATTTGCTAGATATTGTTATACGATACATAAAAGAGAATGTTTTAATTTATATGCAGGTAAAAGTTAATCCAAAACTTAATTATCAACTTTTTAAGAAATTAATACATTTACCAATAAGTTATTTTCAAAATAGAACAACAGGTAGTTTGACTAATAAGTTCACTGCTTTAGAAAAAGTAATTTCTGCAATTGTTAGAACTTCTTCAAATATTCTTGTAAATATATTTTCTGTTATAGCTCTTTTATTTGCTATGTTATATCTTGATATTAAATTAACATTAATAGTAATATCTATAATGTCTTTATATTTGCTTGTTAAGTATATTCAATATACTAAAAATATAAAATTATTTTCTGAGTTTTGGGAAACTAGTGGAAAAGAAAAATCTGTTTTAATAGATGCTATAAAAAACATTAAAACATTAAAACTTTTTACTTCTGAAGAAAATATTTTAAATAAATTTAGAATAAATACATATAAGAAAAGTTATATTAATAAAAAAATTTATAAATATAATAATATTGCTATGACTTTTGAACATGCAATTACCCATATTGATACATTAATAATAGTTTACATTGGTAGCAAGATGATTATTTTAAATACATTTACAGTTGGTATGCTTTATAGTTTTATATTTTATAAAAATATATTTGCTAGATCTTTTGCCCTACTCATAAATGATGTTTTCGAAATAAAAACTTTAAGATCTGAATTACAGTATCTACAAGATATTTTTAATAACAAAGAAGAAAAATATAAGATAGAAAGTAATATATTTATTAATAAAAAAGATAAATGTAATTTTTTTAAACAAGAAATTAGATTTGAGAATTTTAACTTTATATATAATGAACTATCCACACATATTTTTAGGAATTTTAATTTAACTGTCAAAAATAATGAGTCATTATGTATAATCGGTGAAAGCGGGAGTGGCAAAACAACACTTTTAGATAGTTTGGTTCGTCTTCATGATATAAATAGAGGAGAAATTTTTATAGGCTCTAGAGATATTACTAACATTCCTATAAATGAATTAAGAAAGAATATATCATATATGTCAGCTAATGAAATATTTTTAGATAAAGGTATTATAGATAATATTGCCCTTGATGACTCTGCACCTGATATTCAAAAAATTATTGATATTTTGAAAGGTTTAGATTTGTATGAATTAATTACTGAAGATGTTTTTGGAGGTTTAGAAAACTATATGGGGACAGTTGAATATAGATTTTCCACAGGTCAAAAACAAAGAATTTTACTAGCAAGAACTCTTTATAAAGATTCTTGTTTACTTTTATTAGATGAACCCACATCTTCTTTAGACTCAAAAACAGAAAAAAAGGTTTTAGATTATTTAGTTTCATTAAATAGAAGAATGATTGTTGTAACACATAGAAAGTCTGTTTCTAATTACTTTAATAATATATTAAGGCTCAAATAAAATGAAGGATAAGCTTAAATATTATTTAGAAGTTTCAAAAGTTTTCATAAAGCATCATTTAAGATTTCGTGATATTTTAATTATTGCTATAAATCAGATAATTTCTAAATCGATTTCTTTACCTTTTAATTTTTTGTCTTTAGTAACTTTACCTATTGATTGGAAAGTTTATAAAATGTTGCAAACTGTTAATATTAAAATACAAATTTCAATAAATTATTTTTTGTATAATGAAAGATTAATTATAGAAGACAATTTACTACAAATTCTTAGAATTAATAAAAATAGAGATAAAATAGCAAGACTATCCTTGGTGAATAGAAATCTACAAAATGAATTGTATAGTGATTTATTTTTTAAATTAGTAAGGAGTAAACAATATATTGCTTATGGTAAAAGAATGAAAATTAATAATTTATCAGGTATTCCTTTAGAAAAAATTGGAATAGAGCAAAAAGTAATCTTTTGCCATTCACATTCTAGCCATATGATTTTTACTATTTTAAAAATGGGTTCAATGACCAATACCAAACTAAATACATTATTAGTGCAAAGAGGATATTCAAAAACAGCATATAGTTTTTTAAATTCTGTAGCTAAAAGCTTAGAAGCAAGAAATTTAGAATATTATGACCCTTTTCAAAGTAATACAACTTCATTATTAAGGAAAGTTAAAAACTCTAATATTATACATTTATATGTAGATTTACCCATACATACATCTTTAAAAAATTTTTCTGATACTAACATCGAACTTTTTAATAAAAAAGCTATTGTAAATGATAGTGCTGCTAAGTTAGCACTAAGTTTTAATGCAATATGTATACCTGTATTTACATCAAAAAATGAAATAAATATACTAAAGCCTATTGAACCTAATTTATTAACTGAAAAAGATAAGCAGATAAAAATAAATAAAACAATGCAGTCAATATTTGTTCAGCTAAGTAGTTATTGGTTAAAGTATCCACAGGATTGGTATTTATTGGGTAGTGCAGAATATTTTTTTAAAATAACTAAATTTCAATGAGGTAAAATAATATGACGAAAAAAATAATTTATTTGATTTTGGCAATAATTACATTTCTTACAACTGCTTGTACAAATCGTTTAGAAATGTCCATGCCTTTACCTAAAAAAGCTGGTGATTATGAACAGTTTAGAATATTTGCAACAAAATATATTGAAAAGCAAATGAAGAAATATAATGTTCCAGGAGCTAGTATAGCTATTGTGGATGGTAATAAAATTATATGGGCAAAAGGCTTTGGTTATGCAGATAAAAAAAATAAAATTAAGGCAAATTCTTCTACTATATATAGAATAGGTTCTGTAACTAAGATATTGAATGCACTTGGCATTTTAAAAGCACAAGAGCAAAATAGGCTTAATATAAATCAATCGATAACTAAATATTTGAAAAAGTTTAAAATGAAAAGTCCCAAATACCTAACAAATAAAATAACATTGAAAAGCTTATTAGCTCATCATTCTGGGATTGGTTCACCTGATATGTTAACTACCAATTTTGAAAATAATCCGAAAGCATTAGATTGTAAATATGGAATAAAGCTCTTTCAGAAACTATATTTAGCATATATACCAAATACAGCTACGGTATATTCAAACCAGGGGGTATATCTATCTGGTTGTATTTTGGAAAAGGTAGTTCATATGAAATACACTGCTTATATTTATAAGAATATATTAAATCCTTTAGAAATGAATCATTCAAAATACGGTATAAATATGAATGAAAATGGCGGTGCTAAGCCGTATCGAAATTCTAAGCAAATAAATAGTGCTCCTTTTTATACTTTATCTGCGGTTGGCTTAAATAGTAATGTTATGGATTTGGGTAAATTAATTATCATGATTGTGAATAATGGTATATACAAAAATAAGCAGATAATAAAACCTGCTTCTATAGAAGAGATGCTAAAAATACAAAATAAAAATATTAAAATAGATTGGGATAATCCTATGGCTCTTGGTCTATTTATAGAAAATCACTATCCCGAACCTGTATATTATCATATGGGAAGATCTAGTGGTTATCTTGCTGCAATAGCATTTTCCAAAAAATCAAAATTAGGAATTGTTTTATTGGTAAATGATGATAGTAAAGATATTTTTTTGGAAAAAGTGGTAAAAAAAATTTTTCAGTATGCTTGGGAAATAAAACACAAAAAAAGATTTAAAAAGAAATTATTATCTATGAATAATAAATATTTTAAAACAAACTTTAAAGGTATGTATGTACTAGAACCTAATTCTATGGATTACGAACCAAGTATTATACAAATTGCAAAAGAGCATAATAAGTATAAAGTCCAATCGGAATATGGAGAATTTTATTTAAAACAAGATAATAATTGCTATAAAATTAGAGATCCGCTAAATATTACTGATAAGATTAATGAATTTAAAAAAATACCTAAAAATACATGTTTTTATACGATAAGAAATAGAAACACGAAATTTATATTTTATCGGCATGGCAATAGTGATGATTTTATAATTTTTGCAACTAAATTTAAAAACAATTTTTCCATAACTAGCTGGAACAATTATATTGGTACATATATACCAAAATTCATCCAATATAATAGAGAAAAATTTTTTCGATTTGACCATTTGCAAATAATTAAAAAGAATAATTATTTTGTACTGAAAGTTTATTTACAAGATGGAACCATTTTAAAAACACCTCTTGAGATACTAGATAAAACTCATGCAAAAGTACCATTAATGGCATTAACATCTATAAGAGTAATAGAAATTAAAAAGGATAAGAATAATACTTATTTAAATATTGGAGTCCATAAATTTAAAAAAGAATAATTACACAGATATTAAATTTTATTATTGAATATTAATTAACATACATATTTATTAAAGCCTTTGTTTACAGTCATGACCTAGGTAAAATTCCTTTTAAAGTATAATATTTGGCTAAGAATTTAGCTAAAAAAGGGTAAAATCTCTTATGATTATTTATGGAAAACAGACATGTCTATATGCTTTGAGCAAGCATAGTTCTAAAATAGAGACAATATACCTTAATAAACTCTCTATTTTACCAAAAGATTTACTGAAAAAATATGGCTCAAAAATAAAAACTATAGAAAACAAGTGGGCTCAGAAGATGGCTAAAAATGGTAACCATCAAGGCATTTTAATAGAGATGCAAGAGCCGGAAGCTCCAAGTGTAGAGAGTGTAAAAAATAGCGATTATATACTTGTTTTAGATGGTTTAACAGATGTTGGTAATATTGGAGCAATTATTAGAAGTGCCTACGCTTTGGGTGTAGATGCGGTAGTCGCCACAGGTGTAAGGCAGTTGAATATCCCAGCCATTGTTCGAACTAGCTCTGGAGCAGCACTAGATATGATGCCAATAATTCAAAATAATATATTAGACCTTTTTAATGAACTGTCGCAAATTGGTTTTAAAATATATGGTGCAGATTTAGATGGCAAACCGCTACAAGATGCACAGTTTGCAAAGAGAAGGGTTTTGGTTTTAGGAAGCGAAGATAGAGGTATCTCAAAAAGAGCAAAAGCAAAGCTTGATGAGGTTTATAAAATAGAGATGTCAAGAGATTTTGACTCTCTTAATGTTAATGCGGCAGCAGCAATATTTTTACATAGGATGAGTTATGCTATTAAATGATAATGAGTATTCATTAAAAACTATATCAGAAAAAACAAATATAACAATAGAGAATTTAGAGAAGTTAAGTCAAAAAGATTGGGCACACTTTAAAAAGCCACAAGTTAATGGTTTAATAAGCATTATAGAGCGTGAATTTGATGTCGATTTATCTGATTTAAAAGCAGAAGCAAATGCTTATTTTAAAGAGCATTTAGAGAAAGAACCAGATTGTCCAATAGATTTGGTAGATGCAGTAACAATTGATGGTAGTGGTAATAGAATATTAAGTAATTTTATTACTATACTTTCTCTTTGTGCAGTTGGCTATGCAGGGTGGTACTATTATGATAGTAATAAATCTCAAATACAAACAGAGAAGAACAATACACAAATAAAAAGTAATTCTGGTATGTTTAAAGATACAATAGACTCTGCAAAAAAACTCTTAGGAGATAGTAAAGATAACAATGTCACTAAAAATATTGCTGTAGCAGGAAAAAAAGATGATAAAATTAAAGAGTCTAAAGAGCAGGTAATAGTTCACAATAGTACTAAAACTTCTGTGCATTCGCAAGAGAATAATAGTTCTAATAATGTAATAAAGAAAAAGTTTGATATAACAACTATTGAAAAAAGTGTTCAAGATAATAAAGAAGTATCTAAAGACACAAGCAATATAAGTACTACTGGAAATGAAGTTCAAAAAAGAGATGAAAATATAGTAAACAGCGACTCTTCTGATACAAATTCTAATGATAAAAATAGTAGTGTAAAAGGCGAAGTAGATAAGTTGCTTAAAGAGTTAGATACCAACAACAGTGAAGTAAAACAAGATAGTGCTGAATCTAATGACACTAGTAGTAGCGATACCATAGAAAATTTGGAATTAAATAGTACAGATAATAATAGCAGTGAGAGTGTTGCAAATATAACAAAAGCTACAATTAATTTAAAATCAAAAAGACTTTGGTTAGGAATTTATGATTTAACAACACATAAAAGAGTAAGTAAAGTTATCAGAAAGCCATTTACTTTAAATATTGGTGAAGATAAATTTGCCGTAGTCACAGGACATAATGGCTTCGAAATAGCCACGGATAGTGGCACAAAAAAATTTACAAAAAAAGGTAAAGTTTACTTTACAATAGATAAAGATGGAATTAAGCAACTAGATAGAAGAGAGTATAGAAAACTCACAAAAAGAAGAGCTTGGTAAGTTAAGGATAAAAAATGTTTGACGAAATAAGATTTAATAAAATAGATAGATTGCCAAAGTATGTTTTTGCTCAGGTAAACGAGCTTAAAATGGCAGAGAGAAGAGCTGGGGCTGATGTTATAGATTTCTCTATGGGTAACCCAGATGGTCCTGCATTTAAGCCAGTAATCGATAAATTGATTGAGTCAGCACAAAAGCCACATACGCATGGTTATAGTGCAAGTAAGGGTATTTATAAATTAAGATTAGCAATTTGTAAGTGGTACTTAAGAAAATACAATGTTGTGTTAGACCCAGATACAGAAGCAGTAGCAACAATGGGCTCTAAAGAGGGGTATGTGCATTTAGTACAAGCAATTACAAACCCCGGAGATACTGCTATTGTTCCAGACCCAACTTATCCAATTCATTCGTATGCATTTATTTTAGCTGGTGGAAATGTGCAAAAGATGGAACTGACATTTAACGAGCAAAATTTTGAAGTGGATGAAGATAAGTTTATAGAAGATTTAGAGTATGCTCTGAAAAACTCTCAGCCTAAGCCAAAATATTTGGTTGTGAACTTTCCGCACAATCCAACTACTGCAACAGTTACGCTAGATTTTTATGAGCGTTTAGTAGAGATTGCAAAGCGTGAGAGATTTTATATAATTAGCGATATTGCATATGCAGATATTACATTCGATGGATATAAAACGCCATCTATTTTGCAAGTAGAGGGTGCGAAAGATGTCGCAGTAGAGAGCTTTACATTAAGTAAAAGTTATAATATGGCAGGCTGGAGAGTTGGTTTTATTGTAGGTAATCCAAAACTTGTCGGAGCACTTCAAAAGATAAAATCGTGGTTAGATTATGGTATGTTTACCCCTATTCAAGTGGCATCAACTGTAGCTTTAGATGAGTATGGTGATTTAGTAGAAGAGATTGTAATTCCAAAGTATAAAAAGCGTAGAGATGTTATGCTAGAGGCTTTTAAAAATGCTGGCTGGGAGCTTGGAAAACCAAGTTCTAGTATGTTTATTTGGGCAAAAATTCCAGAAATTGCTAGAGATATGGGCTCTCTAGAGTTTTCTAAAGAGTTATTACTGAAAGCTCAAGTTGCAGTTAGTCCAGGTATTGGTTTTGGTAAGTATGGCGATGAGTATGTAAGAATTGCATTAATCGAAAACGAAAAGCGTATTCGCCAAGCGGCTAAAAATATAAAGCACTACTTAGCAGAGTTAAAAAAGCAGAAGCAAGATGGGGAGAGCAAATGATAAAGATAGGTATAATAGGCGTTGGAACTGTTGGGCAAAGCGTTGCTAATATATTGCAAGAGAATAGTGACATAATAAGTGCAAGAGCAGGTGTAGATATTATACCAATTATTGGGGCTGTTAAATCTTTAGATAAAAAAAGAGATGTTAATATCAAGCTTACCGATAATCCTTTAGATATTGTAAATGACCCAGAAGTAGATATTGTAGTAGAGCTTATGGGTGGTGTAGAAGAGCCATACGAACTGGTAAAAAAAGCATTAGAAAATGGTAAAAGTGTTGTTACAGCTAATAAAGCTCTGCTTGCATACCACCGATATGAATTGCAAGAGATAGCAGGAGATTTACCACTATTTTACGAAGCTAGTGTAGCTGGTGGAATACCAATAATTGGTGCACTTAGAAATGGACTTAGTGCTAACCATATCGAAAGCATTGTAGGTATATTAAACGGAACTTGCAACTATATGCTTACAAAGATGATAAACGAGGGTGTAAGCTACGATGAGGTATTAAAAGAGGCACAAGAGTTAGGCTACGCTGAAGCAGACCCAACTTTTGATGTAGGTGGTTTTGATGCTGCACACAAGCTACTAATATTGGCTTCTATTGCTTATGGAATCGATGCAAAGCCAGAAGATATTTTAATAGAGGGTATCGAAAACATTAGCAGTAGCGATGTAGAGTTTGCAAAAGAGTTTGGCTACGAAATTAAGCTGTTAGGAATTGCTAAAAAGGGTGAAGATGGTGCAGAGATTAGAGTGCACCCAGCAATGGTAAAAGCAAGCCATCCGATAGCAAAAGTAGATGGCGTAATGAATGCTGTTAGCGTAGTAGGCGATAGGGTAGGGCAGACAATGTTCTACGGCCCTGGAGCTGGTGGAGATGCAACAGCAAGTGCAGTAATTGCCGATATAATCGAAATAGCAAGAGGAAACAGAGGTCCAATGTTGGGCTATAAAAAAGGCTTAGAGAGCGGACTTAAACTACTAGATACTAAAGATATAGAGTCTAAATACTACTTAAAACTAAAAGTAATTGATGAGCCAGGAGTACTAGCCGCTGTAACTTCGGCACTTAGTGAGTGTGGAATATCTATCTCTTCTGTATTGCAAAAAGATTCGAATGTAGAGAGCAGAGTAAGACTACTTTTAACAACACACATTTGCAAAGAGGCAGATATAACAAAAGCAATAGCTAAGTTAAAAGAGTTAGAAGCTGTTGGCGATAATGTTTCGATGATGAGGATTGTTGAGTAGTTGTTAATGTTGCCATCTGTAGGGGACGACCTATGTGTCGTCCCATTAATTTAAACGCCAATATATGTTTCCTACCTAATTTAATATATAATTTCTGTATACGAAAAATAATATTTATTTTAATTTTAGCTGGTAATTTTTTTAGCCATTTGAAGTTACTGGCAGACACACAGGTCTGCCCCTACAGGTTGGATACACCTTGAATTATTTTTATTCGTAGGGGATGACCTATGTCTCGCTAAGTAAATTGGCTATAGATGTTATTTTTATTGCTATAAAATACCTATGATATGAAGTAGTGGCATAAAGCAGACAAATGAGAAAAATAGCAAAACAAGTAGAATAAGTATAAATTTTATGGGATTTTTATCCCATAGCACATAAGTAGTTGTATCTGTGTGTTTAAGTTTGCCACTTTTAATGCCACTGTAAATACTCTTTAAAAGCCATAATCCATAAATGAAAACTATGAATGATATTATAAATCTTACAACAAGCATATAAAACCTTTTAATATTGTCTTTATTTTAGCATATTATTTTTATGATATACTTTCAATTAAAAACTGAAGTTAAAAAGGCATAAACTATGGCAAAGGCTAAAGAGCACTATTTTGATATTACTGCGAAACTTGATTTTATGGAGATGAAGAATGCTATTGAGCAGGTTAAGAAAGAGGTGGCTAATCGATTTGATTTTAAAGGGGTTATGGTAGAGGTTGAGCTTAATGATAAGGCTAAGGTTTTAACGCTCTCTAGCTCTAGCGATAGTAAGATAGACGCATTAAAAGATATTGTAATTAGCAAGATGATAAAACGAGATTTGTCGCCAAAGTCGCTTGAAGAGATAAAGCAAGATGGTATTAGTGGTGGTAATGTTAAAGTTACTTATAAAATTGTAGATAGTATCGAAAAAGATGAAGCTAAAAAGATTGTAAAAGCTATAAAAGATATGAAGTTAAAAGTAACACCGTCTATTCAAGGAGACGAAGTGCGTGTAAGTGGTAAGAAGTTAGATGATTTACAAGCTGTAATTAGAGAGGTTAAAAAGCTAGATTTAAAAGCACCGCTTAGCTTTGGGAATTTTAAGTAACTTTTTATGGGTCAATACATATGTTGCCCCTACAAATTTATATCCCACTATAGCTTTAAAAAAAGACCTATAGCTAAAGATAGAATGATAGTAATTATAATTATTAATATATTTTTAGCTTTTTGGCTTAAGCTAATTTTTGTCTCTAAAAACTCTACTATTTTAATGGCTGGGAATGCTATAAATAGTAGCATTACTATGGAGAATACTAGAGTTACTACTATATCTATCACTGCTTAACTCCATAATATTTTTTAACAAAGTTTATTTCGTCTTGGTTTTTTAACTCTACCGTCTTTAAATCTTTATTGCCATCTGTAATGTGCAAAGTGTTTCCTGTTAGTTTTAAATGCTTTTGTCCCCATGTTTTTTCTAAATACTCATATCTTTTAAAGAATTCAGCATTTGTTGGCTCTTCTTTATATTTTTTATCTGTTTTACTTTTAATTCTAAGTCCTGCAAGAGTTTTTTCTATATAGTATGGGGAGTACTCTTTTACTATTTTGTAAACTCTTGCATTCTTGTGTGTTGGGCGACTTGTTAAAAATGTTGTAAAACCTATAAATAGAAAAGCTAAAAAAAGAGCTATTGGTAAGTATTTGCTAAATTTGTTCATATCCTATCCTGTATAATTATTTTAAAAACTGAATTTACTAAGTATAGAGTTTTTTAATTAAAAATATCTTGATAAAAATCAATATAAAAGCACAGTTTGTTTGTTACTATTATAAAAATAGCAATTATAGGAGTTTTTATGAGTGAGTTTTTTAAATTAGAAGGTGCATATCTGTTTTTTGCGTTTGTAATTTTAGTAGTTACAGTATTTGTTGCAACTAGACCATTTATGGGTAAAGGTGCCTTAAAAAAAGGTATTATTTGGGTTTCTCTCTTTTTGGCATTAGCGATTGCTTTGCATTTTTATATAACAAAAAGTAGAATGTTAGAGGTAGCGACTGCTTATAAAAATGGTAAAGAAATTTTATGTGAAAATAGAATATATAGAAAAGGTGCAAATTTTATTAATATAAAAGATAATGGTGAATGGAGTCTAAAAAATGATTACTTTATGTCACCAAATTACACAAGAGATTTTTTTATAGCAAGATGTATTGTTAAATAACTGAAGTTACGCAAGAGTATATTAGACTTCTTGCGTATTAAATTTTAAATACTCTATCTTTGGTATTATCTTATTCTCTCCTAATTAAATTTATAACATTATTAATTTAAATTGATATATATCAATTAATTTTCTTTCTTAAAGTGTCATAATACTCTTGTGCTTATGGTATGTAATTTCATAAGGCAAGTTAAAAAAAGGAGTAACAATGGAACCATTATATGTAAGACCAATCCTTACACCAAGTGAGTTTTTACCAATTTTTGTAAGTGCAACTATGGTACTTATATTTGGTGTAATGTATGCTGCATCGATAACATTAGCAAAAATGGGGTATCTTACAAGAAAGTGGCTTTATATTGCTTACTCTTTTTGGATTTTGCAGACATTTAGCCTGTACGAATTGGCCGTTAGGATTCATAGCAATAATTTTACCGAAAAGGTTTTGATTATTACTATGATAGCGTATCTTTTTATGCCACATTTATATTTTAGATTTATTGCAGATATAAATAATCGGTATGAAAAAGACTAAGGAAATAGAAAGAATAAGGAGGAAGTATGGCAAATAGTCATTCAGTATGGACAAGTATCCGCTTTTGGCGTCAGTCAGCAGCGTGGGTAACTGGGTTTGCATTTGTATTATTAATTTTGTTAACATTTGATACTGTTAAACAGATATCAATGGGTACAGATAAAGATTTACAAAATGGCATAACAAAAAGAGTTCCTGCACCTACTGTAATTAATTATCATATTGATTATAAATTCAGCAAAAAAAGAGGACACGAAGTACCAGTAATTGGCAAAAAAGAGCCATTCTTTGGAAAAGAGTGGAGTCCAAAAGAGGCTGCTGCACTTTTACATAAAGGCAAGCTAACAGAGCAAGCTAAAAACTGTATGGATTGTCATACACTATTAGGAAATGGTGCATATTATGCTCCAGATTTAACAAAAGCTTGGTTAGACCCTAAGTGGAAAGATATGCAAGCAATGATTGGTGCTAAAACTAGAGAAGAAGCTATGGCTAAGTTTTTACAGCATCCAGAGATGTATCCGACACATGAGCGTCGTATGCCAAACTTGAAAATTACAGCAGATGAAGCAAAAGCTTTAGTGGCATTCTTAAAACATATGAGTTCTATTGATACAAACGGTTTCCCTAGAGGCTTCTCTAAAACTGTAAAAGATTTCGAAGCAGGAGGTACTTATGCTCACTAGTATTAAAAATAATCATTTAAAGTATGAGTCTCAAAAATTAGGAATGATGTACTTTAGGGTAGCAATTATTCTATTTGGTGCTCAGTTATTAATGGGGCTTATAGCAGCAATCCAATTTATGTATCCAAGTTTTTTATATGGAGTATTTGATTTTAATGTTGCTAGAATGGTGCATATTAATGCATTAGTTGTTTGGATGCTATATGCAATGATAGGTTCTGTATATCTTATGATACCAGATGAAACAGGTATAGAGACTGTAGGTATTGGTTTAGGTAAATTAGCATTTTGGGTATTAACAGCTGCGGTGACAGTAGTTGTGCTTGTATTTATATTTGTTCAAATAGGACCGGGTAAAGAGAGTACTATTTGGTTTATTAATGAAGGTCGTGAATACTTAGAAGCACCTAGATGGGCTGATATTGGTATTGTTGTAGTTGTTTTAATTTTCTATTACAATGTTTTCTTTACCTATTTAAAGGGGAAAAGAACAGGAATTATGACTGTTATGGTTGCAAACTTAATGGCTTTAGCCGGTTTGTATTTGGCAGGTATGGTGTTTACAGATAATATCTCTATGGATCAATACTGGTGGTGGTGGGTAATCCACTTATGGGTTGAAGCTACTTGGGAAGTATTTGTAGGTACCTTAGCAGCATACGCATTAATTAAAATTATTAGTGCAAAAAGAGAAATTGTTGAAATGTGGTTATGGATAGAAGTTCTAATGCTATTTGGTTCTGGTATTCTAGGTTTAGGGCACCACTACTTCTGGATTGGTACACCTGAATATTGGTGGGAAATTGGAGCACTATTCTCTGCATTAGAACCAGTACCACTAGTAGCAATGTTTGTACATGTATTGTACGATTGGGGTAAAGAACAAGGTGTACACGGAAGTAAACCAACAGTTAAAAATGGACCAGCTATGGCTTGGATTGTTACAAATGCATTTGGTAACTTCTTGGGTGCTGGTGTTTGGGGATTCTTCCATACTTTACCACAAGTAAATATTTATACACACGGTACGCAATTTACTGCGGCTCACGGACACTTAGCATTCTTTGGTGCATATGCAACTATATTGATTGGCATGATGTATTATGGTGTACAAAGAGCTCATGGCATAGAAAAAATGAAAGCAACATTTAAATCTAAAATGGCGATTATATTAATTGTATTTGGTATGCTTGGAATGACTGTTGCTTTAACAATAGCAGGTTACGAGCAAGTATTAGTTGAGCGTGCAGAATTGGGTGCTGGTTGGGATGCTTACTTTGTAGCTCAAGCTCTTCCATGGATGAAGCAAGCTATGGCTTGGAGAACAATTATGGGTGTAGTTATGGTTATAGGTTTTGTATATCTTATTTGGGATCTTTTAACAATAGGAAACAAAGAAGCTCAACAAAAAAATTAGATTAGTGTGAGAGAGAAGTGTAAGTATGGGTAAAAAAGTTTATAAATAACTCACATACACTGACAACTCATACTCAAAATAAAAGGAGATTATATGCTATTTCAAAAATTTACAGATGTAGTTCCAAGTTTTTGGGGTTGGTTAAATCAGGGTCCTTTGACTCTGACTATCTTTTTGCATACAGTGATTATTTTACCAATGGTTGTGCTGTATTTTAAAGAAAAAAAGAGACTAGAACAGGAGAAATAAAACTGGAGGTATTAAATTTATTATAATTTAAGTTACTTATTATTATAATAAATTAATCTTATTTAAAAGAGGAGGATTAATGAAAAGTTTAAGATTATTAAATATGCTTGTAGCAACAAGTTTTGTAGCTACTTTAGCAATGGCTGGCACATCTAAAATGAACTTTGCAAAAGTTTATGAAAAAGAGTGCCAAGGGTGTCATGGACCAATTCATCAAGGTGGAGTTGGTGCAGACTTAAGACCAAAAGCTTTAAAAAAGAAGAATAGAGAATTTTTGGCAGAAACAATTCTTAATGGTCGCGAAAATACAGCAATGCCAGCGTGGAAAGATAAGTTTAGCAAAGATGACGCAACTGGTATGGTAGATTGGTTAATGGATTGGAAAAATACAGTTGAGTTAAAACTTGACTTAAAAAAAGTAAAAAAATCGTGGACTAAACTTGCTGATGTAGATGCATTAGCAAAAAAATATCCAGTTGCTAAAGATGGTACTTTAAAATATAAAGGTGCACAAGTTAAAAATGTTAAAGATATTACATTTGCAACAGAAAGAGATGCATCTTTAGTTGATTTTATCGATTCAACTACAGGTAAAGTTCTTAGTCGTCATAAAGCTGGATTTGCAGTGCATGTTACTGTAACAAATAAAGCTAATCCTAGATATGCTTACTCTATTAGCCGTTCTGGAAGATTAACAATGTTTGATATTGGAGCTCCAGGACAGCCAGCGTTGGCAATGGCACAAGTGGGTCAAGAGTCTCGTGGTTTGGCAGTTAGTCCAGATGGTAAATATGTAATGGCTGGTGATTATAATCCAGGTGGTGCAGTACTTTGTGATGCACATACGCTAGAACCATTAAAAGCTTATGATACAAGCCGTGTAATCGATATGGATGGTCAAATTGGTCCGAGCCGTGTTGCATATATTGCAGATACACCATATGGTCCATATTTTTCATTTGCATTAAAAGATGCTGGACATGTTTATATTGTAGATTACTCTAAACCAAATTTCCCAATAGTTGGTGATATTCCAAAAATTGGTAGAGTTCTTCACGATGCATTTGAAAATGAAAACAAAGGTGAAGATTTTGGAAGATATGTACAAGTTGCATCTCAAGGAAGTGACTTAATGGGTATTGTGGATTTAAAAACTAAGAAATTAGCTGCAAAAGTATTTACAGGTAAAAAATCTAAGCCACATCCAGGGCAAGGGGCTTCTTGGTATAATAAAAAGATGGGTAAACAACTTAATGCAACACAGAGTATGAACTTTGGACAAGTTGTAATTTGGACATCTCCAGGTTGGAAAGTT
>Ga0256829_1001914_pt1 | contig 16186 bp, 15 predicted proteins | sample 131447metaG_FD_185979 | JGI IMG/M metagenome (GOLD analysis project Ga0256829, IMG submission 185979) | Hydrothermal vent microbial communities from Lau Basin, Pacific Ocean - 131-447 | ecosystem: Environmental > Aquatic > Marine > Hydrothermal vents | place: Pacific Ocean: Lau Basin | collected...
ATAATAAAAATAATAATAAAAATAATAATAAAAATAATAATAAAAATAATAATAAAAATAATAATAAAAATAATAATAAAAATAATAATAAAAATAATAATAAAAATAATAATAAAAATAATAATAAAAATAATAATAATAAATGAAATTTAATAAAAGAAACTGAAGCTATAAATATAAAAAAAGAATGTAATAAAGTAATAAAATGAGAAAAAAGTGAGTATTTAAGTAATAATGAATTGTATAATGAATTGTATAATGAATATTTAAAGTCATTAAGAGTTTTGAAAAAAAATGAATATAAAATGATTATTGAGATAAAAAAATGAAATTGTTTAACATTCTCTTGAGAAAATAAAAAATTTTGTGAGTCTATAAAAACTAAAAAAATAGTAGGTAAAAAATGAGAATATAAATATTCTTTAACTAAAAGTATTATAGAATGAAAAAATTATTGTGATTTAATAAAAGATAAAGATTTGGTTGAAGACTGTAGTGAAACATTTAAGTGTTTTATGGACCCTAAAATAGGTATAGATAATATAAAATTATCAGATGATAATTTTAAAAAATGAAAGTTTTTATTGAAAGTATGAAGAGAGAAATATAAAAAAATAATTGATTTCTTGTTTTATAATAAATGTATTAAAATTAAAAATGATTAACTCTTTAAAAACAAGAGATTTTGTAATCTTAAATCATAAATTAAATTATTTTAGTGATTATGATTTGATTTATTACTTAACTTGATTAGGAAGTATTATAAAAACTTGAAATATATTTTTTGATGTTGATTTTAATGTTGATTTTAATAGTATGTTAGAGTATTTTTCTAAGAATTTTAAAGAAATAGAAAAAGATGCATTACATACTTATTATTGAAGATCTTACTAATATAAACAAAAAGATTTGAGATTTTTTTACAAATTTAATTTTTGAATGAAAATAGAAATGAAGAATATAGAAATATATAAACACCTTTCTTGGAAAATTAAGTATGAAGCAGGGGATATGCCATATCCTCCTGTTTTATTTTGGGATAAAAATATTAGTAGTATTGATATTAAAAATTGATGGAAAAAAACTATTAATATAATAAAAAAACAAAAGGTAGATCATAATATGTGATTATATGTACATATTCCTTTTTGTTATACTCATTGTTTTTTCTGTACTTGTGTTACCAAGGTAGAACATAAAGAAAATAAATATGATTATTATTTAGATTTTATTGAAAAAGAAGCAAAACTTTTTACAGATATTTTTAAAGATATTGAATTTAATACAGTTTATGTATGAGGATGAACACCTACAATATTAACTGCTAAACAAATAGATAGATTTTATAATATTTTAAAAAAATATTTTAATTTAAAAAATGTTAGTCAAATAATGACAGAAGGTAGTCCTTATACTACTACTGAAGATAAAATGAAAATTTTAGCTTCTCATTGAGTAAATAAAATAACTTTTTGAGTTCAGTCTTTAGATAATGAAACTTTAAAAGTAAATAATAGATTTCAACAATTTGATGATGTTAAAAATGCTATAAATTTTGCAAGAAAATATTGAATTAAATATATTAATTTAGATTTAATGGCTTGAGTTCCTTGACAAAATTTACAATGATTTAAGGAAACTGTAGATTTAATAGAAAAATTAAATCCTACAACTGTACATGTTAATGCTTTTTGGCCAACAAAAAATACTAATTATATAAAAACTTGAAATAAATATAATTATGAGAATATAAAATTAAGAAATGAAATGGAAAAGTATGGTAAATTTTTGGAGGATTTAGAATCAAAAATAACAGATACTAGTAAAAAAAATTTACAACTATATAATTCTCATAATTATAATAGTTCAATATTGTGACTATGATATTGAGCTATTAGTCATGCTTTTTGATGATTACATTATACTAAAAATTCTTTTGATGATTATATAAATTTTGTTAATTGAAAAAAAGTTTTTTTAAATTGATATAAGCTTAATATAAATGGTGAAATTATCTCATATTTAATAAATAATTTAAGATGAGGTATTTATTTTAAGAATTTTAAAGATTTATTTGGAATTGAATTAGAAAAAACTAAAATTTTTAAAAAAATAAATATATTATTAAATAAGAAAATTTTAGTTATTTGAGATAATGAAAAATGAAAATATATAAAATTTAAATATAATTCTGACTTATATTCAGCTATATATTCAAAATATCTTTATGATGAGGTCTTAATAAAAAAATTTATATTATATATGAAAGGAAATAAAAAAGAGTTTATAAATTTAGATTTAAGATTAAAACAATTTTTTACTGATTAAGTTAGTTTATGTTAAAAAAGATACTATCTAGAGATAATTTATATCCTCCTATTGAATTATTTAAAGAAATTGAGGATAAAGATTTATATAAAAAATGGGAGAGCTTTATAAAAAAAAATATAGATAATAAAATATGACTTTATATTCATATTCCTTTTTGTTTAACAAAATGTACATTTTGTCATTGTAAAAGTTTTTCTTGAAATGATGATAATATAAAATCTTATATAAATTCATTAAAACAAGAAATATTAATTTTTTCAAAGATATTATGAAATAGAAAAATATCTAATATTTATTTTTGATGATGAACCCCTTCTATATTAAGTGAAGAAGAATTAGAAAGTTTCTTAAATTTTTTATTTGAAAAAATTAAGTTTATAAATAATGTTCCTTTTTGTTTTGAAGCAATGCCTGAAACTCTTAATTGTAAAAAAATTGATATATTAAAAAAGTATTGAGTTAATAGATTATCATTATGAGTCCAGACTCTTGATGATAAAGTATTAAAAAATATAAATAGATTTCAAAGCAAAGAACAATTAAAAAATATAGTTTTGTATGCAAAAAATAATATAAAATATTTAAATTTAGATTTAGTATGTTGATTAGAGTGAGAGACTTTAGATAGTTTTAAAAAATGATTAAATTTTATTTTAGATTTAAATCCTGATATTATTCATATTTATAGATTTAATCCTTCAGATACTACATTATTTATTCAATCTTGAAAAAAATATACTAAGGAAAATAGAGAAAATAGAGAAAAAATGTATAATTATGCTATTAAAAAAATTTTAGGAACTTGAAGAAAAAAATTAAAAAATGATGATTATTGATTTAATTTACAAGCTAGAAATATTTCAATAGTTGAAAGAATAGAAGATGCTAGTTCTAATATTTGAATATGATATTCAGCAAGGTGAAATATCTTTTGAGAGTTATCTTATATAAATAGTTGATTTTTAGATAAAAAATTTGCTAATATAAGTAAATATATATCATATAATTATAATATAAATGAAGAAAAGAGAAGATATGTTATACAAAATATAATAGAATGATTAGATTTAGAAAAATATTATAAAATATTTAATTCTGATGTTTTAAAAGACTTTGCTAAAGAATTTTATATAATAACTAAAAAATATTGAAATAATTCTTTAATATCTTATAATAAGTGAATAAAAATAAATTTAGAAGAAATTCCTAATTATTTTTTTAATGTTATTTTTTATTCTAATGATATATTAAAAAAAATTAAAAATGAAATTTGATAAAAATATTTTAGCTTTTATTTGTTTACATACTTCTTGATGAAATATTTATCCTCCACAAGATTTAGCTATAATAAAAACTAAAGAAGATATATATAGTAAATGGAAGTATTACTTAAAGAATGATTATAAAGAACATAAAAGAGTATGACTTTATATGCATACTCCTTTTTGTGAAGCAAAATGTATTTTTTGTAGTTGTGGTAGTAAAAAGATTTTATGATGAAATATTTTAAATTCATATTTAGAAAAAGTATCAAAAGAGTTGGAATATTTTTCAGATTTATTTAAAAATATAAAATTAAATCATGCCTATTTTTGATGATGAACTCCTTCTATATATAATCCACAACAATTAGAATTATTATTAAGCAGTATTAGAGAATATTATGATTTTGAGAAAAATGCTCAGTTTGATTTTGAAATTAGTCCACATACTATAACTGAGGAAAAAATAAAAATTTTAAAAAAATATTGAGTTTCTAGAATAACAATATGAATTCAAACAATGACTAAAGATTCTTTAGAGTTTAATAATAGATTTCAAACTTGGACTGAAATTAAAAATGCTTTTTCTTGGATTAGAAAATATAATATAGAAAATATAAATGTGGATTTAATGCCTTGAATTCCATGAGAGAACTTAAAATCTTTTTTAGTTAATTTAAAAAAGATAATAGAATTATGACCTGATATGATACATTTATATCCATTTAGACCATCAAAAGAAACTTTATTTAGTAAAAATTGATATAATTATACAAATAAAGATATAAAAAATAGAGATTTAATGTATGAATTATGAATAAAACTTATTGAAAAATATTGATATTATTGAGTTGAGAATGATTCTTGGTGAAAAAAAGATAATGCTAGAAATGAACAAGAAGTTGATAAAATTGTTAATAATTGTTCAATACTTGGTTTTTGATATCCTGCTAGATCTTATATACATAAAAATTTAATGTATTTTACTTGGTATGATATGTATAAGAAAGATGAACCAATTTATATGTGAATAGAAATGAAAAAAGATGATTATATGGCTAGATATATTATTTCTCATTTTAGATCTGGATTTAGTTTAGATGATTTTTATAAAGAATTTAAAATAAATTTCACTGATTATTATTTAAAAGAAATAGATTTTTTAGAAAAAAATAATATTGCTTATGTAAAAAATTGATTTTTAAAAACAAATATAAATAATGTTTTTGATAAATTATTGTTTTCTAAAATATTTTATACTGAAGAAAATATAAAATTTTTGCTAGAAAAGTTTAATTATAATAAAAATATTAATTATATAAAAAAATTTAAAGATACTTTATCTGCTTCTTATAAATAGATGAAAAACCAAAGAGTACATATTTTAACAAGTTGATGATGCACAAATGATTGTATTTTTTGTATGGATGATAAAACTTTAAGAAATTTTATAAGTTTAGAAAAATGTAAAAAAAATTTATTAGATTGATTGAAATATAGCAAAGAAGTAACTTTTACAAGTTGAGAACCTACAATTCATCCTAAAATAGTAGAAATGGTCAAAATGGCTAAAGAGTTATGATATGAGACTATACAAATTATTTCTAATTGAAGAAAATATAAAGATATTAATTTTGTACTTGACTTAATAAATGCTTGAGTAACAGATTTTATAATTTCTATACATTGATATAATAGTTTATTACATGATAGCATTGTAAGGAAACAGTGAGTATTTAATGATGTTTTAAAATGATTAGTTAATATATCTAAATTGAAGAAAAAATATAATTTGGTTTTTAATACTAATACAACTATAATTAGACAAAATTATAAATATACTTATAAAATAGTTTATTTTTTAGAAAAATTTCCTATTGATAGCATTGTTTTAAATGTTGTTATTCCTCAGCAAGAAGCTTTAAAAAATAAAAATGAGATTTTAGTTAAATATTCTTTAATGGCAGAAGAATTTAAGAAATTAGTTATACTACAAAATAAATTTAATAATATATATATAAATTGATTTCCTTATTGTTTATGAAAAGAGTTAGATAGTCTGATATGATTTAGAGAACCAGTTGAGTTTGAACAAGATTGAGTTAATATTGCTAGACATTCAGATAATCATGATTTAGATGTAAAATGAGATATAGAGTTAAAAATAATTAATTGAAAATTAAAAAGAGAAGAGTGTAAACAATGTATATATTTTAACAATTGTGAATGAATTTGGGAGTCATATATAAATATTTATTGATGGCAAGAATTTAATCCTATAATTAAATAATAATGAAATTTTGAATAGTAAACATAACATCATTTTGTAATCAAAATGTAGTAAATGTTTTTTTATGAAAACTTGTCATAAAGAAATTTTATTATGAGAAGATGCTAATATTTTAAATGAAGATATTATTAATTATATATGATATAATTTAAATTATAAGGATATTTATAATAATAATATTAAAAGAAAAAATTTATTAAACAATATTATAAAATGAAACATATAGAAATAAATATATGAAAGGCTTGTAATCATAAATGTATATTTTGTATGTCTTGACTTACAAGAAATAAAGTATTGTGATTTGAAAATATAGAAAATTTAAAAAAAGAAATAAAAAACTTATATGAAAAATGATATAATTCCATATGATTTTTATGATGAGAACCAACTATTCATCCTAATTTTCTAGAATTAGTTTTATATACAAAAACTTTATGATATAAAAATATAGAAGTAATATCAAATTGATCAAAATTTGATGATAAAAATTTTTTATTACAGTCTATAAGAAATGGATTAACAAGAATTTCTATTTCATTACATTCTATTAATCCAGAACAAGAAGAATTGCTAACTTGATGAGTAAAAAGAGTTTTAAATATAAAGATAAAAAATATAAAAAATATACTTTTTTTTTATAATAAATGATTATTAAAAAAAGAGTTATCTATAAATATTGTTATAAGTAAAATAAATTATAAAAATATAAAAAAAACTATTTTGTTTTTATATAATTTATGAGTAAAATCTTTTAGGATAAATTTTATACAATTAGAGTGATATTCTACATTTAATTATTTTAAATTAGCTTTAAGGTATGAAGATTTTAAAAGTTATTTAGTAGATATATTAAGTTTAACTAAAATATATGATAATATAAGAATAAATTTTGAAGCTATTCCTTGGTGTTATAGTTGATTAAATTATATAGATTATTTAAAATATTCAGAACAAAAAATAGATAAACAAAAGGATAAAATATCTAGAGATGATATTAATTTAAAATCTAGGGATATTATTAATCAACTAAAAAGAAGAAAAGAATTAAAAGTATATTTAGAAAAATGTGATAATTGCTTTTTAAAAAATGATTGTGAGTGAATTCGGAAAAGATATGTTGATTATTTTAGTTTAAAATAAAAGTTAATGCAAAATAATATCAGATCACATCTTATAAGACTTAATATGATTTGTAATGAATCATGTTCTTTTTGTAATGTAACAAATGAAACTGAACCTAATTATAAGGAAAAATCTATTTTTGAAATATTATTAGAAGTAAGAAAAATTATAAAAAAGAATTGATGAGTTTCAAATATAAAAATAACATTATCTTGATGAGAACCAACATTAAGAAAAGATTTAGATAAAATTATTTTATGAATAAAAAAGTTGTGAGTTAATTATATAGAATTACAAACTAATGCTACATTGTTAAAAAAAGAGATTGCAGATAAATTAGTTAAGAATTGATTAAATAAGTTTTTTATATCATTTCATTCTTATAAAAAAGAAGTTTTTGAAGATTATGTTTGATTAAAAAATATATTTGATATAGTAGTAAATAATATTAAGAATTTATGAAATTATAAAAATATTGAAGTAATTTTAAATCCTGTTATAAGTAAAAAAAATTATAAAGATTTAAAATGATATTTTGATTTTATTAAAAAAGAATTTCCTTTTATTAAATATATTTCTTTATCTTTTATTCAACCTCATTGAGAAGCTAAAAAAAATATTGATTTAATGCTTGATTATGATACTATAAATAAAGAGTTAATATGAATTTTAGATTATGCTTACATCTTATGATTTATTGTAAACAATCCATATTGTGGATTACCTATTTGTATAATGTGATGGGATAAATATTCAAAAAATTGTGTTGAAGTTATAGAATGAAAGGAGTTTATAGATAGATGAAAAATTAGAAAAGAAAATAATAAAGTATATATTGAAGAATGCAATAAGTGTATTTATTATTGATTATGTTGATGAATTTGGAGAGAATATATTAAAAAATATTGAGATAGGGGAATTAAATTTATTAGTTAACAATTAATAATGAAAAAATATATTATAATTTGAGGAGGTCCTGCTTGAGCTACTTTAGGTAATTTTTTAATAAAAAATTGAATAAGAAATGTTACAATTATTGAAAAAGAGAAATTTCCAAGACATCATATTTGAGAATCTATTCAGCCTGATATATTAGATTTTCTAGAAAAAATATGAATTGATAAAAATATTTTTAATAAAATATTTCCTAAAAAATATTGAGCTATTTATAAGTGGTGAAAATATAATTATAAGTGGAGTGTATTATATAGTAAAGAATTAGATGATAAATGGAGTAATAATGAAGAAATATTTGATTTAGATCAATATGAACATGGTTATAATGTAGATAGATCTATTTTTGATAAAATCTTATTAGACGATTTTATAAATAATTGATGAAAAATTATTTATAATGAAGTTAAAGATTTAGTTATTAATAATAATTTAATAAAAAAAATAATTTTTTCTAATTGAGAGGAATTATCTTGAGATATATTTATTGATGCTTCCTGACAAAATTCTATTATATCATATAAATTAAAATTAAAAATTTATGATAAATTTTTAAGAAATTCTTCTATATATGGTTATTATAAATGATATAAGTCTATTGATAATAAGTTAAAAAAATATTTTCAATATATTGAAAATATTTGAGATTGTTGGTATTGGTGGATACCTACTTCAGAAGAAATTGTTAGTGTTTGAATAGTATTTAATTCTAGTAGAAAATATAATGATAAAGATTTTTTTTATAAATTAAAAAATACAGAAATTTATAGTTCAATAAATGAAGCAGATTTAGTAGATTATAATGGAAATAAAACCACTAAATTAAATTATATATGAGACTGGTCTTTTTTATCTAAAAAAGCTTATTGAAATAATTGGTATTTATTATGAGATTCATTTTGATTTGTGGATCCTATTTTATCAGGATGAGTTAGTTTTGCTATGGAAAAAGCTATTTTTTTATGAAGGTTACTTATTTTAATAGAAAAAAATCTTAATAAGAAAAATTTAATAAATAAAAAATATGAATTAGTTTATAAAAATGATGTATTAAAATATTTAAAAATGGCTTATTTATGGTATGAAAATTGAAATTCAAAAGAAAAGTGGATAGAAGAAAGTGGTTGAAGTAAGAGAAATTTTATTAATTTTATATCTGGATGAGAAAGGTTTTTAAATAAATCAAAAATATTTCAGGATTGGCAAAATGATAGGATATTAAAAAATTTAATTTAATTTAATTTTAAAATGAAAAGATTAGAATTTCATATTTCATATATTTGTAATCATAATTGTATTTTTTGTAGTGAGTATGATAGATTACAAAAATATAAAAATAATCCTTTAACAATTCTTCAAATAAAAACAATTTTACTTGATAGAAGAAAAAAATGATTTAATCATGTAAATTTTACTTGAGGGGAACCAACTTTGGTTCCTCAGTTTTTAGATTTATTAAAATTTTCTAAAAAATTGTGATATAAAATCTATGTTTGAACAAATTGAACTATGTTTTCTTCTGAAGATTTTACAAAAGAAGCATTAAAATATATTGATGAATTATCATTATCTATTCACTGGTATGATAAAGAAACTTGTAAAACTCAAACTTGAAGTGAAAAACATTTTGAAATTTTTACAAAATATATTTCAAAAAATATTATAAAATATAATAATTCAAATATTTTTTATTTTTCAAATATAGTTTTAAATAAATATAATTATAAATATTCTTTAAAAATATTAAAATTTATAAAAAAATATTATCCACAAGTAAAGCAAGTTTTAATTTCAAATATTGCTCCAGAATGAGCAGCTGAACATAATTTTTGAGATTTAGTTTTTGATTTATTAAATTTTAAAAATTATATTCCAGAAATAGTAGAATATTGTAATCAGAATAATTTAATTTTAAGATTTTTTGGATTACCAACTTGTATTTTAGGGGAAAAGTATTATAATTATTCTAATGATGAACATTGGGAACAAAGACATACTATTGAAAGATTTACAAATAAAGATTGAAAAATTATACTGCAAGATATTTATTCTCCAGATAATTCTAGAAAAAGGGCTTTTGTAGAAAAATGTAATGATTGTAAATGGAAAATTAAGCCTTGTACAGGAGTTTTTAAAAAATATTTAGATTATTATGAAATATAATGGAATTAATATATATACTTACATATGATTGTAATTTTAGGTGCAGTTATTGTGATATAAAGAAAAGAAAGCAAGATATTTCTTTTGAAGTGCTAGAAAAAAGTTTAGATTTTTTAGAAGAAAATAACTTTGATATCAAAAAAATAAAATTTTTTTGATGAGAACCTTTAATAAAAAAGCAAGATATTAAATATATTATAAACAATTTTCCTAAAAAATATAATTCTGAATACTTTATAACTTCTAATTCTACATTAATTGATGATGATTTTATAAAATTTACAAAAGAAAAAAAAATTAATTTAACTTTTAGTATAGATTGAGATAATAATACAAATCAAGAGAATAGAAAGTTAATTTCTTGAGATAGTTTATCTAATAAAATAATAGAAAATACTAAAAAATATTCTAAATTTATAAGAATTAATCAGGTCATAACTTCTGAAAACTCTAAAGATTTTTTTAAGAATTTTAACTTTATATATGATTTATGAGTAAGAAAATTTAATTTTTTACCTGAATATTATAGAGAGTGGTCAAAACAGTGACTTATAAATTTAAAAAAATGATTTGATGAAATATTAGAGTTTTATAGAAATTGAAATAATTTTGAGTTAATAAATTTAGAAAATTATTCCAAAACTTCTTTTTTTAATTTATGATTAGTTATTGATACAGATTGAAAAATCTACCTAACAAATTTAATTTTATCTTGAATTTTTGAAAAATATAAAAAAGATTTAGTTATTTGAAATATTTATGATTGATTAAAAGTTGATATAAAAGATGATTTTTTTATAAAAAATTATATAATGAAAATAGAAAATATAGTAAAAAAAGAATATCCAAATGAAGTTTTAAAATCTGTAAAATATGTAGATTTAATATTAAATAATTTTTGTTATGAATTTAAATAATAAATGAGCATTATATGTAATTTCAGGAATATTATGAGATGATAATGATTTATCTTATAATATGAAACTTTTTCTAGAAAAAAGTGATTTATTATTTGTTGAAGAGATATGAATTTTTAAAAGATTAATAAATGAAAATAATATAAAATTTAGATGAGAACTTATAGAGATGAATAATTCTTTTTCAATTAGTAAACATAAAAAACAAATAATATATTTTTTGTTACAAAATAAGAACATATGAATCTTTGAATCATCTTGAACAGCTTGCTTAGTAGCTCCATGAGTAGAGATTGTAGATTTTGTATATAAAATTTTAGAAAAAGTAAATACAAAGATAATTCCTATACCTTGAACTTGAGCAATTCAGACAGCTATTTCTGTGTGTGGATTTGATATGGATAAGTATATATTTTTAAATTGAATAAATAGTAATACAAAAAATGAAATAGAATTATATAACTTACCAATAGTATATTTTAATCATTTTTCTAATTATTCTGAATTGGATAATGTAATAAATTTTATGAAAAATATAGAAAATAGAATGTGATTTATATGAATAAATTTATGAAAAAAATGAGTTAAATATTCAAATTTGCTTATTAGGTGAAATTTAAAGGATATATATTTAAAATTTAAAAAACTTTTTCAAGGGGAAATATTACCTGATTTATTGTTTATTTTTAATAAAAAGTGAGAATAAAATGAAACATATAGAAATAAATATATGAAAAGCTTGTAATAATAAATGCAAATTTTGTATGAGTTCAAAACCTAGTTTGTGGGATATTAAGTTTGTTAAATTTGACATATTAAAACCAAAGCTTGAAAGTTATTATAATAATTGATATAGATCAGTTTGATTTTTATGATGAGATATATCTATATATCCTAATATAATAGAAATTATATCTTATTGTAAAAAAATATGATTTATTGAAATTCAAGCTATTACCAATGGAATGATTTTTGATGATTATAATTTTATTGAAAGAGTTGTAAAAGCATGACTAACAAGAATAAATATTTCAATTCATTCTCATAAAAAAGAAATAGAAGATTATTTAACTCAAGTTCCATGATGCTTAAAAAGGAAATTAAAAGCAATAGATAATATAAATTTAATTTATAAAAAATGATTATTAAAATCTCCATTATCTATTAATATAGTTTTAAATAAATATAATTTATTTACTATAGTTGATACAGTTTTTTATTTTTATAAGATAAAAAAAATAAATGATATAAGAATTAATTTTATTTGGTTAAGTGAGGATGTAAAAGAAAATTGGGATGACTTAAAGATATCTTATACAGAATTTTTACCATATTTAAAAAAACTTATTTATATTTCATTAAAATATAATATAAGAATAACTTTTGATACAGTTCCAGCTTGTATTTTTTATAAAATTGATAAAAAAAATTATAAAAGTTTAATAAAAATTTTTCTATGAGAAGATAAAGATCATATTGTAGAAATAGATCATGTGAATAATAAAGACAATTTTAATTGGAAAGAAAGAAAGAAAAATAGTTTAAAGACTATGTTTGAATTTTGTAAAAAATGTGAGTATTATAATGTTTGTGAATGAGTATGGAAAGAATATGTAGAAATATATTGAGAAAACGAATTTGAGCCTATAGAAAGAAAATTAGTTATGTTAAGGTGATGATTATGAGGACATTTATCATTTAGATATTCTTTTCACTCTTTATTAAATTCTTGAGAATTAGATAATTGACATATAGATATTATTATTAATTCAGTAATGTACTTTTTATTTGAAGATTTATTTAAAAAATTGGAAAAAAGAAATAATAATATTAATATTATAAAAATTAATAATTTTTTGGAATATGAATGAAAGTACTTAAATTGAGATCTATCTATAGAAGATAGTTTGTATTATAGGTTATCTATTTCTTATCCTATGTATAGTGTGATATATGTAAATGATATAGCTACTTCTTCTTTATTATGAAAAAAATTAAGAAAAATATTAAATGATTATCTTTTATTGAATAATTGAGTTATAAAAAGTATTTTAAATTATGATTTTAAATTTGATAGAAAAGAATATTATAAAAATTATTGATTTCAACCTTTTTTAAAGAAGTCAGTATTTAAAGATAAATTTAATTTTTTAAATAAAAATAAATTTATAATTCTAGATATGTTTACTTCTGATACAACATGAAGAATTAAAAATATATGATTTAAAAATTGGAAGCAAATTTATTCTTTTTTAATAGAAAAATTTCCAGATAAAAAAATTCTTTTAATTGGAAAAACATGTAATAGTGATATATTTAATTATTGGGAAGAAATAAGCATAAAAAATGAAAATGTTATTAATTTAATAAATAAAACTACATTAGAAGAATATTTTTATATTTTATATAAGTGAGATGTTATTATTACTCATGATTCTTTATGAGGTAACTTTTCATATGTGTATAATAAAAAATTAGTATTATTTGCTTTACCTAATGTATTTGAAGCAATAAACAATCTAAATAATCTAAATAATTTAAATAATAGATTATATGATTATTCTTATTCTGAAATAAATATACCTTATATACAAGAGTCTGATTGAAATGTTATTAAAAAAAGTAAGTTTTTTATAGAAATTTATAATATAGAACATGATGATAATATTATTATTTTAATGCCTATTAAAAATAGTATGCAATTTTTAAAAATTGATAATAATATAAAAAAAATTATTGCAAATTTTATTTTTAGTAATTTAAAATAATTATGCCAAATAAACAACAATTGCTTAATAAAGAAAAAACTTTGAAACAGAACAGAGTTTGGGTAAGGATAGCATCTGCATGTAATAATAAATGTGTTTTTTGTCTTGACTCAGAAGCACAAAATTGAACTTTTACAGATGAAGAAATTGTAAAAAAACAGGTTAAAAATGGTTATAAAGAAGGATTTGAAAATAGAATTATTATTTCTGGTTGAGAAGCAAGTATAAATCCAAAATTTTCAGAATATATAAAATATGCAAAAAAAGTTTGACATGATAGAGTTCAAACAGTTACAAACTGAAATATGTTTGCTGATAAAAGTTTTTGTAAAAGGGTTTTTGAAGCATGACTTGATGAAGTGACTTTTTCTTTTCATGGTCATAATTCAAAATTACATGATTATTTAGTAGCTACTTCGTGAGCTTTTAAAAACTCTTTAAAATGACTTCTTTTAATTAAAAAATATTATCCAAAAGTAATCGTAAATATCGATATTGTAGTAAATAAAATAAATGTTAAGTATCTTCCTGATATCGTTAGATTTTTTATGAGACTTTGAGTTTATGAATTTGATATTTTACAAATAATTCCTTTTGGTAGAGGATTTTCAGAGAATAAAGAAAAATTGTTTTATAATATTTGAGAATATAAAGATAAACTTAAAGAAACTTGGGAGATTTCAAGATTATATCCTGAAATGTATATGTGGACAAATAGATTTCCAGCAGAAGCTTTTGAGTGATATGAGGATTTAATACAAGATCCAAGGAAAATAAAATCTGAAGTTATGTGAGAAGGTATTTGAATGTTTTCTAGATTTATAGAAAGCAAAGGGAAAATAAAACCAGAGTGTTTTTGAGAGGCTTGTGAATATTGTTTTATTAGGCAATATTGTCATTGATTTTTAGAAAATTTAACTAAAGAAAAGTTAAAAATTGAAAATAAAAAGGTATTTATTTTAAATTGAGAAGAATTTCCAAGTCAGGTTTATAAAAAATATTGAAATAATAAAAAGGATTTTTTAACTTTTTTAAAAAAGAAAAAACAAGAGTGATATGAACTAATAAATGTTCCAAAATGTTTATGATGAACATGAATTTACCAAACTTATAATGACTTAAATCCAGAGTATAAAATTTTAGATTATACAAAAAAATATATATTAAATTTATACAGAAAAAAGTCTTTAAAATGTGAAAAATGTAAATATAATAAAACGTGTGAATGAATACATATAAATTTTATTAGAAGTTATGGATTTAGTATTTTAACTATTATAAAGTAAATGGCAAATATTTGATATATTCAAGTGAACAGATATTGTAACAATCAATGTCACTTTTGTTCTAATCCCAGTAATTGAAAAAATATTAGTTATAAAAGAGGTATAGAGCTAATAGACGATTTTATAAAGAGAAAATATCATTGAATAATATTTACAGGTTGAGAACCTACTTTATCATCAGATTTGTCTAAATGGATAAAGTATGCGAATAAAAAATGAATCAATTGTAGAATTATTTCAAACTGAATGCAATGTTCAAATATAGAATATGTTAAAGAGTTAAAACATGCTTGATTAAATTTAATACATTTTTCTTTATATTCATATCAAGAGAAAGTACATGATTTTTTAACAGATACACCTTGAAGTTATAGAAAATTAATAAAAGCTATTCAAAATTCTTTAACTGAATGAATAACAGTCCAACTAAATTGTGTGATTAATAAATATAATCAAAATCATCTAGATAAAACTGTAAAGTTTATAGTAAAATATTTTTCTCAAATAAGACATTTTGTATGGAATAATCTAGATCCTCAGATGATGAGACAAACTAAAATTGCTCTTTCCACTTTGCCAGATTTTGATATAGCTTCAAAAAGTTTGTTAAAAGCTTTGAATTTTTTAAATAGTACAAATAGAACTTTTAGAGTTGAAAGATTACCTCTTTGTTATATGAGATGATTTGAATGGGCTAGCACTGAGACAAGAAAAATAGTAAAAGATGAGGAAAGAATAGTGCATTTTCTTGATTTTAGAGATAGTTTTCAGGAATTAGAATGGGAACATGAAAGATGACCAGAATGTGATGAGTGTGATTTAAGGTGAATTTGTGCAGGTCTTTATGAAAAAGAAAAATATTATAATTATGTTAAATTAATTCCACAAAAATTAACTAAAGAAGAAAAAGAAAAAATAATAAAAAAGATAAAGTCTGAAAATTAATTTTTATTTATGAAAAACATTTTTAATTATTTCAATTCATCAATTTATTATAAATTTGAATATTTTGTCTTGAAAGAAAAAAGTTAGTAAAAATCAAGATATGATGTAAGGAGCAAATGAAAACGTATTTATTATTTTTATAGTA
>Ga0256829_1001915_pt1 | contig 16180 bp, 14 predicted proteins | sample 131447metaG_FD_185979 | JGI IMG/M metagenome (GOLD analysis project Ga0256829, IMG submission 185979) | Hydrothermal vent microbial communities from Lau Basin, Pacific Ocean - 131-447 | ecosystem: Environmental > Aquatic > Marine > Hydrothermal vents | place: Pacific Ocean: Lau Basin | collected...
AACACCATTTTTTTCAGCTTCTGCTCGCATAAATTCTTCAGGTAAAGAGAGTAAAAGACCACTTCCATCCCCTGTTTTTCCATCTGCTGCTACAGCACCACGGTGCATCATACGCTCAAGTGCAGTAACTGCATCGTCTAAAACTTTATGAGAAGGTTTGTTTTTTACATTTGCAACAAGTCCAAAACCACAGTTATCTTTAAATGATCGTAATAAATCATGATGTTCTACCATTTTTGCTCCTAAATTTTACAATTTGTATAAATTTTTTCTATAATTAAGCCATATTTAAACTAACTTAGTCTATTTAGAAAATAGGTGTTATATTATACTATGTATATATTTAAAACATTATGAAAACTTGAGATGATTTTTGGAAAGAAACTCAATATGTGTAGTTTCGTAATTTTTTACTTCTAAAAACAAAACTTTTTTTATTTGAATTATTATACACTTTCTTTATTAAATTTTATCCTAAAACAAGCACCTTTCTCGTTATTTGTCACTTCTAAAAGACCTTGGCAATGTTCTTCTACAATAATTTTACTCATGTAGAGACCTAGCCCTGTTCCATCTTTTTTCTCTTTCGTTGAAAAATAGGGGTCGAAGAGCTTATCTAAGATATCATTTGGTATACCACCTGCATTATCACTTATCTCAAGTACAATATCTTCAGATGTCTCATAACTTGAAATCACAATCATAGGATTTTTAGCTTCTACTTCAATGAGTGCATCTTCTGCATTTTTAAGTAAATTTAATACAACTTGTGTCAATTCATTTTTATAAACAGAAAATTTAGCTTCTGTTTTAAAAATAGTTTCTACTCGTATCCCTTTTGCAGAGAGTGAATCTTCAATAATTGATAAAGTGTTTTTTACTATCTCTTGAAAAACTGTCTCTTCCTTGCGTTTATCTTCTTTATAAAAATGTCTAAAATCATGTATAGTGCTACTTAAATGTCCAGAAAGCTCTAAAATCTTTTCTAATTTTTGAGTAAAATAGCTTGCTTGGTAATTATTCATCTCCATTTTAAGTAGTAAATCCCCAACAATCGCATTAGTTGCATTTAAGGGTTGTCTCCATTGATGGGCTATCATGCTCAGTAATTCACCCATTTGGGCAAGTTTTGATTGTTTCAACATGAGTTGGTCTTTTTTTCTATTGGATTCTAATTCTTCTTTGAGTCGTACCTTATCTGTAATGTCTATACGTATCGCTGCATAGGCTTCGATGTTTCCTTTTTTATCAAACAGCGGTTCAACATTTGCATAGACCCAGTAGTAATCCCCATCTTTTGTGAGATTTTTTACTTTGCCACTCCATGAATTTCCTGTTTGAACAGTGGACCATAAATCTTTAAAAACACTTTTTGGCATATCTGGATGTCGTACTGTACTATGTGGTTTTCCCAACAATTCTTCTCTTGAATATTGCGATATTTTACAAAAGGCATCACTCACATCTATAATTTTCCCTTTTGTATCAGTGATAGAACTGATAATATGCTTATCTGTAATATCTCGAAATCTTTTTTCGCTTTTTATAAGTTTTGTAACAAATAGAAGTATTATGACAAATATTAAAAAAACAACAAGATTTAAAAGAGCGTATATAATCAACAGCACATAATTTTGATGCAAACTCATCTCGATATTGTTCTTTATATCTTTTTCCATATAGTCATTAACCCGCTTTAATCTCTCTATCTTTTCTGTAATCTGTGCAAACCAATACTCAGGTTTCACATGAAAATCTTTATCTTTACTCAAAATGATATGACGAATTTGATTAACTTTATCTACAGCTTTAGCATTCATCATATGTGTATAATACTCTTCTATATCTTCGCAAGCATACTGTTGAAATGTTTTAAAATAGACTTCTTGTGCTTCTACAAGATTTGTAAAATGAAGACGTTGATTTTTTACAAAATCATTTTGAGATAAGATAGCAGTACCGACAGCTCTTTCTATACCAACATTCTCTTTGGCATATAAAAAATTACTGTATGAGATAAGATACTGCATAATTTTTTTATTTTGAGACATCTTTGAGATGGTAACAATAACTTCTAAAAACTGATTATTCATAGATGAATAGTAGTCCATTACACCGCTATTATTGAGTAGAAAATGGTCTATTTTATCTCTTGTTTTCATAATTATTTTCAAACTATTCATAGCAATATTAAGTTTCTTACGTAGTTGCTCACTATGAAATAGTTGCGCATATTTTTGAAGTTCTTTGATTTTTTCATCTGTTTGTTGACGCTGTTTTTCTAAATCTATTCTCAATTCTTGATTATGTTGTGTTACAAATACAGAGGAGTACCCTCGCTCCTTTTGTGTTTCGTGAATGAGGTTTGAAATTTTAATGGAGAGTGTAATAGCACTTTGTAAAGTTTGTGTTGTATGAATTTTTGTATATTGTTGTGTCAATAAACTAGTCGTTAACATCAAAAAAAGAACTATAAGAATAGATATAGGGAGCAGAAGTTTTATCTTTTGCTTGAGAGAATTCATGAATAGACTACAACTTGATTTCTACCAGCATTTTTGGCTCTATACAATGCTTCATCACTTCTTTGAATGAGATTGTCAATATCAATATCATTCTCACAATCACATATTGTAATCCCTATACTGACTGTATACTGAAAAGAAGTGTTATCGTTTAGACTCATTATTTTCTCTTTGGCTATTGTCTTACATATCTTTTGCGCTATAGATTTTGCACCTTGGAGTGCTGTATTTGGTAAAAGGATGATAAATTCTTCTCCTCCAAAACGAATGGCAACATCTGTTTCGCGTATGATTTGCAACAAATTATCTGCCATATTTTTTAAAACTTTATCCCCTGTTAAATGACCATAAGTATCATTAATAGCTTTAAAATAATCGATATCAATCATCAATGTTGTGAGATTACTCTTTTCACGTTTGGAAAGATTAAAAAGAAGTGAAGAAGTTTCATTGAAGTATCTTCGATTATAAAGGTTTGTCAAAGGGTCTTTGTTGGCAAGTTCTAGTAACTCTTGGCTCTTTTGTTTTACAAGCTCTTCAAGATGTTCTTCATACTCTTTATTTTTTTTCACATTATAGAGTGCTTTTGTAATTCTACTAAGTAATACTTGAAAGAGTTTATAATCTAAAGGCTTTAATAAATAACCATCCACAGAAAGGTTAATCGTCTCAAACATATAATCAAATTCTTGATGTGCAGTCAGAGCAATAATCGCTATAAGTGGATTATCTTTTCTTATCTCCTTAATCATTTCTATACCATTCATTACAGGCATATTTATATCGGTAATTATCAAATCAAAATCTTGACTATTAAAAGTTTTTATACCTTCCTTACCATTTGAAGCAGTCACAATCATATCAAAAAAATTACTCAATAAATCATAAATTGCTTCCCTTGCATCTTTGTTGTCTTCTACAAAAAGGACACGCATTGTTTTTTGAAATTGAATAGTTTCCATGCAACCAACTTTTTTTGTTTGTATTATAGATGAATTTATCTTCAATAATTATTAACATTAACTTACTATAATTATAAAAAAATTATTAAGGACACACATGGCAACATATATTTTTGGACACAGAACTCCAGATAGCGACTCTATCGTCGGTGCTATCTCTCTTTCATACTTAAAAAATCAACTAGGAGAAAATTGTATTCCTGCTCGACAAGGAGAAATTTCGGCTGAAACTGAATTTATCTTAGAAAAATTTGATGGAAAACTTCCAGAACTTAAGACATCTGTTGCAGGTGAAACAGTTTATATTGTTGATTCTACAGATAAAATTCACTTTCAAGATGACATAGATGAAGCAACAATCTTAGGAATTTTTGACCACCATAAACTCGGAGATTTAACAACTTCTACACCTCTTGAAGCTTGGATTCGCCCCGTTGGCTGTTCAAACACTGTGATTAAAGAAGCTTACGACCATTATGGAGTTGCGATTCCTAAAGATATTGCAGGGATGATGATGATGGCCATTTTAAGTGATACTGTTATTTTTAAATCACCAACTTGTACAAAAGTAGATACAAAAGCAGTGAAAGAACTTGCAAAAATTGCAGGCATTGAAGATTATAAAGCACTTGGTATGGAGATGTTTATCGTCAAATCTGCTGTAGATGATTCTTCTGCAAGAGAACTCAATACTCGTGATTATAAAGCTTTTGATATGAATGGTTCTATGGTTGGTGTCAATCAACTCGAAATGATTGACATAAGTGCCTTAGATGATAGAAAAGAAGAGATTTTTAAAGATATGCAAGATATGAAAGAAGAAAAAGGTTTACATACAATGCTTGTGCTTCTTACAGATATTATGAAAGAGGGTTCTCAACTCTTATGTGTGAGTGATGACATCAGTAAAATAGAAAAAGCTTTTGGCAAATCTATGCGAGGCGATGAAGTTTGGTTATCAGGTGTGTTAAGTCGTAAAAAACAAGTTATTCCTGTTGTTCAACCACTCTTTTAACACACTTTACATTGATATTTATCAAAAATAAAGGCTATATTGTAAAATATAGCCTTTTATTACTTTGTTAATTCCCTCTGCATATGCTATAATTTTTTCATCTTAATTGAGATAAGGGAAAAGATGGAAAATAGACTTGAAATTGAACTCAAAAAAATATTCTATTCCTTTGAAAAGTATAATGCTCTTTCAACCTTTGCTTTACTCTACCACAAAGATATTCTTGATGCCCAAACACTTTCCAATTATCTACGAGTTTCAGATACCTTTTTAGCACTTGATGCACATACATACTTTATAAATTTTGCATTTACTTCTCACAAAGATACTTTTAAAGCTGCACAAAACATTTTATTTGGACTAGATAATCACTTTAACAACACAAGTACTTGCATCGCTATACATGAACTAGACCCAACAAATACACCCAAAATGATGGTCAACAAACTTTTGCAAATCTTAGAAGAGACCAAAAAACACTCTTACTCCCGTGTGGAAGATGAGAGCATTTTGAATGCTACTTTTTAAGAGTTTTTAAAAACTCACTTATCATTCTAACCCCTGCACCTGTACCACCATATACATTACAATCCCATGGAGTTTCTGTGTAAGCACTTCCTGCTATATCAAAATGAAGCCATTTTTCTTTATTTTCTTCTTTTATAAAGTTATCTAAGAAAAGTCCAGCTATAATCGCCCCACCATAAGGTTTTGAAGCAGTATTTGAGATGTCAGCAATGCCACTTTTTAAAAGTGTTTTGAGATGTCTGTTAAATGGTAAAGAAGCTGTTAATTCACCTGCAAGTGTTGCTGATTTGGAGACACTATGTTTGAGTCTACTAGAATGACCCATCACACCCGTTGTATATGTTCCAAGTGCCACCATACAAGCCCCCGTAAGTGTTGCAAAATCAAACAAGTAATCTGATTTTACTTTATCTTGTGCATAATCTAAAACATCTGCTAAAACTAAACGCCCTTCTGCATCTGTGTTACGTACTTCAACCGTTTTTCCACTTCTTGTCACTAAAACATCATCAGGTTTATAGGCATCTCCACCTATCATATTTTCAACAGCCCCTATAAATACATGCACTTCTGAATCAATTTTCAACTCACTTACAGCCTTAATCATTCCAAGTGTTGCACATGCTCCTGCCTTATCCATCTTCATTGTAACCATTGAAGTTGCAGGTTTTAAGCTCAGTCCACCACTATCGTATGTCAAACCTTTTCCAACAAGAGAGACAACACGAGCAGGATTTTTTGGTTTATATGTAAGGTGAATTAACTTGCTTTCATGTCTTGATGCACGACCAACAGCAAGCATGCTCTCCATTTTTTCAGCTCGTAACTCTTTCTCTCCAAGAATTTCACAAGCTAAGCCATTCTCTTTTGCAAGTTTTTTTGCTAACTTTGCAAAAGATGGTGGATTTAAATCCTCTGGCGTTTGGTTAACAATATCTCTTGTAAAACAAGTTGCTTCTGCGATGATGATTGCCTCTTCAAAAAGTGGTGTTATTTTTTTTATCTCTTTTGTTGCTAAATAAACATTTTTGAGTTTTGTTTTTTTCTTCGATGATTTATAAGCAGTGTATTCGTATCCACCAAGCACAAGCCCTTCTATCACTGATTTTATAGTTTTATCATTTACACTCAAAGTAGCTGATTTATAGTTTGTTTTTTTGATAGCCTTAATCGCTGTGCTACAAGAACTTCGGAGTGCATCACTTGTAGTCTCTTCTATCCCACAAAAGAGTTTGTTTTTTCCATACAAAAAACACGTTGTGTCTTGTTCGGCTACAAATCCTGCTTTTTCTAACATCTTTGCATCACTATGGGATGCTAATTCTGATGCAGTAAGAAATACTACATCTACATTACTTTCTGATTTTTCACTATTTTTATTGACAAGTTTTATATTCACCATTTTTTCCTTTATATGTTTTAAATAGATTTTCTAAACTTTACCATTTTAAAGCGTTCACCTAGAAAATCTGGAAGAATAAGCATTTTTACTTTTTCTAACTCTTGTTTATATATCTTTTCGTCCACCTTTTCTTTGAGCATCTCTAAAAGTTCCAATATTCCCATATCTATGAGGGCAACCATCTGTGTTTTTAGCTCTACAAATGTAACACCTGCCTCTTCATAAGCATCTTTAACATGGGCAAAAGTCACATCATAGGTTATATCACTTTTTGCAAAAAGTGTTTCTCTTTGAATCTTTTCATCAAAGAAGGGAATAACCTCATGTTTTGCATAAATACGCAAAGAAAAATCAGGTCTTGCTTGCATTTCACCATAATCAAAAGTCATAAACTCAAAATGCTCTGCACTTTGAGCCATTTCCTGTGCAAACTCCTCATACCCAATCGCAATTTCACCTCTATCTTTAAAGTACTTTGCTGCCTTATCACTTACCCATTCATTTTTTACATCAAACTCGACTGCATGATTTTCTATGCGAGCTGTATCACCTTTGTAAAAGAGTTCACAAGGAAAAGCATCAAAAATTTCATTGGCTATAAAAAAAGCACTTTTACATTTGAGCTGTGTTAAACTTTTGTAATGTGTCAATGTTACAACATCTCCAAAAGAGTCCTTAAAATACTCTCTTTGTTGTCGCTGTAAATCATCAAAGCGTTCAATGATTACAAATGTTAAAGAATCTAAGAGTTCTGGTCGTAAAGTATATAAAAACTCACAAACATCTGCTAAAAAATATCCATGATGCGCACCAATCTCACAAACAACACCATCTTCTGCTAAAAAACCATCATCCACTAAAGAGACGATATGCTTAGCAATCGTCCCACCAAAAAATTTACTTGTACTTACCGCTGTATAAAAATCACCGCTTTTTCCAATGTTTTTATAACTTGCATAGTAACCATCTTCACCATACAACCACTGTGTCATATACTCGCTAAATTTCATCTATTTTCCATTATTAACATACATTTCATATAAAGATAAAAGTTCTATTTGTTTATCAATCGTAAATATTTGAGAATCTATTTGTTGGATTTTCAAAGAATTACTCAATGTTTCTACATCATACTCTGTTTTATACCCTGCTTTATATAAAGCTTGTGTATCTTTTAAAAGTTTTGTATAGAGTGTTGCATTTTCTTGACTTAACACTATTTTCTTATCAAAATTTTTGATGTTATTCATCACTTGTTCAAACAAAGAATTGAGTTCTCTCTCTTTATCTTTTGCTACTATTTGTGATTTGAGATAATCCACTTTCGCAGATTCTATATCTCTTAAAGTATTGATATCCAATGCCAAACTTGCACTTAATCCGTAATCATAATAGTGCAATTCATTAGAAGTATCTATAAATTGACCATTTGTGACAAATCCCTGCCCTGCTGTTTTTGTCCAGTTGTACCCTGCTGTAAAATTTACAGTAGGAAGGTATTTTGCAATAGTTACATTTTTATAATACCTATTTTTTTCTATTTCTGCTCTTGTTTTATCGAGAACAATATTATGTTGTATAAACTCCTCATTACTAATAAGCTCTAAATGTGGGATTGTAAGTGTTTTATAATCTAAATCACTTAAAGTCTCAAACTGGGTAATAAGCTTTTCTTTTGCTGTTTGTATGTCATACAGAGCTTGCTTAATACTGTTTCTTTGAATAATAGCATCATCTAAAAATCCCGAATCAAGTTGTCCACTCAGATACTGCTCTTTTTTTTGTAGTAAATTGATGTCAGAATTTTGAATTTTTAGCTTCTGTTTTTCTAGTTTTAAATCTGTTTGTGCAATCTGCATCAAGAGAGCAATAGTATCTTTTATCATCTTTCGTTTTGCTACATCAACACTATAATCACTATAAATTTTACTTGCATTGGCATACTTAATACCATAGTAAATGCCACCACTTTTAAAGATAGGCTGTGTCATTTTTATCGCGGCACTTTCACTATACTGTTCATGAGCATACGGCTTACTACGCGAGTAATTATAATTTATTTTGATAGGTGCTATCCAAGAATCATGAAGTTTTGAAGCCTCAGCCTCATTTTTTTGATAATCAAAATGAAACTCTTTTTGCTTTTCATGTGAAAGATACCTTTCTAAGCTATTTGGCGTCTCACTTGCAAATACAGTAAAACTATAAGTGAGACATAGCAGTGTTAAGAGCTTTGAAGCCTGCATCAATTTCCTCTTTTGTAATTGTAAGTGGGGGTAAAAAGCGCAAGGTATTACGCCCTGCTTTAAGAAGCATTACCCCATTTTCTTTGGCTAGATTGATAATACTTGCAAGTGTATCTGCATCTTTTGTTCGCAATCCACACATCATCCCAATACCGACTTTTTGTGTAAAAATCTGTGTATATTTTTGGTAAAAATCTTCTAATGAGGCATTAAAATACTCAGAAGTTACTTTGAGTATACCTTGTGTGTTCAGTTCTTCTAAGATATCAACGACTTCACACACTGCCCTTGCACTCAGATAGTTTCCACCAAAGGTGGAACCATGGTCACCAGCACTTAAAACATTTTTCAAGGATGTCATCACAATACCTACAGGAACACCTCCACCAACACCTTTGGCAAGAGTAATAATCTCAGGTTCAATGCCATACATCTGTGAAGCCGTAAATGTACCTGTTCTATATGCTCCTGTTTGGACTTCGTCTACTATAAGAGGTATCTCTTTTTCTTTGAGGAGTTTTGCCAAAGCTTGTACTTTTACTTTGTCTTGAGGTTCCACACCACCTTCTCCTTGAATGAGTTCTATCATCACACCCGCTGTATGTTCGTCAAGTAAACTCTCTATACTTTCAATATTATCAGCATAAACAAAACCATCAGGAAAAGGACCAAAGTAGTTATGCATTGCTTCTTGTCCTGTAGCTTTTACTGTTGTAATTGTTCGTCCATGAAAAGAGTGTTTAAGTGTAATTATCTTATAGCGTTTTATCTCGCCATCACGCTCTCCATGTTTTCGAGCAATTTTAATCGCCCCTTCATTCGCTTCGGCACCGCTGTTTCCAAAAAAACATTGCATATCGTAACCACTTGCTTCTACAACTTTTTGTGCAGCATCTGCTTGGGGTGCCATATAGTAAAGATTTGAAATATGTGTAATTTGAGAGAGTTGCTCACACAAGGCAGCATTAACTCTTTCATTGGCATGCCCTACACTCACGACTCCTATTCCTGAAGTAAAATCTATATATTTTTTTCCAACACTATCCTCTAGTGTTGCATTTTTTGCACTTACAAACTCAATATTACCGCGTCCATATGTTGGAAGTATATACTGCTTATCTTTTTCTTGTGTCGTCATCTCTTCTTTTTCCTATAATTGATTTATTTTTCCCAAAGCATTATCAAAATCAAATTCAAAAAGGCTTGTTTTTATACTTTGAAGTAGCTCATTTTCTCCATTAGAGAGTTGTAAGTTTTCTAAATCTACACATATATCATTACATTCTTTAGGAATTTCATTTTTTATTGCTGTTTGCAATGCTACAAAAAGTTTCTCTTTTTGGAGTTCATCCACTAGAAGTGGTGAAGTTTGTTTTTTATTATACTCTATAGATTTGAGTTCACCTAAAACATTATAAAGTTCATTGTTAAGCGATTTATATAAAGAAGTATCATCTGCTTTATCTAATTTTGCTACTATTTTATGCAACTCATAAGCACCAATAGTAGCACAAAGACCTTTTAAGGTATGCATATGTATATGAAATTCTTTTTTATCTGTATTTTCTATCTTAAAATCTATATAACTCTTATAAAAATCATGCAAAATAGACAAATAAAGTTCTTTATTTCCATCCATATGTGACAAACCATTTTGTATGTCTATATGTCTCAAATCAGAGATTTTCATTTACTTTACCACTGCAACACAAGTTTGATTTCTACCTGATTCTTTTGCTTTATAAAGTGCTTTATCAGCTCTTTTGATTGCTTCTTCTATGTTCGTTTCACTTTGGGGGTTTACTGCTGCAACACCTAAACTCACTGTGTATTGGATACTCTTTTTTTCATTAAGATAGATACTTGATTGTAAAACACTTCCTCTGATTTTTTCTGCTACAATTTTTGCATTTTCACTCGTTGTATTTGGTAAAAGAATCAAAAATTCTTCACCTCCAAAACGGCACACAATGTCACTTTTCCTTTGTTGTGTATGCAGTATATTTGCCAAATGTATAATGACATCATCACCTGTTTTATGCCCAAAAGTATCATTTACAGATTTAAAATTATCTATATCAAGCATTATCATCGATAAATCTGTCTTATTTCTTTTGGCTAAATCAAAAATATGCACTGATGCATTTGTAAAATAGCGTCTATTATAAAGTTTTGTCATAGGGTCAGTTGAAGCTAACAACTTGAGTTCTTGTTGCATCTCTTGCAAATGCAATTCTCGTTTTACCTTTGCCAGTAACTCTTTTGGTTTAAAAGGCTTCGTAATAAAATCAATACCACCTATGTCATATGCCTCTTCTATCGTTTTTTCATCAGACTCTACAGTTATAAAAATCACAGGTATATCTTGTGTATGTGCTTGCTTTTTTAAAATACCACATGCTTCAAAGCCATCTATACTAGGCATGACAATATCGAGTAAAATAAGATTTATTTCTTTCTTGTCTAAAGTTTCCAATGCTTTTTTTGCATTCAAAGCAGCATAAACTTCATACTTGTCTCCTAAAAGACTTATAAGAATATTGAGATTTATTTTTTCATCATCCACAACCAAAATTTTGACTTTACTATTCATTTGACAAGACCCCATTAATCATCTAAGTTATTATATCTCTTATAATACTAATAAGTCAATAAGGGGCTTAGAAGTATTACAAATTCATCTTATTTTTTACAATGCAAGAAAAAATACTACAGTGTTATAAAAATTACCCTATAATACGAACTCAAATTAATTAAGCGAGAATTCAATGGACATTATCCAAACAACAGATGCTTTTAAAGCACTTATAGAAAATATCAAATCAAGTACAAAAGGATATAAAGACCCTTTAGCTTTTGGTATAGCAAGAGTCGATTTAGGTCAATTAAATGTAGATAAAACATTGCAAGCAACTTATCCACTCATCAACTGGAATGAAAATTTTGGAAGTGCTGCTATTTTTATTGAGGCATTAGGGGAACAAGGAATAGAAGTAGACTTTACACAAAATGAAGCTGTTTACACTATCAATCTAGCATTTTTGAAAAGCTGTTTAAATGCTTTTACACCTTACTCTGATGAAGCACATGGGGATGCACATAAAAATATTCAAGTGATTTCTGCACTCTATTCTCAAATCATAAACAGTGGTTCTTTAGAAGGTGAATTTAAAGTTGTTTTTCTTTTTGAAGATGGAGCATGCGCAAGTGTAGAAGCAACATACTTAAAACTTTATGCACTTTCTCAAGCAAAAGTAGGATTACGTGAGTTAAACCTTAATGGTGCGTTTGGTGCTTTGCCAAATGTTGCTTGGTCAAATGGGCAACCAATTGAGCTTGATTATTTAAGAGAGTTTGAAATAGAATTAAAACTTGCAAATGAGTATCCACATATTGATTTTGTAGATAAATTCCCACGTTTTTTACAGCACATCATTCCTGCGGACAACACACGTATTTTAGAAACTTCAAAGGTGCGTTTTGGTGCGCAACTAGCAGCGGGAACAACAGTTATGCCAGGTGCTTCTTACATTAACTTCAATGCAGGAACAACAGGTGTTTGTATGGTTGAAGGGCGTATTAGTTCTTCTGCTATCGTTGGTGATGGGAGTGATGTTGGTGGTGGTGCTTCCATCTTAGGTGTACTCAGTGGTACAGATGGCAACCCTATATCTGTTGGTAAAAACTGTCTTTTAGGCGCAAACTCTGTTTGTGGTATTCCTTTAGGAGATGGTTGTATTATTGATGCAGGTGTTGCTATCCTTGAAGGAACAAAAATAGGTATCCTTCCAGCAGAGTTACAAAAAATCATGGATGTAAATACAAATATGAAAATGGAAGGAGAGATTTTTAAAGGTAAACAACTTGCAGGTCTTTATGGTATTCACTACAGACAAAACTCTCTAACAGGTGAAATCACAGCTTCTCGTTCAACAAGAGAAATTAAACTCAATGCAGATTTACACTAAGGTGTAAATCGCAAGATTAGAAGAGTATATTCATACTCTCTAATTTATGTAGTAAAGATGATTTTTTATCATAGTTTTTTAAATCACTACCAAAGTGTAGTGTACTAAAAAGTGCTTTTCCAACAATGTAACGACCCTCTTTGTTAGATTCTTTTGTTTTTATTCCCCACATATTTTGAAAGACAATTATTGAATCATTTTGCATACCAATATATAAAACAATATGCCCCTTTTTATATAAAAGTGTTCTATAGGCAAGAGCATTTTCTCGAATAACATTGAGCTTTTCTCTATCTGAAAGTCCTTTTAATGAAATCACTTTCCCAATTTTACTTTGTTTGGAAGAATTCCGAGGAAGCCATCCACCAAAAGGTGCAAAAAAATCGCGCATTGTTGATGAACAATCTCTTTGATTATACATCCCACCCCAGCCATATTTTGATTGTTCTAACTGTGTCAATACACTATTTATATTTTTTCTATTAAATGCTAGTATCCCTTTATGCATATTTTGTTTTGGGACTTCAACAGTAATAAAAACTGCGCTATTGTCTTTCCCTTTTTTTACAGCAAGGACTCTGTATATATTCCTACTTTCTCCAGCGAAAGGCAATAATGTTCCAAGTTTTGCTTTATAAAGAAATTTACCCTTAGGAGAGTAGATAAAAGTGTTGTCTTTTATCACAGAAAGATGTTTGCTCTGCTGAAACTGCTTCACTTGAGCGTCACTTAAGATAGCCACATCACTACTTTTTACCCAACCATAAGTAAAACTACTGATGACATGTACCCACTCTTTATCTTTTGAAAAGTGCGTAATCAAAACTGGTTTATTTGCTGCGATGGAACTGTTTTGCATATAATCAAAAGGAAAACCTTCCCCTGCTCTTTTTGGGTCCAAAAAAAGTGGTTTATCTGTTGGAAGGGCTCGCATATTTAAAGATTTTAAAGTGAGTGCTTTTTTATTATATGTTGCATAGGCTTGTAGATTTATATTTTCTCGCATAGCATCAAAAAAATATTTGTCTCTTTTTTGAAGATTTTCACCATAGCTATTGTTTGGATGATAGCTACGAATAGGCCAGAGTATGTCTCTTTTTTCATTTTCTTTTGTTTGTATATTCCAAGGGGAAAAGTACTGTTTTTCATACTTTTTTTGAGAAATGTTAAGAGGATTCAATTTTAAATCACTATTGTAAGCCTCTGCTTCTTGAGGAATCCAAACAGGTTTTTGTGGATGCATACTACAAGCACTTAAAAAAAGAAGGATACCCATCAAGAACATAATTTTCATACTAATCAACATCCCCAAAACGGCTCACAACTCTTCCTATCACATCTACTTCTGATGGATGTAAAGTTTGTGTACTATAAACTTTATTATCAGAAATAATATCTAAATTTCCATCAAGTCTCTGCTGTACCCTTTTTATAAAAAGACCTGCTTGTGTGCGTATTGTAAAAATTCCGCCACGAGCCAAATCCTTTTTTTCTCTATTTATAAAAACAATATCATTATAGCTAAATGTTGGTTCCATAGAATCACCAGAGACATTAATAGCTTCAATATTTTTCAGCTCTCTTTCCCCACCAAGTAAAAAGACAAACTGTTCAGGAATCTCTAACTCCTGCATCTCCTCATACTGTTCATCAGCTCCACCACCAGCACTTGCATTTACATCGTTAAAGTACTTAATCATATAAAATTTGTTAGTAGCTTCAAGTAGACTCTCAGGAGATTGACCATAGAGTAACCAGTTAATCGAGATTGTTTTTTTTGCACAAAAATCAAGTAACTCTTCATAAGGAATTTTATTGCGTTTTTTCATTGTAGCAAAATTCATTTGTGAAACATTCAATATATTTGCAACATCTTTATCAAAAACTTTTTTAGCATTAAATTCTGTTGAGACTATATTTTTAATCTCTTCTACAATTTCTATAAAACTATTCATAATTTCTCCTTGTTTGTCATATTATAATAAAATTTTTAAAGAAAGTCAAAATAAATATGACAAAATGACATATTTATAATAATATGAGAACTTATAAGATATTATATTGTCAATTATGTCATTAAAAAGGATATTGTATGTCAATTTTTATAAAAAATGCAGAAACCTTATTGAAAAGATTTGAGCAAAAATGTAAGATTTTAGCTGAGAAATTATTTTAATTTTTTAGCATTCTCTCTTTGCTCTGATTTTGTTTTGTGATACCCACCAAAGATAAAAACCATAAAAAGAATAAAGAGACCACCCATAATATAATCAAGCATTGTTACCCTCAAAGGTCGAAAAATTTTGACGGATTGCATCATAAAGTACAATCCCTGTACTAATCGCAAGATTAAGGCTTCTTCCCTCTTTTGTCATAGGTATTGTGATATTTCGCTCTTTATACTTGTTAAGAATTTCTTCTGGAATACCCGCTGTTTCACTCCCAAAAAAGATAAAATCCCCCTCTTTAAAATCAGTTTCAAAATAGGGTCTATCTGTTTTTGTTGTCGCAAAATGTGCATTGTCGCCAATTTCGTTATGAGAAAAAAATTCATCTATATTTTCCCATACATGTAAATCAAGTTTCGCCCAGTAGTCAAGTCCTGCCCGTCGTACTGCTTTTTCATCTATGTCAAAACCTATAGGCTTTATAAGATGTAAAGATGCCCCTGCATTGACACAAAGTCTTCCAATGGCACCAGTGTTATTAGGAATTTGTGGATTTACTAAAACAAGATTGAAAGACATCTTAAAAAATTACCGTTTTATTTGCATAAACAAAAATTCTATCTTCAAGTGCAAGTTTTAAAGCTCGAGAGAGAACAACTTTTTCTACATCTCGCCCTGAACGCTGCATATCTTTCCAACTATAAGCATGATTTACATCTTTTACTTCTTGTGCAATGATTGGACCTTCATCAAGATTATTATTTACAAAGTGTGCAGTAGCACCGATGATTTTAACACCTCTATCATATGCTTGTTTATAAGGATTTGCACCTATAAATGCAGGAAGAAAAGAGTGGTGAATATTGATGATTTTATCTTCAAAAGCTTTTACAAAATTTGGTGTTAAAATACGCATATATTTTGCTAAAACAATATAATCAATATCTTCATAACTCTCTATTGCTTCTATAATTTTATTTTCATGTTCATGCCGTTCAAGGTTTTCATGAGAGATTGTAATGTAAGAGATGTTGAATTTACTCACAAGAGATTCTAGTGTATCATAGTTAGAGATAACTGCGACAATATTTGCTTCAAGTTCTCCTGATTCATGACGGATTAAAATATCTCCTAAGGCATGTAACTCTTTTGTCGCCATAATAATAATATTTTTCTTTTTCGGTTCAATTACTTTAATACTCGAGTTTTTAGGAAGCACTGCTTGAATGGAAGTAATAAGAGTCTCTTTCTCTATTGCCCCATCAACCACACTACGCATAAAAAATTTGTTATTGTCTTTATCTACAAATTCGCTATTGGAGATAATGTTTAAGTCATTCTCATAAAATATTGTTGAGACTTTATA
>Ga0256829_1001916_pt1 | contig 16170 bp, 14 predicted proteins | sample 131447metaG_FD_185979 | JGI IMG/M metagenome (GOLD analysis project Ga0256829, IMG submission 185979) | Hydrothermal vent microbial communities from Lau Basin, Pacific Ocean - 131-447 | ecosystem: Environmental > Aquatic > Marine > Hydrothermal vents | place: Pacific Ocean: Lau Basin | collected...
CATAACACTCATAGAACCAGAGAAAATATTTTCTCCAAATCCTTGTACCAGATACTCAACAATACCTCCACGAGACTGGTAGCGTACAGCAAGTTTTGCAAGAGAATAGCCACTAAATAGTGCAATAATGCCACCAAATACAAAAGAGAGCCAGACGATGTTACCTGCCATAGCTCCAGCTTGACCAATGACGATGAATATACCTGCACCGACCATGGAGCCGATGCCTAGAAAGACAGCACTCCATAAGCCAAAGGCTTTTTTACTTTTTTCCATCTTAGCTATTTAATTTTTTAAATATAGAACCAGTGACAAGAAGTGCAATTCCATCAAAGAAGAGACTAAATCCTACTAAAAGTCCTATAAGATAAAGAGAAGTAAATGGCCAACCTACTATAAATAAAATACCAATTAGTAGTGAAAAGATAGCATTAATAAGCCACCATATCCAACCTTTTGCAGGTTTCATAGTAAATGCCATAGAAAAGCCTGCAAAAGAGTCCACAAAAAAGTAGATAGCAAGTAAAAGACCTACTGTACCAACACCTGTCATTGGATAAAAAATCATAAGTAATGATATACCGATAAGTACAAAACTTTTTAACCAACCAAGGTAATCTTCTTTATCTGTAATATATGTAAAGTAAGCAGCCATAAATCCTGCAAACATCATAATCCATGCCACAAACGCAACTGTTGCAACTGTCATATAAACTGGTTCAAATATACCAGCAAGCCCTAAAATAATAAAAATAATACCCGCTATTTTTGAGTATTTAGTAAATTTCTCAAATAGATGTTCAGCACTTGGATATTTCCACATTGTTTTTCCTTTAAAATAATTTAGGAACATTGTAACATAATGATAGTCTTCAAAGTGTAACTTATGTAACATTTCTTTTTCATTGATTTGGCTTTTGTACTTAAATCTAGCCAGATGTTGCATTCTACTCCGTAATATAGAGATTATAAGGAGTTAATTAATTATTATTAATATTATTATTTAAGGTTTTTAAATGTAAAATGATTTGAAAATTAGATAGTTTTGGTGATAAATTTATAAATATAGATAGAGTTGTACTAATTAATAAGAGATGCTTTGACTGATATATATTAGTTTAATGAGTTTCTTATTTTATTGGAAAAAAGATAGATGGTAAAGTGACTGTAAAATTAATTTTAGATAAAATGATATAAAGAGTAAAAATGAAAGATAGTTATGCTAATTTTATAACAAAAGAACAGGGTAATGGGACAGGATTGGACCAACCCGTGATGGGGATGCTAAATGATTATTAACATTAAAGAGTTAGCACAACAAACAAAAGATATAAGAGTTCTCTATGTAGAAGATGAAGAGAGTGTAAGAGAGCAGACTTTAATGATTTTGGAGATGCTATTTAGTTCTATTGACTCTGCGTTTGATGGTGAAGATGGATGGCAGAAATATCAAAAAAGTAGTTACGATATTGTTTTTACCGATATAAGTATGCCTCGTATGGATGGGCTTGAGCTTATTCGCCATATAAAAGAGCAAGACCCTATGCAAAAAGTTGCGATTATTTCAGCATATAATACTGCTGATTATCTCTTGCAAGCTATAGAACTAGGTGCAGATGCGTTTATTTTAAAGCCTATAAATATGGATAAAATGATGTTAAGCATTAAAAAATTATCAGATGGTATTGTGGCTGCAAAATTTATGGAAAATTACAATCAACAACTGCAAGATGAGGTAGAAGAAAAAACGAAAATTATTAGAAAACAAGCTATTATAGATAAGCTTACTGGTTTACAAAATCGTTTTGCACTTAATACTATGCTTGATAATTTAGAAAAAGAGATGAGTCTTATTTTAGTGAATATTGATAACTTTGATAGTATTAATACAATTTATGGTTATGATAATGGAAATAAAGTTATACAATCTTTAGCAAAACTCATTGCCAAAAATATGCCAAAAAATTCGGAACTCTACTATATAGGTAGTGATGAATTTTGTATTGTAGCGCAAGAGATAGATGGTAAAAAAATTAAACGTTATGCACAAGATTTACAAGCAGTTGTTGCAAATTCTTTTGTTGAACTTGATGGCAATAACTTAAAAGGTACTGTTACTATATCTATATCGCAAGGAAGAGAAAATCTTTTAAAATATGCACATATCGCACTAAAAGAAGCAAAAAATAAAGGAAAAAATCGTATTGAGTTTTATGTAAAAGAGTTAAATGTTGAAAAATTACAGCGTCAGATTCAGGAGTATAGTCCTATTATTCGCCAAGCGATTGAATCTGGAAATATTGTGCCTTACTTTCAACCCATTGTTGATAATTTTACTCATAAAATTACAAAGTATGAGTGCCTAGCAAGAATAGAAGATGGTGATCAGGTTTATTCTCCTTACTATTTTATAGATATTGCAAAGATGATAGGGCTTGTTTCTGAGATTACAAAAATAATGATAGATAAATCTTTTAAAATGTTTAGTGGTAATGATTATGAGTTTTCTATTAACATAACAGAAGTTGATTTGAATGACGAATATCTTTATGACTACTTTAAAGAGAAATTACAAGAGTATAACATTGATGTTTCTCGTGTTATATTAGAGGTTTTAGAGGGAGTGAGTGCGCATGGTCTTAGCAATTCATTAGAACAGCTTAAAAGATTAAAGTCATTTGGATTTACTCTTGCCATAGATGATTTTGGAACGCAAAATTCAAATTTTGAAAGAGTTAACAATATGAATGTTGATTTTATTAAAATTGATGGTGGATTTGTAAAAAATATGGCAATAGATGAAAAAAGTTACTCTATAGTGAAGACGATAAGTGAGTTTTCAAAGAGTATAGGTGCCAAGGTGATTGCAGAGTATGTGCATGATGAAGAGACACAAAAAAAAGTAGAAGAACTTGGTATAGAGTATTCACAGGGTTACTACTTTTCTGAACCTAAAAGAGACTTAGATTAAGATGAAAAATTATATTTATGAAGTCGATATTGAAGGGCTGTTCTCTCTTTTTGAAGATAGAGCTACTGAAATAGAGTCTGCAAACTCTGTTTTGATTCAAATTTTTTCAGGTCAAGTGCAAGAGGAATTTGCAAAAGTTGTTACTTTTGTTCAGGAAAGATTTGTTAATGCTGTGGTAGTTTCAGCCTCAACAGATGGTGAGATTTATAATGAAAAGGTACTTACAAATAGTACGGTTATATCAGTCTCTTTATTTAATGAAACGGAGTTAAAGAGTAAATATATTGATACCAATTCAAGTTTTGAAAATGGTGCTGTGTTTGCAAAAGAGTTAGTGACATCAAGAACAAAACTACTACTTGCTTTTACAAATGGATTAAAATGTAATGGCGAAGAGTTCTTACGAGGAATTTACTCTGTAGCTCCTCATATTATTGTTGTAGGTGGGCTCTCTGGTGATAATAGTAAATTTGAAAACTGTTTAATTGGTAAAGGTTCTGAACTTTATAATAGTGGTGCAGTAGCTGTTGCATTCGATTCTGATATTTTACAGGTAGATACCTTTTATAATTTTGGATGGAAAGGAATTGGTATTTCTCAAGAGGTTACGAAGTCTGAAAAAAATAGAGTATATACTATTGGCAATTTAACAGCAGTTGCTTTTTATGAAAAATATTTGGGCGTAGAGATTGCAGAAAAACTACCAAAAATAGGCGTAGAATTTCCTCTAATTATAGAAAAAGATCATTTAAAGATAGCAAGAGCGGTCTTAGCAAAACATGAGGATGGAAGTTTGAGTTTTGCTGGTAATATTGAACAAGGAGAGAGAGTTCGTATAGGTATTGGGGATGCCCAAGAGATAATTAATAATCCAATTACAAGTGATAAGATTAATGTAGAGGTATTTTATATCTATTCATGTATGGCTCGTCGTCGTTTTATTCCAGATCTTATAGAAAAAGAGATAGCCCCTTTTGCTGAGCTTGCACCTACGAGTGGATTTTTTACTTATGGAGAGTTTTTTACAAATGATAAACCAGAACTTTTAAATCAAACACTTACTGCAGTGGCTCTCTCTGAATCAGAAGCTATTTATACTATCAAGCATACAGATATAACAGAACCACAGAATAATATCACTCATAAAGCATTGAAAAATATACTCCATGCAACAACAGAAGAGTTATATAAAGAGACCTCTCGTATTGATGGGATCGAAAAAGAGTTACTTGTTCAAAGGGAAATAGTATCTCTTATTCAAAAAATGGCAAAGATGGCTAGTTGGGAGTTGATACTTGACAAAGAGGAAATTATTTGGTCGGTAGAGTCATATGTTATATACCAAAGAGATCCAAAGCTTGGTCCACCAACGAAAGAGGAATTTATTTACAAAATGGTACTTCCTGAATATAGAGAGAAAGTTCTTGAATTGACTCAAAATGCAAAGAATGGAGATAATTTTACACTAGAGATGAAAGTAAAAAGAGGTGATTCAAAAGTAATTACTGTTATTGATAGTGCAAAAATGATTTTTAAAGATGAAAAACCTTATAAGCTTGTAGGTATTACTATAGACTTAACAGAAATGAGAATGAAGGATGATATTATTTCACAACAATCAAAGTTAGCACAAATGGGTGAAATGGTAAATATGATAGCGCATCAATGGAGGCAACCACTTAATGCTGTGAGTGCAGCATCTATTAAATTGAGTATGCAAGATGAGATGGATTTATTAACGAGTGCAAAAGTTCAGGAGACGACGGCTTTTATTGGTGAGATGGTTCAGGAGATGTCCAAGACCATTGATGATTTTATGAACTTTACAAAACCAACAGATACTAAAGAGTCTGTATGCTTTCAAGATATTGTTGATGATATTATGCGTCTTATGCAAGCACAGTTAAAAAATCATAATATTGATTTTATAGAGGAGATAGATAAAAATTTATCTATATTGACCTATAAAAAAGATTTGGAGCATGTTTTAATCAATCTTTTTTCAAATGCTAGAGATGCTTTTGAAGGAAAAGAGATTAAAAATAAATTTATAAAATTAAAAGTCTTTTATGAAGAAAAAAATTGTATTGTTCAAGTAAGTGATAATGCAGGAGGTATATCTGTTGATGTTATTAATAGAATTTTTGATCCTTATTTTACAACAAAGGTACAGGGTAAGGGAACGGGTTTAGGTCTTTATATGAGTAAAAAGCTACTTGAAACAACGATTGATGGGGTAATAAGTGTGAATAATATTAATGATGGTGCGGAATTTAGCATTGTTATGAAGGATTGTGTGGTTTAAAATGGCGTATAATTTAAAAATATATGAAAGTTTAAATATTTTATGTGTAGAAGATGATGAAAGTATTCGTAACATTTATGATGCTATGTTTTCTCTTGTATTTAAAAATGTTTATTTGGCTGAAAATGGAAAAGAGGGATTGGAAATTTTTCAAAAAGAGAAGATAGATATAGTACTTACAGACCACTCAATGCCTGTTATGGATGGGCTTGAGATGAGTAGGAAAATACGAGAAGTTGATGCTACTATTCCTATTGTTATGATTACTGCTATTGAAAATATAAATATGTTACGAGATGCTATAGATATTCGCATAACAAGTTTTATAAAAAAGCCAATCTCTTCACAAAGTATCTTTTCTACTTTAGAGTTTGTGGCAAAATCAGTTTTGGCAGAGCGGCTTTTGGTGCAATTTCAAAAAGAAAAATTGCTTTATAGTGAGTACCAAGAGAATTTAACTTATGAAAAAGAGAGAACAATCATAAAAAATGATGTTGTGGAAAATAGATTTTTAAATTTTGAATGTGAAGTTTTTTTTCAACCACGAGATACTTTGAGTGGTGATAGTTATAGCATACGCAAAGTTGATGAAAAGAGGTATTTCGCTTTTATTGTGGATGGTATGGGCAAGGGAATCTCTGCTTCGGTAACTGCTATGATGTGTTGTGCTTATGCAAATCATATTGTAAATGAAATCATAGTTACAAAAGATGACTTTTCTCTTTCTTCATTAATTACAAGAGTTATGAAATTTTTAGCACCAAATTTGTTGGAGGATGAGGTTATCTCTGCTTCTTTCTTATTTTTTGATGGGAAAGAAGAGATAATGGAGTATGCAATGTTTTCTATGCCTGCTATGCTGTATGTAAGTAAAGAAGATAAAAATGTACATAAAATCAAATCAAATAATCCTCCTCTATCTGCATATACAAGTAGTGTAAATAGCACTCGTATAGGAGTGAATGATATAGATAAATTTTTATTTTTTAGTGATGGTGTGAATGAAAATAGCCTCAAAAAATCTCAAGATTCTTATGCAAAATTTTTACATAATGATTTTTTAGAGAGTGCCAATTTAGAAGAGTTTGAATTAAAAAGAGTAGAAAAAATTGAAGAGCAAGAGGATGATGTTACTTATATTTTTTTAAAAAATAGGAATAATTAATATGAATTTAACAGTTTTATATGCAGAAGATGATGAACGAACAAGAAAAGAGATAGGAGAAATTTTATGCCTAAAGATTCAAAAAGTGCTTACTGCAAAGGATGGGGCAGAAGCTTTAGAACTTTTCAAGAAAAATAGTGTTGATTTTGTGATTAGTGATTACAGAATGCCAAAGAGGAGTGGAAATGAGCTTTGTAGAGCAATAAAAGAGATACAACCTCAGGTGCCATTCGTTCTTTTGACTGCATTTAATGATACTGAGTTACTTACCGGTGCTATAGATGTAGGAGTAGATAAATTTTTGCAAAAACCACTTGAAATAAACCAATTTACAAATCTTTTAAAAGATGTTGAAAATAAAATAGCACTACGTCTTTCACTTGAAAAGAGTTGTGAAAAAGAGAAATCCAAACTTATTAAAAAAGCAAATTCTGATCCTATGCTGGGAATATCAAATAAAATGTTTTTATTGCAAAGGTTGGAGACTCTTTTACAATATTCACAAAGAGAAGAGGATATTATAAGTGTTATCTTTTTTGATATAGATAATTTCAAACATATTAATGGAGAATATGGTCATATGTATGCCGATAGACTCTTAGTAAAATTAACAGAGTTAGTAAAAAAACATATACGAAAAGATAATCTTTTTGGACGATGGGGTGGTGATGAGTTTGTCATTGTTGTGAAAGAGTATTCAAAAGAGGCAGTTCTAAAATTTGTAGATAAACTTTATAGAGTAATAAATGGACATAACTGGAGTGATGATATGGGGATTACTGTTACTTTAGGTGTTGCATTTAATGATGGAAAAATAGACGCAAAAGAGCTTGTGTCTCAAGCAGATTTCAAAATGTTAGAGGCAAAAAAAATGGGGAAAAATAGATGGCAAGATTAGTATTTATTTTTGCTCTTTTAGTGATTGCTCTTTATGCAGATAGTATAGATAATTTACTTGGGATGATACAAAAAAAGAGTGACCTTTCGCAGAAGACAAAGCTTGCAAATAGTGGTGTCTCGTTCGTATGGACACGTGATGATTTAGATAGAATGCAAATTACAAATCTTAAACAGATTTTAAATACAGTCTATCCTTTTGGATATAATGAAAACAGATATGGTTTAGTTGATCCACTTACATATAATGCTGGTCAACCTTTTTTAAGTTCTACTGTCCGTCTTTACATTGACAATCAAGAGATAACAACGGGACTCTATGGAAGTGGTGTTTTTCTTATGGGTGATACTAACATTGACTGGGTTGATCATATAGAAATATATACAGAAAATCCAACATATGAATATGCAACAGAATCAACGGTAACACTCATAAAACTCTACACTAAAAGTGTAGCTAAAGATGAGGGAAGTATGTTAAAAGTTGCAGGGGGAAGTTATGGTGCATCAACTTTAGACGGCTATAATGCTGGTTATGTTAATGATTGGTCATATTTTGTATTTGGACTTGCTTCAAATGATAAAAGAGAAAAACACTATAGTTACACAACAGAGCTGTCACGAAATAAAAAGTTGACTAGCGTGGTAGGAACTCTTCATAAGGGTACTACAAATATACTCTTAACTGCATTCACTCAAGATAGAGATGGTTTTATGAATGCAAGTTTAGATGCTACACCAGAAAAATCAAAACTTTATTCAGAGTATATACATCTTGGAATTGATTCTAAGATAAATAATTTCTCTTATCTTTTAACTACGAGTTATACAAAAACAAAAGCTGAGATGTTAGATAATGTAACGCCTATATCTTCAGCACCATATTATGGCATGTTTCCCATAAAATCTACACAAACAGATACACGTTCTTATGTATTGACAGGGGAAGTAAAATACAAATACCATAAAGAGAACAATACCCTTTTGACTGGTCTTAAATATAGAACCAAAAGAGCAAAATGGGATAAAGCTCTCCTTAATGGTATTAATATGGCAGAAAATGATAATACACGAGTACAAAATATAGCAACTGCATATGTCGAAAATCAATATGCACTCCATAAAAACTCTATTTTTACTTTGGGTGCAGAGTATCAAAGGATAGAAAATAGAGATACCGTACAAAATGACAATTTATTTATGTATAGAGTAGGGCATACATATACAACAGATAATTGGACAATGAAAACTTTTTATTCACATACACTCTCTACTTTAGAACCATATCTTGTAAAATCATTTGCATTTACAGCACATCCTCTCTCTTACTATAAACCTTCACAAAATGATACACTTGTAGAAGATATATTATATGAGAAAAAAAATAATAAGTATGAGTTGATTGTTGATTATACACAAGGAAAAGATTACTACATTCCTTTAGATGCTGGAAAAATAGTCAACTATAACAAAATACTAAAAATGGGTGGAGTTGAAGCACGATGGACGCACTTTTATCATGGTTGTGATAAGTTTTTTGTACAAGGAGGATATAGAGTTATATATAATACTCCTAAAGAATATTTTACTACTCTTAAACAATATAGAGCAGTTGTTAGAAATATTAATACTTTTGATAAATTTGATATTTTTAATGAATTGATATACGATAGAAATAATGTCTCAAATAAAGATTTTTATAATTATAGTGCAGGGGTGCAGTATAACTATAGCAATAGTTTTACTTTTGCTATAAAAGGGGTAAATCTTTTTGATGATGCAAGAACAACTAACTATGCACGAACAAATCCTATAACATTTCAATCAGAAAAAGAGCTGAATATATCACCAATTGATAGAGAGATACAAATAAGTGTGAAGTGGATTTTTTAATGAAATTTTTATTTTTATTACTAACGCTTTTTGTCTCTGTATATGCGGATGTCTATACACAAAAGTTATATGAGACTGTTTTAGGTTCAATTTTTAAAGAGAGACCAATTGTTGTTTTTGCTACGGGTGATGTAAAGGCTACACTGCAAAATAGTAAAATGTTTGATGTAGTTGGCAATTGCAAAAATGCTGTTGTAGCAGTTATTGGAAATGACATAAGTTTAGAACAGAGATGTAAAAATATACCAATATTTGCGACGACACATAGAAATTATATGCGCATTTTAAATGCTTTTGGAGCGTTTTATTGGAGAAAAGGGCGTCCACAAATTCATTTTAGAGAGGGAGAATTAAAGATGTTTCATCTTCATTTGTCTCATGATTTACAAAGGTTTATAGATGAATAATAATGTTTTTTTTAAGAAGAGTTTTTATATAACTTATGTGACAGTAATTGTACTTATTGTAGGTGCTTTTTATATCTTTAAAATATTTGATAAGACAAGTAGTGATATAGAGAGATTAACACTCCAATCTAATATTGAATATATTAATAATATCACAAATAATCTTGCTAATTTGATAAACAAAAAAACAGATATGCAACTTGTAAATAGTTTAAAAACAAGTAAGGTATTAAGAAGAAGTTTGGAAGAAAACTTAGGGATGTTTAGAACGAAGCGATATAAATATATTTATGTTGTGCAAAAGTTACCAAACACAGAGAAATTTTGCTTTTTACTCGATGGAGCAAAAAAAGATAAAAGTGGTTTTTTAGAAATTTTTCAACCTTTTAATATTCAAGAGTGGTTAGAGGTGTACAAGACAAAAAAACCACGTTACTTTAAACATCGAAATATTAAAAGTTTATGGCTGACTTACCTCAAACCTATTGTGCAACACAATAAAGTTGTTGGAATTATTGCCATAGATTTTTCGTTGAATGAGTATAATTATATGCACAATACACTAGATGATCTCTCGTTTAGTATAAAGATTTTTATGAGTTTGTTGTTATTTGTTTTTATTGTTGTTTTAATTTTTGTATTTATAGATAAAAAACGGGTTTATTTACTTAAAAAACAGGCAAAAGAGATTCAAAACTTTAATATTACGCTACAAAAAAAGATAGATGAAGAGGTAATAAAAAATAGAGAAAAAGATAAACAGATCTTAGAACAGTCGCGTTTAGCACAGATGGGAGAGATGATAGGAATGATTGCACATCAATGGCGACAGCCCATTAATGCTATTAGTGCAGCAAGTATTACTATAAATATGCGAGCACAGATGGATACACTAGATCCAAAAAGTACGATAGAACTTGCAGATAAAATAGGGGAGCTGACGCAACATCTTAGTAAAACTATTGATGATTTTAGAAATTTTTTCAAAGATACAAAAGAGAAACAAGATATGACTTATGATGAGTTGGTTATTTCTACACTTGATATTGTTGGCGTATCGGTTCAAAATAAAAATATTACTATCATAACAGATATACAAAGCGATATAGTTTTTTGTACTTATGTTAATGAGTTAAAGCAGGTGTTATTAAATCTTATAAAAAATGCAGAAGATGTACTAGAGGAGAAGAAGATAAAAAATGCTTTTATTAAAATCGAAGCTGTAGAAAATCGTTTAATTGTTCGAGATAATGGTGGAGGAATACCTGAAGATATTATTCAGAAAATATTTAATCCATACTTTTCAACAAAAACACTGAATGGAACAGGTCTTGGACTTTATATGAGTAAGACAATCGTTGAAAATCATTGTGGAGGTACAATTAGTGTAACAAACGATGCTGCGGGTGCAGTTTTTTGTGTTGTGTTGCCTAGTACATAGTTTTTTATTTAATTAAAATGCAAAAGTTAGTCATTAAGTAAAAGTTGATATAATCCTAAAAATTAAAATTGAAAAAAAGAGGTTTAATATGAGCTATGCAGCTTTATTTGAAGATGAAGAAGATATTTTTGGTGGTTCACCAAGATCAAAATTTATGGATGTAGTTTTTAATGCAAACAATGATATTGTACGTCAAGAACTAGAGAATTTTATAGAAAAAGTTGCGGTAATGGAACTTATGCTAGAAGAGCATGTTGGTGAAGATATTGATAAAGCAGTAGATAGTTATAGAGCTACGCATCTTGATGATGCAAGTACAAAAACAAAAAGTCTTTATGTTGAGCTAATGGGGACTGTTCTTTCTCAAAGTGAATAGTCATTGCGTACGCTAAGTAGAATTTTATTGGTACTGCTATTTTTTAGCAGTGCTATTTTTGCAAATAATTATGTTTATACGAAAGAAATTTCGCTAAAAAAGGATGAGCAAAAGAAAATTCTTGTAAAATACGATTCCAGAGAGAAACTTTTTAAATTTAGTTGGACTTTATATATAAATGGTGGCTTAGTTATGCATCGTTCATACGATAAAATTGTGGCACAAAATATTTTATATTTGAATGGTAAAAATCAGAGTTTCAAGCTAGAACTTGTGACGCGTGGTGCAAATTACTATGAACCACCTTATGTGCTAGTTAAATTTAAAGAGTTTAATGCTCAAAAAAACGAAGCGGTGTTTCAACTGTTCTTACATGATAAAAACAGCGAAATTAAGTGGAAGTTTTTGAAAAATAGATAAAAGATGAGATGAATGCAACGAGTAGAAAAAGAGATACAAAGACTAATAACAGAGTGTGACTATGATGAAGTGACACGGCTTTTTAATATGCTTAGCGGTGGTAAAAGACTTCGTGCTAAGCTAATCTTAAAGATTGCAGCAGAACATAAAGATGCTCCTCTTTTGGCTGCGATTGTTGAACTCATTCACGCAGCTTCACTACTGCATGATGATGTAATAGATGAAGCTGATACACGTAGAGGCATGGCATCTGTAAACGCAACTGATGGCAGTAAAACTGCTGTTATGCTTGGAGATATTTTATACTCAAAAGCCTTTACCGAACTTGTTGCGTTTGATAAAGATGTCGCACAAACCATAGCAGCGTCTGTTACGGCACTCTCCAAGGGTGAAATGATGGATGTTAAGATGGCTGAAAAGTTTAATGTTGATGAAGAGAAGTATCTTAATATGCTCTATCTTAAAACAGCAACACTCATCGAAGCGGCTGCGAAGGCTGCTGCCCTTTTAGTTGCAAAAGATGCCGAAGCTCACGCGCTGTATGGTAGAAATCTTGGACTCTCTTTTCAGATCATAGATGATATTTTAGACATTACTGCTGATGAAGAGAGTCTTGGTAAACCTGCTATGAATGATTTTGTAGAGGGAAAATGTACGCTACCATATATATATCTTCATCAACTACTTGATGAGAATGAAAAAGCAAGATTGCTTTCATCGCATGCAAAGAAAATAGATAAGAATGAAACGCAATGGATACAAGATAAAATGAGTGAATATAAAACGATTGAAAAATCTTTTGTTTTAGCACAGAAGCTCTCTGATGAAGCAAAAGAGGCTTTGTCAAATGATGAAGCCTTGGTCAATATACTTGATACTATGATAAAAAGAAGTTATTAATGCACTATTTAATAGTTAGTTTTTCACATAAAAACAGTGATATAGAACTTAGAGAAAAATTTACATATACAGATGAAGAGAAAGAGGGATGTCTTAAAAGACTTATACAAGCACCTTCAATAAGTGAAGCGATACTTTTGGCAACATGTAATCGTATGGAAATATATGTATGCTGTAGTGATGTTGATGATGCTCTGCAACATATGATGACACTTCTAACATATAAAGGTGGTATCTCTCCGGAGTACATCAAAAAAACAGCAGAAATAGTTGATGATAGTAGTGCTATTCACCATCTTTTTGCGGTGGCGAGTTCTATTGACTCTATGGTTGTAGGTGAGACGCAAATTGCTGGTCAGTTAAAGGATGCTTATAAATTTGCACACGATAGAAAATATTGTGATAAAAAAATGTCTAGAGCACTCTCTCATGCTTTTAAATGTGCAGCAAAAGTAAGAAATCATACAGATATATCTTCTAAACCAGTCTCTGTTGCTTCTGTCGCAATTAGTCAAATAAAAGCAAAAGTGGGTGATCTGAAAAATAAAAAGGCACTTGTTATTGGTGTTGGTGAAATGAGTGAAATCTGTGCAAAACATCTTGTCTCTGACGGAGTTGAGACTTATATAACAAATAGAACCAGAAAAAAAGCAGAAACTTTAGCAAGTGAGTGTCAGGCAAAAGTATATGAATTTGGTAATTTAGATAAAGCTATAAATGAATTTGACATAATTTTTACAGCTACAAGTGCTCCATACCCAATTATTACGAGTGACCTAGTAGAAAGGACTGCGTTTAAGCGTTTTTGGTTTGATATGGCAATTCCTCGTGATATTGATATTAAAAAACAGGATGATATTGAACTTTTTGTTGTTGATGATATTAAAAATATTGTTGATGCAAACAGAGCTGATCGAGAACAGTATGTCAGACAGGCGCATGGAATTGTAGGCCGAGGTGTTGTAGAATTTTTTGAATGGCTTGATGCACTTAATGTTGAACCGCTAATAAAAGAGATATATCAAAAAGCAGATGATGCTGTAGCGGTTGAAACGCAGCGGGCACTAAAAAAAGGTTTTATACCAAAAGAGTGTGAGTATGAGGCAAAAAAAATGGCACAACAGGCCATTAAAAGATTTTTGCATGATATGACAAAAAAAATGAGAGAGGCTTCTCATGAAGCTAAAAGTGATACAGTTACGGGTGCTATGCAGTATATGCTTAATGATGCACACGATAATATTCCAGATCAATATAAACATCACATAAAGGATTAGAGTTTGAGAAGAAGTAGAGCATTTATTCCAACATCAAAAGAGGCACCATCTGATGCAACACTGCCAAGCCATATATTTTTAGCTCGTGCAGGTTTTATCACACAAGTTGCAGCGGGACTTTATAACTATCTTCCTTTAGCAAAGCGTGTTATTAGAAAAATAGAAAACATTGTAAATGAAGAGATGGCAAAAGTAGGAGCGCAAGAAGTAGAACTCTCATTTGTGACACCTGCTGATTTATGGGCAGAGAGTGGAAGAATAGAGAAGTTTGGAAAAGAGCTGCTGCGTTTCAAAGACAGAAAAAACAATCTTTTTGTTCTTGGACCAACACATGAAGAGATGATGGTCGATTTGGTTCGCAATCGTGTTACTTCATATAAAAATCTGCCACTAAATCTCTACCAAATAAAGACTAAATTTCGTGATGAAGCGCGTCCTCGTTTTGGGTTAATGCGTGGTCGTGAATTTATTATGAAAGATGCTTACTCTTTTCATGCTTCTACTGAAGATTTAGATCGTGAATTTGAAGCTATGGAAGCAGCTTATAAAAAAATACTCACTCGTTTAGGTCTTGATTTTAGAGTTGTTGAAGCAGATAGTGGGGCTATTGGTGGGAGTGGTTCTAAAGAACTTATGGTTATTGCAGACAGTGGAGAAGATACCATTGCAATCTGTTCAAAATGTGAATATGGTGCAAATATTGAAGCTGCTTCAAGAAGTGCGAGAGCCTTAGTTCCTGAAGCTCCAGTTGCTGATTTTAATAAATTTTTAACACCAGATACAAAGACAATAGATGAACTAGCTGAGTTTTTTAAAGTTGATCCATATTATACTGTTAAATGTGTCGCTAAAAGGGTAGTGTATGAAGATGAGAGTGAAATCGTGCTTTTCTTTGTACGGGGATGTGATAACCTGCAAGAGGTAAAAGCTCTAAACGCAACAGAAGCTCTTGATATTGTAGATGTTACAGAGGAAGAACTTAAAGAGCTAGGTTTAGAACCTGGATTTATTGGTCCACTTGATCAAGTAAAAGCAAAACATGTCATAGACAGTGACTTAAAAGGTGCTACAAATATGATTTGTGGTGCGAATGAAGATGGTTACCATTTTATAGGTGTTGATATGTCTATTTTAGATGATGTTGCTTACTTTGCTGATATCGCAGAAGTAAATGAAGGAGATATTTGTCCATATTGTGATGGAAAACTCTCATTTACAAAAGGTATAGAAGTTGGGCATATATTTAAACTAGGAACAACGTACTCAAAACCACTTAAAGCAGAATTTTTAGATGAGAATGGAAAAAGTCAGCCTTTTATTATGGGAACATATGGTATGGGTATTTCTCGTTTAGTGGCTTCTGTAATTGAGCAACATCATGATGAAAGTGGCTGTATTTGGACAAAAGAGACAGCACCTTATATGGTAAATATTATGATAAGTAACATTAAAGATGAAGCACAAGTAGAAGCTGGTGAAGCACTTTATGAACAACTACAAAACGCAAATGTTGAAGTAATGCTTGATGATAGAAAAGAGCGTTTTGGATTTAAAATGAAAGATGCAGAACTTATTGGTTTTCCATATACTGTGATTGTTGGAAAAGAGCTTGTTGATGGTAATGTACAACTCTTTGATAGGGCTACAAAGACAAAAGAGAGTATGAGCGTTGCAGATATTTTTGATAAATTGATGGAATTTATTTAGATGCTCTATTTTTTACTTTATCTCTTTTTAGAAGTTCTTGTCTCTGTCAATATCTCTTCAGAGATTGGTGGACTTGCTACATTTTTAGAGATACTCTTCACTGCGTTTATAGGAATGTCAATTTTAGTAAATTTTAGAACAACTCTTATGGAAAATATGAGAGCTGTTTCGTTTAGTTGTATAGACCTAGAAGAGTTTCAAAGATTAAATCTTTTTACACTGATTGGTGCTATTTTACTTATTATTCCTGGATTTTTGACCGATATTGTAGGTGCTTTAATGCAGTTTAGTGTCATTACGAGTATGATTGTTAACCGTTATAATGTAAAATCCAATAATAATTGTAAGGCTTCTTATAATGAAAAAATTAATAAACAAAAGGATTCAGATGTCATTGATGTGGAAATTATT
>Ga0256829_1001917_pt1 | contig 16168 bp, 21 predicted proteins | sample 131447metaG_FD_185979 | JGI IMG/M metagenome (GOLD analysis project Ga0256829, IMG submission 185979) | Hydrothermal vent microbial communities from Lau Basin, Pacific Ocean - 131-447 | ecosystem: Environmental > Aquatic > Marine > Hydrothermal vents | place: Pacific Ocean: Lau Basin | collected...
CGCTTTGGCACTAAAGATAGACTCTCAATCAAACTTTATTTTTAAATCTAACTACTTTGTAAAACTAATCCAACTTGTCCCCATTGTCTCCGATGGGAATGCATACTACTTTTATCATCATCTAGTTCTACTTATAACATCCAGTAAGTATAACTAAAATAATTTTTATCCTATTAAAGAGCTGGTTCTTTTGTGCAAAAGTGCTGTTTTCCTATGTTTGCTAGAAATGAGGTTATGAATGTATTATTACGAAATTATGATATTATAACATCATAATTCTCGTACAAAAAGATGGAGTGAAAAATGGAACAATTCTTAGTTAAAGCAAAAGAGAGCACAAGAGTGCTGAATGCTTTAAGTGGTAAAGAAAAAAATAAAATTTTACATCAAATGGCAGAGGCTCTAAGAAGTAATACTATGAATCTTATAGAGGCGAATGCGTTGGATATGTCAGCAGGAAAAAAGAACAATCTTTCCTCAGCTTTGATGGATAGACTACTTTTAGATGAGGGTCGTATTAATTCTATGGCAGTGGCTATAGAAGAGATAGCATCACTTAAAGAACCAGTAGGAAGAGTTTTAGATGGTTGGATAACAGAAGATAACTTGAAGATTGAAAAGGTGAGTATCCCTATTGGGGTCATTGGGATTATCTATGAGTCACGACCAAATGTTACGAGTGATACAGCTGCACTCTGTTTTAAAAGTTCAAATGTATGTGTGCTCAAAGGTGGAAAAGAAGCACAAAACTCCAATGAAGCAATAGCAAAAGTGCTGCAAGCTACCTTAGAGAAAAATAATCTTCCAAAAGAGATGATCGCTCTCATCCCCGATGCATCTCGTGAGGGTGTAGATAAGCTCATAAAGATGGACAAATATGTTGACTTGATCATCCCTCGAGGTGGAGCAGGGCTCATCAAACATGTAAGTGAAAATGCTACTGTTAGTGTTGTCAAACACGATAAAGGGCAGTGTCATACTTACATTGATAAAGCTGCTAAATTAGACAATGCTATCGCCATAGCTCTCAATGCAAAAGTGCAAAGACCTGGTGTGTGTAATGCGATGGAAACACTTCTTGTTGATAAAGCGATTGCTCAAGATGCACTACCAAAACTTAAAATTGAATTTGATAAAGCAGATACAGAGCTTAAAGGATGTACACAAACTAAGAGCATCATAGAGGTGGCTGATGCCAATGATGCAGACTACGATACTGAATACCTTGCAAATATACTCAACATCAAAGTAGTTGATGGAGTAGAGGGTGCCATAGAACATATAGTACGCTTTGGTTCAGGTCACTCTGAGGCTATCATTACTGAGAACATCACCGTAGCCGAAGAGTTTTTAAACGCTATAGATGCAGCCGCAGTTTATGTGAATGCTTCGACGCGTTTTACAGATGGTGGTGCTTTTGGCTTTGGTGCCGAGGTAGGGATAAGTACAAATAAACTTCATGCTCGTGGACCAATGGGTATCGAAGGGTTAACAACATACAAATTTAAAATATACGGAAATGGACAAACAAGATAATGGAATTTAGTAAATATATACACGCAGTAGGAACAGGACCAAAAGGAAATCGTGATTTAACTTTTGATGAAGCAAAAGATATGATGACACAAATACTCAATCAGAGCGTACCAAGTGAGCAAATAGCCGCTTTTTTACTTGGATGGAGATTGAAACCTGAGACAAATGATGAGTTTAGAGGTGCGATATCGGCTTGTGATGAATTTATTAAGCCTCAGGCTATTAAAGATAGTATAGAGTTGGGTTACCCCTTTGATGGTAAAAGAAGAAACCCTTACATCTTTCCTTTAGTTGCGAAAGTATTAGAAGACGCTGGGGTGAGTTTAGTCGTGGTTGGGGATGAGCTTCAACCTGCTAAAGATGGCATCACAACAAAAGAGATTTGTACAAGTTTAGATTTAAGTAAAAATGTGAACTATTTTGATAGAAAAGAGTTTTTTAAAGAGATGCACAACCTTACAGACCTAAGAATGAAACTTACACTTAGAACAGGATTTAATACTATAGAAAAGCTTACAGGAGTAGGAGGTTCACGAGCCGCCATAACAGGAGTTTTTCACAAACCTTATGTCAAAAAATATGTAGAGATTTATCAAAACAGATACAATAGATTTGCACTTATTCAAGGAAACGAAGGGACACCAGAGTTGTTCTCAAAAGGGCGTTTGTGGGTCAACGAAGGTGATAAACTTGAAGAATACATAGTAGATCCAGAGTTTTACGGCATCAACTATACAAAATCTTGGGAGAGCATCACGATGGAAGAGTCTCTCGATCAAGTCAATAATCCTTCAGATGAGTACCTAAAACTTGCAAAACTCAATGCTGCGGTTTATATGTTTGTAGTGGGTAAAGCCAAGTCTATAGACGAGGCTTTTGAAGTATTGGGTTAAATACCAAAAAAACTTTTTAAGAAGTCACGCTCTTTTTTATTTTCAATAGCAATTTTTGCTATTGTTGACTTGTTGTCATCCATCACAATGACAGTTGAATTTTCAACTTTTAGATGTTTCTTTCCCCATAGTCCTTCCACTTCATCGAGTCTAAGCATCACCTCTGCTGAACTTGGTTTTTCTTTTGAATCATCTCTGGTGTCAATAATTTCTAATCCACCAATGCGTTTTTGCAGTTTATAGGGACTATACTGTTTGATAGCGATGTATATTCTTTCACTTTTATGTGCTGGCATTGCTCTTTTCATCTCTAAAACACCCATTATTAAAAATGCACTAAAAAATGCAAATATGAGAACTTTTTTAACATTCATCTATTTTCTCCATTGTTTTATATAATTTTTTGCTTTTTCATCAAGCATTTTCATTCGCTCTTTGCCTTTTGGCAAAGTGCTTCTAAGTTTTTTCATCTCTTGAAGAAAATCACCAACGGAATCAGGGATAGTATCTTCAAGGTACATTCGTATCCGTTTAGCCATAGCTGGCGAACTACCAGAGGTCGATACTGCTATTGTTAAATCGTCTTTTTTGATATAGGAAGGGAAGATAAAATCGCAATAATCAACTGAATCTACAGCATTACATAAACAATTATAACTTTTTGATTCAGCAAATATTTCTGCCTGTAAGGGAATATCATCGACTGCTACAATAACAACAGTATACTCTTTTATATCGCCTTTTATGTAAGCTCTCTTTTGATAAACTAGATTGTTTCTATCAATGATTTTTAACATTGTATCAGAAAATTCTAAAGAGATGAGTTGTATATCTGATGTAAAATCAAGAAGATGCTCTAGCTTTTCTTGAGCAATAGCACCACCACCAACTATAAGTATTTTTTTATTGTCAAGTTTAATAAAAGCTGGAAAGTAAGCCATCCTTGTCCTTTGTGTAAAGCGAAATAGTATCATATCTAAGCTAAAATGCACATCTATTGACACATATCAAAAGGATTTAATATAAAATCTACTACAATCTTTAAAATTTAAAAAATTATTATATAAGAGAAGAAAATGAAAGATGAAATATTATCAAGAATCCAAAAAAAGTTTCCTTTAGTCGCTAAGCCGTTTGAGGCAATAGCAAATGAGTTAGATATAAGCGAAGATGAAGTGTTAAAAATTCTTCAAGAGCAAAAAAAAGCAAGTATTATTCGTCAAACTTCGGCTATCTTTGATACGAAAAGATTGGGTTATAAGTCATCACTAGTCGCTTTTAAGATACAACCAGAGCAGATTAATGCTGCCGTTAAAATACTCAACTCTCACCCTGGAATATCTCATAATTATGAACGAAATCATGATTTCAACATATGGTTTACAATGGCGGTAGCACCTGATTCAAAATTAGGTTTAGAAAAAACAGTAGCCCTATTATCAAAACTTACAGATGCCGAGGACTACATCATGCTTCCAACTCTTAAGCTTTTTAAAATCAATGTGAAATTAAATACTACTGGAAAAGATGATAAAAAAGAAAAAGTAAAAAAAATAACACATACAGAGATAGAGATGACAGAGCTTCACCATAAGGTGGTGCGTATGGCACAATATGACATAGATATAGTAAGCGAACCTTTTAAAAAGATTATTGATGAACTTAATATTACTTATGACAAATTCTTTGAGATACTTAGTGAGTTACAAGCTGCAGGAGTTATGAGGAGATTTGCATCTATCCTCAATCATCGTAAAGCAGGGTTTAATGCTAATGCAATGGTTGTTTGGGATGTTGATGAAGGTGAAAGAGGGGAAGCTATTGGTGCAAATGCTGCATCATTTAGTGCTGTGAGTCATTGTTATCTACGACCAAAATATGAAAACTGGCCTTATAACTTATTTACGATGGTTCATGGTAAAACTAAAGAAGAAACAAATGGGATAATTGCGGATATGGCTAAGGAGATAGACTCTAAAAATCATATGCCACTTTATAGTTCAAGAGAGTTTAAAAAAGTAAGAATAGAATACTTTACACCAGCATTTAGCGAGTGGGAAGATAAATATAGTAGCGAGGTAGCGTAATGGATCTTTTTTTAGAATTGGAAGTAGTATATTTAGTTATTGGAGCATTTTTGCTTAGTGTAACCGCTTTTGTCACAACAAGAGATTTTATGCCTAAGGTTGCTTTTAAAAGAGGGATGTTACTGGTTGGTGGATTTGTTGCAATTTTAATATCAATCCATTATAATATGACTACAACAAGAATGGAAGGTGTTAAAAAACTTTTTAATGCTGGAGACACTATCATCTGTGAAAATAAGATGCGTCGTACCATCTCAAGATCAGTTTTGCTTTCAAAAAAGATGGGCTGGAGACTTGAGGGAGATCTTTTCAAAAATGATGATTATGAAAGAGCTTTTCATACTTCAAGATGTATAGAGTTTGATGGAGTTGTCCCACAATGATTGAGATCTTAAAGCGTTACTCTATTGCATTGATTTTACTGGTATTGGTATCATTACTAATGCTTTTAGGAACATTGGGAGTAATGGAATTTGGTCAAAAAATGGTAGATGATATTGGCGATCAAGAGATGACACCAAGAGGAGAGGTACTAAACAGATGAGTTTAACAATAGTATTAGTTGTAGCAGTTCTACTAAGTGTAGTTTTTCACTTTCTTGGTGTCTATGCTGGAGCAAAAAAAATAGTTTGGTTAATGCTTGTGTTGATGTGGGCAGCAGGTATTGATATTGCAATGAGTGAGATAAAGCCAAGTGGTTATAAAAAAATAAAAGAGATACAAGGAAAATTTGCCGACACAGATGCTCTTATTAAAAATGCTGGTGATGAGATCTCAGTGTATGAGATGCTAGGTATTATGCAAAGTTATCAAATAAACTCTCCGAAAAAATAGATCCATGAAGGGGATATTTTTTGCATTAATCTTTTTACTAAATCTCAATGCAAAAAGTCTTCATTGGCAATCAAATTATGACCAAGCACACCGTCAAGCGATTGAAGAATCTAAAAATCTTATGGTGCTTTTGATAGATCATAAAGACAACGAGATTAATAGAAAAATGCTTATGAATACTTTTATGAATCAAAAGTATATAGATGAGATTGATGAACACTATATATCTGTGTTGATAACGAAAGATCAAAAGATATCATATCCCATAGAATCATTATTTACAGTAGAATATCCAGCACTTTTTTTTATCAATGACAATAATCTATTTTTGTGTGATGCTCTTTTTGGGGATATAAGTCCTGATAGGCTAAAAGCCCATCTTTTGGAATGTGAGTAGTTTAGTCTTCTTTTAGTACCTCTTGTATAGCATCTTTTAAGTCATCAATATCACTATCTGATGTCCCATCTTCATTATCAAACTCAATATGTCCATCTTGAAATCTAGCTATTGTAGCATATGCTGTATCGCCATCAAACTTTTCAGCTAAAAGAGCATTTGATTTGAAGTTTGTTATTCTCCAACCTGCTTTCTCACCAGCTTCATGAATGGCTTTTGCAATTTTTTTATTGTCATGAGTCTTTATATAAAGTGCATTTTCATTAACACTTGGATCTTTAACCGATGGTTCTGAACCACCACAACCTGTTATGAGCATTAAAGCAACTGAAGATATAAGTGTTAGAGAGAGTATCTTTTTCATTTTTTATTCCTTAATTTTAAAAGTTAGATTATGATATAATAATCTAAATTAAAATAGATTGATGTGAATCAAATTATTGCAAAGAAGAATAGAAATGCCTGATTTTATAATTATCTTAGTTATGTGTTTTCCGATGTTGCTTTTTACAGTATACCCTGCGATAAAACTAGCTGAACTTGTTGAAAATAGATACAATATAAGTGAAACTCAAAAACGATATATAATGGTGATAACAACATTAGTAGTAACTGTTAGCCTCTCTTCATTACTATTTTATGTCTAATTTAGTTCTAAACTTTAAAGTTAAATTTAGAGTTAAATCTAAAGTTTTTTTTAATATTTATTTATAAAATAGAAATGATACAATTGACATACTTGTGACAATATTGCCGATTTATGGGATCAAATTGAGTATTGTTTCAAAAGGTTACACTAAAAATTAATTTTTCCTTAAAATAAAAATTAAACTAACAAATTGATATAAATCAACTAATTTAAAGCTAAATCACTATAAACTACAAACGAGTCTGAAAATGATAATATAAACAAAGGAAATATAATGGTTGATCCAGTAATGATAAGACCAGAGATAGCGTTAGATGATTTTCTACCTATTTTTGTTTCCTCTGCACTTGTATTAGTATTTGGAGGATTGTATGTTGGTATATATACAGCAGTGAAAGTGAAGTTAATAAACAAATGGACTATGCCTTTAGGATATGTTTTTTGGATGTTAACAGCTTATTGTTTGTATTTGATGGGAAGTTTAATGCATGTAGGTGATTTTACAGCAAAAGCTTTAGTAGTTGCTGCAGTTGGGATTTTATTACTTCCACATGCAGTTTATTATATGCAAGATCAAGTTCATCAACAGAATGAACATTGATAGGAGGGCACATGGCAAATAAATCCGTATGGAGTGACAATCGTTTCTGGCAAAGATCAGCGGCGTGGGTTACAGGATTTGCTTCAGTATTACTTATTTGGTTAACATTTGACACAATGGGTCAGATTGCAATTGGTACTGATGCAGATTTACAAAGTGGTGTAACGAAGAGGGTTCCAGGACCTACAGTTATCAATTATAAAATCAGTTATGAAATGAGCACAAAGCGTGGTCATGAAGTTCCTGTAATTGGGGAAAAAGAAAAGTTTTTTGGTAGAGATGATTACTCAGAAGAAGAAGCTGGTGCTTTACTTCATCTAGGTAAATTAGGTTCTCAAGCGAAAAACTGTATGAACTGTCATACACTTCTTGGAAACGGTGCATATTATGCTCCTGATTTAACTAAAGCTTGGTTGGATCCAGCATGGCAAGATGGTGGTACTATGCAGGCAATGACTGGTAAAAGTACTAAAGAAGAAGCGATGGCTGAATTTTTACAACATCCATCAACTTATCCAACGCACTCTCGTATGATGCCAAATCTTGGTATTACTGCACAAGAGGCTAAAGGTTTAGTTGCTTTCTTAAAACATATGTCATCAATAGATACAAATGGTTTCCCAAGAAACTTTGGACGCATGCAAGGAGCAGTAAATGGCAAATAAATTCACAGGTATAGGAAGTGAATCAAAACAATTAGCAACATGGTATTTTACTTTTGCTGCGATTATTTTTGGAGCACAATTGTTATTTGGTTTAGTTGCAGCAATCCAGTATGTAATGCCAGGTTTTCTATTTGAAGTAGTTGACTTTAATGTTGCTAGAATGATTCACATCAATGCTCTTGTAGTATGGATGGTATTTGCAATGTTTGGTTCTGTTTATTATCTTTTACCAGATGAGACAGGGATTGAAACTATTGGTATCAAAATCGGTAAATTACTTTTCTGGATTTTTGCCGCAGCAATTGTTGTTGTTGTATTAGTTTATCTACTTGTTCAAGTTGGACCTGCTACTGAGACTACTATTTGGTTTATTAATGAGGGTCGTGAGTATATTGAAGCTCCTCGTTGGGCTGACTGGGGTATTGTTGTAGTCGCACTTGGATTTGTTGCAAATCTTTGGCTAACAGGTATGAGCGGTAAGCGTTCTGGAATCGTTACAGTTCTTATGGCTGATATGATTGCATTTGCTGGTTTATATTTAGCTGGTATGTTCTTTACAGACAATATAGTTATGGATCAGTACTGGTGGTGGTGGGTAATCCACTTATGGGTTGAGGCTACTTGGGAAGTTTTCGTTGGTGCGATTGCTGCTTATGGTCTTATCACTATGATCGGTGCAAGTCGTAAAGTTGTTGAAATGTGGTTATGGATTGAAGTAGCAATGCTCTTTGGTTCAGGTATCCTTGGTATTGGACACCACTATTTCTGGATCGGAACACCTGAATACTGGTGGGAAATTGGAGCACTGTTTAGTGCACTAGAGCCATTACCACTTGTTGCGATGTTTATTCATGTTATGTACGACTGGGGAAAACAACAAGGGAAACAAAATGCTTCTGGTGAGGTTGTATCAGTTATAAATAATAAACCTGCTTTTTTATGGTTCTGGATGAATGCATTTGGAAACTTCTTAGGTGCTGGTATATGGGGATTTTTCCATACATTACCACAGGTAAATCTTTATACACATGGTACACAGTTTACATCAGCTCACGGACACTTAGCGTTCTTTGGTGCATATGCAACTATCCTTATCGGTATGATGTATATCGCTGTTCAAGGTAAAAATGGTATTAAAGTTCTTAAACATACAAAATCCTCTATCTGGGCAGTAAGCATGATAGTTGGTGGTGTTATGGGTATGACTATTGCACTTACAATCGCTGGTTATGTTCAAGTTCTTGTCTCTCGTGCACAAATGGGTGCTACTTGGGCTGGTTACTTTGATGGACAACAAGGCGTATGGTTTGCTCAAGCTATGGATTGGAGACTTCTTATGGGTGTGATTACATTCTTAGGTTTTATATTCTTAGTCAAAGATCTATTGAGTACTGGAAAAAATCCAGTTCACGAAAGATAAGGAGAATAGAATGTTTGAACAATTTACAGATTTAGTACCGAGTTTTTTCGGTTGGATAAATCAAGGTCCTATGACTTTAACGATTTTTCTTCACACTATTATAGTACTTCCAATGTTTTGGATTTATAAGCAAGAAAAAGCTCGTTTAGAGCAAGAAGGTTAAGTTATATTGAGTTTACAAGGCTCCATTGGGGCCTTGTACATATTTTATTTTTGAAGGAGAAAGAAAATGAGATTAAATAAATTAGTTACATCGGTTGCTGCTTTAGCAGTAGTTTCAACAGGTTTATTTGCTGGAACATCAAATATGAATGTTGAAAAAATGTTTGAAAAAGAGTGTCAGGGTTGTCATGGTCCAAATCACGAAGGTGGTGTTGGTTCAGACTTGAGACCAAACAAACTTAAAGGTAAGAATGCTTATAAATTAGTACAGACTATTTTAAATGGTCGTCCTGGTACTGCTATGCCTGCTTGGTCTAATAAAATGAATAAAGCAGATGCACAAAAAATGGTTGATTATCTTCAACATTTTAAAGGTAAGAAAATCCAAGTTCTTACTATGAAAGCTGTAAAAGCTGGTTGGAAAAAACTTAACGATAGAGCTGCTCTTCTTAAGAAGTATCCAAAAGCTGTTGATGTTAAAAATGTTAAAGATATCTGTTTCGTAACAGAGCGTGATGCTGCTCGTGTTGTATTTTTAGATGGTACTACAGGTAAATTTCTTTCGCGACATCCAGCAGGTTTCGCTGTTCATGTTACTGTGACAAACAAGCGTCAACCTCGTTATGCTTACTCAATCTCTCGTTCAGGTTTAGTAACAATGTTCGACCTTGCATCAAAAGGGCAACAAAAGATTGCTGAAGTTCAAGTTGGTTCTGACTCTCGTGGTCTTGCAGTATCTCCAGATGGTAAGTACCTAATGGCAGGAAACTATGTACCAGGTGGAGCAATCCTCATGGATGCAATGACTCTTGAGCCATTAAAAGTTTACCCAACTTCATCAGTAATCAACATGGATGGTGATATCGGTTCATCTCGTGTAGCTGGTGTTTATGATACACCATATGGTCCATATATCGCTTTTGCTCTTAAAGATGCTGGTCATGTATATATCGTAGATTATTCTAAACCAAACTATCCAATTGTGGGTGACATTCCTAACATCGGTAAAATCTTACATGATGGTTTTGAAAATGAAGGTAAAGAGATCGGTCGTTACCTAATGCAAGCATCTCAAGGTTCGGATGTAATGGGTGTTGTTGACTTTAAAACTAAATCATTAGTTGCTAAAGTATATACAGGTCCAGGTTCTAAGCCACATCCAGGTCAAGGTTCTTCTTGGTACAATGACAGATATGGTCAACTTTATGCTACAAACAGTATGAATGTTGGTGATGTTGTTATCTGGGACAATAACTGGGATGTTGTAGCGCGTGTTAGAACTGCAGGTGGTGGTTTATTTGTTGGTACAAGTGAACATACACCATTTATCTGGTCTGATAATGTTTTAGGTGGTCCATCTAACTGGAACAAAATGCACTTAATCAACAAGCAAACTTTAGAAGTTGATAGAATCATAACTGTCGGTACTAAAAAAGGTACTGTCACTGATCCTGTAACTCATAAAGTTCTTTACAAGTGGAATGTTCCAACTGTTAAAAATAAAGAAGGTAAAGTTCTAGTTCCTCGTATCTTACATGCTGAGCCTTCAAATCATGGTCACTGGACAATGATTTCTGAGTGGAATGCTGGTCGTATCGGTATCTATGATGCTCAAACTGGTAAATTTGTTAAATACATCAAAGGTTTAACAACTCCAACTTTTACTTATTCTATCGAACACAGACAATCAATTCCGGGTGCATAACCCAATCTTCTCTCCCTCGGGAGAGAAACATTTCTTACTTTTCCGCTACTAAAACTCATTAATTGTTTTTTTTAATATTTTTTTTATAAATCTTGATAAGAAACAAGTTATTCATTTTTTTATTTATCTATAATAGTTTAATACATTATTCAAGCTTATTTTAGTTAGAATATTGTTTTGAGAAAAAGAGGCACAATGAAAAAATATTTATTATTAGTTTTACTTTTAAATTCTTTTCTCTACTCTGGGGAGTTAGATGGCAAAAAAGTGTTTGAAACATATTGTTGGGGATGTCACCACCAAACTGCAATGGCATTTGGCCCACCATTTTCTACCATAGCTTCTAAGAGAACAAAAGCAGAAATTAAAGCTTATATAGCATCTCCTCAATCAATGTATAAAAAATTTGGATACAAAAGAACTGTGATGACTCAGTTCCATTTAACAAGTAAAGAGTTGAATCTTATATCAGATTATATTCTTTCGTATAAAGGTAAATAATGTTTAGATTAACAAATCTCATATCTTCAGTTGTTGAAGGTAAAAAAGAGAGAGTTTTAGATGGAAGTATAGCAATCTGGAATTTTACAAATCGTTGTAATCTCTCTTGTCTTCATTGCTACTCAAAATCAACTTTAGATGAAGTGGATACTCTTACAACAAAGCAGATAAAAAAAACAATTTTGCAGATGAAAGAAAATGGTGTTAAGTTTATCATTTTTTCTGGAGGTGAGCCACTTACACGCAAAGATCTGTTTGAGATAGCTGATTTTTGTAAGGAAAATGGGATCATCACTTACCTTTCAAGTAATGGACTTTACTTTACAAAAGGGAATGTTCAAAGAATTGTAGATACTTTTAACTATGTTGGTATCTCAATAGATGGGGATGAATCCACTCATGATCATTTTCGTGGTCTTAAAGGTGCTTTTGTAGAAACTCTCAAAGCTGTCAAACTTGCCAATGCAACAGGAGCAAAAGTAGGTATAAGATTTACTATTACAAAAGAAACTATTAATTCTTTAGAATACATTTTTGATTTAGTTGAGAGAGAAAATATCCCTAAAATCTATGTGTCGCATCTAGTCTATTCTGGTCGTGGACTCGATAATCTCAAAATGGATCTCACGAAAAAACAAAGAAGAGAGTCTGTAGAGTTCATTTTGAAAAAAGCTTTTGAGTATTATGAGACAGATCGAGATATAGAGATAGTCACTGGAAATATGGAGATGGATGCAATCCTCTTTTTAAATGAGTTTGCCATGCGTTACCCACAACTTAAAGATGTGATGCGTAAAAGACTTGTAACTTGGGGTGGAAACTCAGCTGGGCGAAAACTTCTTAATATTAACTCTGAAGGTGATGTGAGACCAGATCCATTTTTTCCATTGACTGTAGGGAATATTATAGAAGAAAATTTTGGTGATATTTGGCAAGAGGGCGATCTGCTAGATGCTCTAAGAGTGCATCCAAGAAAGATTAGTGGTGTATGTGATGGATGTGCACAGATAGATATCTGTAATGGTGGAAGTCGTGCGCGTGCTTATGCAATAACAGGTGATCTTTGGAGTGAAGATCCATCTTGTTACTTAACAAAAGAAGAAAGAGAGAATATATAATGATAAATAAACTATTATTAGGGACAATATTAAGTACATTGTTTTTTGTAAATGCAAATGCTTTTACGAAGGACAAACTATTTGTTGTGGAGCGTGAGAGTAGTTCTGTAGCTGTTATTGAAAATGGATTGCCAAGAAGCCATATGAAAAATATGCACAACATGAATCATGGTGTTATTAAGTTTTATAAAAATGACGGTTATATCATCTCTCGAGATGGTTATATCGTTAGATTTGATCCAAAAACAGAGAAAAAACTAAATGAGTATAAAACAAGTAAAAGTGCTATAGGCTTTGTCATCAACAAAAACTATGTAGCAGTTGCAAATTATGATGATAAAAGTGTCGATATTTTAAGTAGAGATTTAAAACCATTACAAAAAATCAAAACAGGTTCTCGTAATGTTGGAATCAAAATCTATAAAAATTATCTTGTGTTTTCTCAAATGGATAACGATAAGATTACAGTGCTTAAAGATATGAACGAAGGGAAAGGGAAACCAAATTTTAAAATCTATAAAGAGTTTGAAAATGTGGGAGTTATGCCTTTTGATGCTATGATAAAGGACAATAATTTTATTACTGGTTTTTTTAAATCTCCTTGGTTTGGGGTTGTAAACCTCGATACAATGCAATACAAAAAAATTAAAATCCTACTTGGAGACAGAAAACCTGTTCTTAAAGTACCTCACTTTGGATTTTGGTCTATCAGTGATGGCAATGTCTTTATACCTGCCGTAGGAAACAATAAGGTTTTAGTATATACCCCTGATTTTAAGTATGTTACCAAGATAGTTACTGAAGGATTACCAGTATTTACTTCGCTTTCTCCAGATAAAAAATATATGGCAGTTACATTTTCTGGCAAAAAATTTCCTGTTATCCAGATAATAGATACTAAAACATTTAAAATCATTAAGCGTTTTGAATTTAAAGGCAAAGTACTCCATGTAAGATGGTCTAAAAATAAACCAAATCTTTATGTCTCCGTAAACGATGCAAATAAAATAGTTGTATTAGATACAAAAGGGTGGTGGATAAAGCGTGAGATATTTACTATTAAAAAACCATCTGGTATATTTATTTATGAGGACAAACATTAATGGGTAAAGTGTATTTAACAGGAGCTGGTCCAGGTGATATAGAGTTGATGACTGTAAAAGCTTTACGCGTGGTGAAAGAGGCAGATGTTATCATATATGACCGTTTAGCAAATCCAGATATTTTGGAAGAAGCTAAAGATGGGTGTGAATTTGTTTATGTTGGCAAAGAGGATGGCCGTCACATCATGCCTCAAGATGAGATAAATGAAGTGATCTATCAAAATGCACTCAAGTATGAAAATGTAGTGCGTCTTAAAGGTGGTGACCCTTTTGTTTTTGGTCGTGGTGGAGAGGAAGCTCTCTATCTTCAAAAACGCGATATAAAATTTGAGATTATCCCTGGTATTACCTCTGCTATATCTGCTCCAGCTTATGCAGGAATCCCTGTAACACATCGTGGAGTTGCAGTGAGTTTTCGAGTTGTCACTGGGCATGAATCACCAAATAAAAAAGTATCTCAAATCCCTTGGGATAATTTTAAAACAGATGATACGATAGTCTTTTTAATGGGATTACATAATCTTGCTAAAATATGTAAAAAATTGATGGAAATAGGTAAAAACGCAGATTATCCAGTAGCTGTTATCTCAAGAGGTACTACAAAAGATCAAAGTGTAGTCGTTGGCACTTTAGGTACTATTGTTTTAAAAGCCAAAGATGTGCCTACACCAGCACTTATAGTAGTAGGTAAGGTAGTATTGCTCCGTGATCAATTAAAGTGGTTTGAGGGTAATGCCTAGAGAGATTGCACATAATATTTTTTGGGTAGGGATGCACTTAGAAAATGACCCTTTTCAGTGTCACCCTTATTTTATACATAATGGAGATGAATCTATCCTAATAGATCCTGGTTCTATGTTAGAGTTTGATGAAACAATCAAAAAAGTAAAATCCATAGCAGATATCAGATCCATAAAGTATATAGTCTTGCATCATCAAGATCCAGATTTAGCTGCTGCGGTTCCCGAGATTGAAAAACTCATAGATAGAGATGACCTTCAAATTGTGACACATTCTAGAATGTCAGTTCTCATAAAACATTATCTTGTTACATCTTCGTACTATGAGATAGATAAACATGATAACACGCTCCTTACTTCAAGTGGTCTTAAACTTCAGTTTTTAACAACACCCTATTGTCATTCTCCAGGTGCATTTGTATCGTATGAGCCAAAAAGTAAGATTCTGTTTTCTGGAGATATTTTTGGTGGCATAGAAGAAAGTTGGGAATTTTATGCAGATGAGAGTTATTTTGATAAGGCAAAACAATTTCATCAAGAGTATATGCCAAGTAGAGATATATTTAATTATGCTTTAAAAAAGATTGAGACCTTAGATATCAATTTGATAGCTCCTCAACATGGTTCAATCATCAAAAAAAAATATATAAAAGACTTGATTGAAGATATGAAAAATTTAGATTGTGGTTTATATATCGAAAAGAAATATAATCGTGAACTTTTAGATACCATAGATGAATTACAAATCAAAGAAAAAACAATTGCTGAAAGAGATAGACAGCTTTTTGCACAATCAAAGCGTGCAGAGATGGGTGAAATGATAGGCAACATAGCACATCAATGGAGACAGCCTTTAACCATTATGAATACTATCGTTGCCATAATGGATGAGAAAAATAGAGTGTCAACTCTCACAAAAGAAGAGATAGCAGAAAAATTAGAGGGGATGCAAAAGCGTATCCTTTATATGTCAGATACTATTGAAGATTTTATGAACTATTATAAACCAGAGAAAGAGGAGTCATTGTTTAATATTTCAGAAGCTATACATAGATCTTTAGATATAGTAAGTTTCTCGGTATCTAGTGAGTCAGATATTAAGATAGATTTAGATATTGATGATTCTTTAGAGATATTTGGACTGATTAATGAGTTTGTTCAAGTTATAGTGAGTATATTGTCTAATATACGAGATTTGATTGCCCAAAAATCTCTTATAAATAAGACAGTAAATATAAAACTTCATAAGCATCAAAAAAGTATAATTTTAAGTATAGCAGACGATTGTGGTGGCATTGATGCACAAAGCATATCAAAGATATTTGATCCGTACTTTACAACAAAACACCAATCAATGGGAACTGGCCTTGGACTTTATATTGCTCGGATGATTATTGAAGACAATATGGGTGCAAAATTGAAGGCTGAAAATATTCTCAATGGTGCCAAATTTACAATAGAGATGAATAATGCAAGATGAAATGATAAAAGATATATCAATACTCTTAGTAGAAGATGAAATAGAATTAAGTGAATATTTATTGGAATATTTACAACTTTTCTTTGTAAAAGTATATCGTGTAAAAGATGGACAAGAAGCATATAAGATTTATCTTGATAAGCATCCTGACATCATCTTAACAGATATAAATATGCCATTAATGGATGGTCTTACCTTAGTTTCTAAGATACGAGAAAGAGACTTAGATACAAAGATTATTATCATGAGCGCTCATTCTGAAGAGGAAAAGTTATTG
>Ga0256829_1001918_pt1 | contig 16164 bp, 12 predicted proteins | sample 131447metaG_FD_185979 | JGI IMG/M metagenome (GOLD analysis project Ga0256829, IMG submission 185979) | Hydrothermal vent microbial communities from Lau Basin, Pacific Ocean - 131-447 | ecosystem: Environmental > Aquatic > Marine > Hydrothermal vents | place: Pacific Ocean: Lau Basin | collected...
GACACCACCAACCGTGCCGAGGTGCGCAAATTCGTGCGTTTTCACTACGACCTGTACCGCGGCACACCGCAGTGGGTGCCCCCTTTCATGCACGACATTGAATTGACCCTCAACAAACAAAAGCACCCTTTCTACGAACATTCCGATGCCGATTTTTTCATCGCCGAGCGCGATGGCGAGGTTGTAGGGCGCATTTCAGCGCTGGAAATCAAGCCCTACAATAAATACCACGGCAAGAAAACCGCCAGTTTTTATTTCTTTGATGTCATTGAAGACCTGGAAGTCGCTAAAGCCCTTTTTGCCCGCGTGGAAGAATGGGCCCACAAGCGCGGCCTGGATACGCTGGTCGGCCCCAAGGGCTTCAGCGCCTTCAACGGCTATGGCATTCAGATTGAGGGCTTTGAACACCGGCAGATGATGGACATGATGAACTACAACTTCCCCTACTACCCCAAATTCATGGAGGCCATGGGGTTTGAAAAAGAGGTAGATTTCGTGTCCACCTACCTGCACGCCCCCGACTATGAATTGCCGGAGCGCGTCCACCGCATTGCCCGCCGTGTGCAGGAACGCGGCACCTTCCGCGTGCACACCTTCAAGAGCACCCGCGAAATCCGCCGCTGGGCCAACAAAATCGGCGAAACCTATAACAACACCTTCGTCAACAATTGGGAATACTACCCACTCACAGAAAGAGAAGTCAAGTACATTGTAGACACCCTGGTGCTGGTCGCGGTGCCGCGCTACATCAAGGTGATCTTCCACGGCGATGATGAAATCATCGGCTTCCTGTTCGGTTTCCCCGATGTTTCCAAAGCCATGCAGCGCGCCAAAGGCCACCTTTACCCGTGGAACATTGCCGACTTGCTCATTGAGCGCTCTCGCACCCACTGGATTTCCCTCAACGGCGCGGGGGTGCTGCCGAAATACCACGGCAGGGGCGCCAATGTGCTGCTCTACGAAGAAATGTACCAGACTGTCAAATCGGAAGGCCGTTACGAACACGCCGAACTGACCCAGGTTGCCGAAACTGCCCGCCAGATGCGGAAAGACCTCATCAACATCGGGGCCAAGGAATACAAAAACCACCGCGTGTTCCGAAAAGCGATTTAGTCTCTTTGCGCAAAGCCCGCGCTCACCGGTGCGGGCTTTACTTTCAGATGCTATGCGCGGTTCCAAGAGTCGCCTCTTCGTGCTTATCGCGGGCGTGCTGAGCATGTGGCTTGACGGGTGTGTGTACGCTGCGCGCCCGTTCCCTGTGCGCGTGCAGCCCCTGCCTTCAGCCACGGCAACGCCGTTTTCTCCCCTGACCAACACGCCCCCGCCCCCCACCGCCACCCCGACCGCCACCCCCTGGGCTTCCCCCACACCGCGCCCCACGCTCACCGCTTCCCCCACGGCCACGCCCGCCCCGCTGCTCCGGCCACTGTACAACATCAGCGCCGTGCTGGATTTCTGGCAGCGCACCCTCACCGCCGATGAACGCATTCTTTACACCAACACCGCTTCCGCAAGCCTCAACCGGCTGGTGCTCAATGTAGAGCCCAACCAGTGGGAAGGCGTTTTCCATCTCCTGTCCGCGACCGCAAACGGCCGCCCCGTGCAGGGAACCCTTCGCGGCACCTTGTGGACGCTGCCGCTGCCGCACCCCCTCGCCCCAGGCCGCAGCCTAGCCCTGGAAATCCACTACCGCCTGACGCTGCCCTACCGCACCGGAAGCCGTATTTTCGGCATGGACGCCCGGCAAACCAATCTGGTGGACTGGTACCCTTTCATCGTGCCATACGACGGGCAAACAGGCTGGCTCTGGCACAAGCCGTGGCCTTTCGGCGACCATCTCGTCTATCCTTCTGCCGATTTTGATATTACGCTGAAACTCAAACACGCGGCGGCAAACACGCAAATTGCAGCCAGCGCGCCGCCCGATGCCCACGGCCACTACCGCCTGCATGCCGCCCGCACCTTTGTTTTTTCCCTCAGCGCCGCCTTTGAAACCACCACCAGCAAAGCGGGCGCCATCACCATCACCAGTTACTATTTCGCCGACCTGGCAGACGGCGGGAAAGCGCTTCCCGCCTATGCTGCCAAAGCCGTGCAGACATTTTCCGCCGCCTATGGGGTGCTGCCCCGCCGCCACCTGGCTATTGTGGCTACCGACGCCCCCGACGGCATGGAATACAGCGGGCTGGTCTTCCTGAGCAGGAATTTTTACACCACCTACGCGAAAAACGCCCGCGGCACGGTGATCAACAACCTGGTTTCGTTAGGAATGCACGAACTTTCCCACCAATGGTGGTACGACCAGGTAGGCAACGACCAGGCCCTGCACCCCTGGATGGATGAGGCGCTGGCCGTGTACAGTGAATGGCTGTTTTACCGCCAAAATTACCCTGCCGATGTGCCCCTCTGGTGGGCTTTCCGGGTCAATTACTTCCAGCCCCGCGGCGAGGTCAACCGCAGCATTTACGATTACCCCTCCTTTCGCCCCTACGTCAACGCCACTTACCTGCAAGGGGCGCGCTTTCTGGAAGCCCTCCGCCGCCGCATCGGCGACCGCGCCTTTTTCGCCTTCCTGCACGATTACTACACCCAAATGCAGGGGCGCATCGCCACACCGGAAGACTTCTTCCGCATTTTGAACGCCCACACCGACACCCCTTACCAGGATATTCTGACGGCCTATTTCGCCCCCATGAAATGATGCCTTCCTCGTAACTGCTCAGCCTGCCTGCGGCAGAAAAGACCCACAAAGGTTGCAAAGCGTAACGCAAAGAGCGCCAAGCAACCACAAAGACGCAAAGTAAACTTCCGTGTTTTCTGCAGTTCTTCTCTGTGCTTTCCAGGGCTGCAAGCGGTGCTCGTCTGTGGAATCTGCGGTTTCTCTTTGCCCGGGCTGAATAAATACCCTTCCTCAAAAAACCCATCCGTTCACGCGAGGTTCACGATGAAAATTGCCATTGGTTGCGACCACGGCGGATTCCCGCTGAAAGAAGCCGTTCTGCAAGCCGTACGCGCCGCAGGCCACGAGGCGCTGGATTTCGGCACCGACAGCCCCGCCTCGGTGGACTTTCCCGATTATGCAGAGAAGGTCGGGCGCGCCATCCAGCAAGGGGAAGCCGACCGCGGCATTTTGATGTGCGGCAGCGGCGTGGGCATGAGCATGGCCGCCAACAAAATGCGCGGCATCTACGCCTCGGTGTGCCACGACACCTACTCCGCGCATCAGGGCGTGGAACACGACGGCATGAACGTGCTCTGCCTGGGCGGGCGCATTATCGGCGCCGAACTGGCGCGCGAAATTGTGCTGGCCTTCCTGCGGGCAGAGCCCGGCGGCTCGGAACGCCACGCCCGCCGCCGCGAAAAAGTCCGCCAAATGGAAACGGAATGCCGCCGTTAACTCACAAACGCTGCCCGTCGGCCATGTTAGAGAAGAAACCATGAGCCCTTCCCCTTGCCAAAGACGGCCCTACGCCATCGTTTTTGGTCTCAAGCACAGTTTCAACCACTTGTTCAAAGAAGCCGCCGACACCCCTGCACCGGCGTGGTATCGGCCGGTGGGGGCCGAAGCGCCGGGCGGGCACGGCAAAGGGCCGGCGATGGGTGCGTCGGCACGTGCGGCTTCAGCGCCCTCGTTAGAGCAGGCGCTTGATCACGCCTCTGAGAGCGCCTTTCAATCCCTCTCGCAAGTTGCCGACAGCCTGTTTGCAAGCCTGGAAGCCGCCACAGCGGCTTTCACCAGCCCCCCTGCGAGCAGCGAAAGCCGTTGGAGCGGCGGCGGGGAAAGCAGTTTCGGCGGCTTTAGCCACAGCAGTTTCGGCGGCTTTAGCGGCAGCGGGGGCGGAGGCGGCTCCAGCGGTTTTGGATAACCCCCATACAGCCATCACGCACAGGAGGCCGAGAAAATGAAAGTTGCCGACTATCATCGTCAGGGGCTGCGCCGTTATGTCGGCGCCCCGCCGGAAGGCTACCGGCCGTTGGGCACAGAAGCCCGCCGCGGCGCACACAGGGTAGCCTTCTTCGGCCGCGTGGCCGACGGAAGGCTGGAAGACGTCCGCTTCACCAGCAGCAGGCGCTGCCGCAAATTGCTGGCTCTGGCCGACCTCGCCGCCGAGCGCCTGCAAGGGCAGCCTTTTCCCGATTTTCGGCTGGACCCTGCCGAATTGCAGGCCTTCTTTGCCGAAGAACGCGACCAGGCCAAAATGGCCGACCGCGCCGACTTGATCGCCGAGGCTTTGGGGCTTTCCCGGCCGTAGCCCCGGCCGCGGCAGCCTTCGGCCTGGCCCTTTTTAAACCCGCGAGCACCGGAAACCTCCGGCCCTCGCAAAATCCGCGCCCAACCGGCTCACCCACCAGGTCAAGCCGTGAGGCCCAACGCCTGCAAATCGGCCAGCACCTGCTGGCTGTGCCCGGCAGGCTTGACCCGCTTGTAAACCTTCACGATTTTGCCTTCGGGGTTGATGATGTAAGTGGTGCGCGCAATGCCAAAATACGTTTTGCCGAAGTTTTTCTTTTCCTTCCACACATCATACAGTTCACAAACTTTGTGGTCGGGGTCGGCCAAAAGCGTAAATGGCAAGTCGTGCTTCATCTTGAAGCGGATATGCCGCTCCGGCGGGTCGGCGCTGACGCCCAGCACCACCACCCCTGCCTGCCGGAAAGCAGCATAATCGTCCCGAAACCCCTCGGCTTCACGGGTGCAGCCGGGGGTGTTGTCTTTGGGGTAAAAATAGAGCACAACCACCTTTCCACGATAATCGGAAAGGCGGTGAGGTTGGCCGTTCTCATCCTGCAAAACGAAATCAGGGGCTTCTCGCCCGGCTTCCAGCGCCATCGCTCACTCCTTAGGCAGAAGGCCGGCGCGCCGCAAGGCGGCTTCCAGCGCGCCGACCGTAGGGGGTTTGACGATTAAATCCAGTGCGCCGGCACGGCGCACGGCTTCTCGGGTTTCCGGCTGGTCATCGGAAGTTACCACAATCACAGGCACAGTGGCCAGTTTCGGCTCGCGCTTGAAAAAACGCAGCACTTCCAGCCCGTTCACGCCCGGCATGTTCAAATCCAGCATCACCACATCCGGGCGGCGAGCAGCCGCCATTTCCAGCGCGCTCAGGGGGCTATAGGCTGCCTGCGCTTCCAGGCCCAACACCGCCAGCAGGCTGCAAAGCGCGTCAGCCGTCGCCCGGTTATCATCCACAACCAAAGCCGTTGCCATCGCTCACTCCAGTTCGGCAATCTCACGTCCCATGTTTTCTACATTATACCCCGGCAAACGCATCACCGCCCGGCGGAAAGCGTCGTCCGCGAGCACCTGCCACAAAGGCTGAAGTAGCGGGCTTTCGGCGTGCTCACGGGGCACCACCAGGTCGTACCGCTCCCAAAAGAGGGGCACGAAATCCAGGCCAAGCGCCTGAGCTGCCGCAGGAATGCCCAGGCCGCAATCGGCGCGCCCGGTGGCAACGGCCGCGGCCACGCTCAGATGGGTAAACTCTTCCTGGTCATAGCCGCGCACCTGCTCGGGCGCAATGCCCAACCGCTGCAGGTGATAATCCAGCAGCACCCGGGTGCCCGCGCCGCGCTGGCGGTTCACAAAGGCCACATCCTCGCGGGCCAGGTCTTCCAGGCTGCGGATGCCCTTGGGGTTGCCGGGCAACACCATCAGCCCCTGCTGGCGTTCCACCAATTGCACCACCCGCACCGGCACGCCGGGCAGGTAACGGCGAATGTAAGCCAGGTTGTATTCGCCGCTCTCGGCATCCAGCAGGTGGCTTCCGGCGAAATGCGCTTCGCCGCGGCGCAGCGCCACCAGGCCGCCCAGGCTGCCGACGTGCGCCGAAGCCAGCCTGCGGCCGTGAGCGCTGAGAAACTGCGCCAGCAAATCCAGAATCACATCGTGCGAGCCGATGGCGAAAATGGTGCTTTCCAGTTCGTGAGCCGGGCGGTAAAGGCGCACGTCCACTGCGCTGCCTGCCTCATAGCCCTGCAGCCCCCGCGGCACCACCACAATGCCGTCAGCGCGCACCAGCGAAGTCAACACCCCGGCACCGCGCGCCAGCGGCGCGGCCAGCCATTTTTCCCCCACTTTGCCCACGGCCACGCGCACATAGTCATCGTCGCCGGCCGGGGAAGCCAGTTTGCGGGTGAGGTGCGCTTTCAGCACCGGCGGGCGGTGGGGGGCGCGCCCTAACCAGCGCGCCAGCAACGGCTCAACAAAAATTTCGCCCGTCAGCGCCGCCGAAGCCGGATACCCCGGCACGCCCACCACGGGCACGGTGCGGCCTTCCACCTGCACCATGCCCAAAATCACCGGATGCCCGGGCCGCACCGCGATGCCGTGCACCAGCAGCGTGCCCAGGCTCGCCACCACGCGGGCGGAAAAATCTTCTGCCCCGGCAGAAGAGCCGGCATTCAGCAGCACCAGGTCGTGGCTGCGGGCGGCCTCGGCCACGCGGCTGCGGATGAGGTCAAAATCGTCTGCGCTGATGGGAAAACGCGTCGGCTCACCACCCCACTGCCGCACCTGTGCGGCCAGCACCACCGAGTTGAATTCCAAAATATCGCCGGGGCCGGGGTCGGTGCCGATGGGCACCAGTTCGGTGCCGGTGGGCAAAATGGCCACTTTCGGACGGCGCGCCACGGTTACTTCGGTGTGCCCGCAGGCGGCTACCGCGCCCAGGTCCACCGGCCGCAGCACGTGCCCCGCAGGCAGCACCAGCGAAGTGGCCACAATATCTTCGCCCAGCGGCCGAATGTGCTGCCAGGGGCGCGCCGCCTGCCGCAGGCGGATGGCCGCAGGCTGCCGCGGGCGCCCGGTTTCCACTTCGCCCGCCGCGTTGAGCGGCTCGACCTGCTCAATCGGCACCACCGCGTTGGCCCACGGCGGCAGCGGGTCGCCGGTATCCACATACTGCACGCCGTCGCCATAAGTCAGCGTGACCGGAGAAGCAGGCTGGGCGCCAAAAGTGGCTTCAGCCCGCAGAGCAAAGCCATCCATCGCGGCGGCATGGTAATGAGGCGAAGAAATGCGCGCCCAAACCGGCCCGGCCAACACGCGTCCGACGGCGCGGTCGTCCAGCGGCAGGGTCTCCGTGCCCAGCACGCCGTCTAAGCCGGCTTCCTGCAAAGCCGTTTCAAAACGGCGGCGGGCTTCATTGAGGGGAATATCGTGAAGGTAAACAGACATAGGCATTTAACAGGGCGCAGAGGGGTCAGGCAGTGAGCGTCAGGGTCAGGGTTGTTGCGGTGGGTGGAAGGCGAAACGCGCCGTCGGCCGCGGGGAGCACCCGGCGGCCGTCGGCTTCCAGCCGCAACGCCGCCGCCCCGTGCACTGCCAGCCGAAGGTGTTGGTAGGGGAAGGGGTACTCGCCTTCCACGGTGCGGTGCAAGGCAAGCACTTCGCCGCGGCGATGCGCCGTCCAGATTTCCAGCCGGAAAGGGCCGTCGCCATCGCCGGCATCGCAGAACAGGCGGCTGCGGAATTCGCCTTCCGGCGGCCAGCCCAGCCAGAGGGTGAGCGTCTCGCCATCGTCCAGCGGCAGCAGTGCGCCCGCCCGCACCAGCAGCGGAATGCGCTCCAGCGGGGTGGGCAGCAGCACCTCGGCGGGGCCGTAGTGGGGTTCGGCGGGCTCCCAGAAATCGTACCACGCCCCCCAGGGCAGCCGCAAGAAACGTTCTTCCTGGGAGGGTCTCAGCGCGGGAGCCACCAGGAGGGCATCGCCGAGCAGGAAAGCATCGTTCACGCGCCAGAGGTCGGCGTCCGCAGGATCATACCACCAGAGAGGGCGCACAAGGGGTTTGCCGCGGGTGTGGGCTTCCTGAGCGAGCGTGTAGAGATACGGCAGCAGGCGGCGGCGGAAGCGCAGCGTTTGCCGCGCCAGGCGGGTGAACGGTTCGCCAAAGGCCCACGGCTCACGCGGCGGCGTGTGCAGCGCCGAGTGGGTGCGGAAAAAGGGCAGCAGCGCGGCCATCTGCAGCCAGCGGAGGTAAAGTTCGCCATCGGGAGCGCCCGCAAAGCCGCCCACATCGGGCCCCACGAACGGCAGGCCGCTGAGGCTCATCCCCAGCACAGTCGCTACCGTCAGGCGGAGGGTTTCCCAGGTGCTTTCGGTGTCGCCCGTCCACGCCCAGGCGTAGCGCTGCAGCCCCACCCAGCCGGAGCGGCTGAGCAGCCAGGGGCGGCGGTCGGGGCGCAGGCGGCGCAGGGCGTCATACGCGGCGTGCGCCATTTGCAGGCCGTACACGTTGTGGGCGGCGCGGTGGTCGCCTCCGGCGCCTTCCAGCGCGTGGCGGGTCGCCAGGGGCAGGGTGGGGTCGCCAGCATCCACAAAAGCCGCCGGTTCGTTCATATCCAGCCAGAGGCCGTCCACGCCCATGCCGAGCAGGGCTTCCAGCTGCGCCCCCCACCAGGCGCGGGCTTCGGGGTCGGTAAAATCGGGGAAAACGCACCAACCCGGCCACACCGGCGCAGCAACCTCTTCACCCTCAGGAAGGCGGCAAAAAGCGCCCGCGGCGCGGCCTTCCCGATACACGCGCCAGCGCGGGTCGCGCTTGACGCCTGCATCCACAATCGTGACGAGGTGCGCCCCCTGCCCATGCGCCTTGGCCGCCAGCGCCTGCAGGTCGGGGAAGCGCCGCCGGTTCACCGTGAAAACACGGTAGCCGTCCATGTAGTCAATATCCAGATGCAAGGCATCCAGGGGCATCTCGTGCTTGCGGAAGCCATCCAGCACGGCGGCGGCCTGCTGCCGGGTGCGGTAGCCCCAGCGGGACTGGTGATAGCCCAGCGCCCAGCGGGGCGGCATGGCCGGGAAGCCGGTCAGTTCGGCGAAGCGGCGGGCGATGTGCCCCGGTTCGCCGAACAGAAAGTAACTCACCAGTGCGCCGTGGTCAAAGCGCACATGGAAGCCGTCATCAAGGCGGATTTCACCCGCGGCGGGGTTGTTGTAGAAAATCAGGTAAGCGCCTGCGGGCTGCAGCACCCACGCCACGGGCAGGGCCATGTAAAGGGGGTCGCGGCCGGGGCCGTAGTGGCCGTTGGGGTCCTGGTTCCAGAGGCGGTACACGCCCGGGCGCAGGTCGGGGCCGGCGGCGCGTTCGCCGAGGCCGAAAACGGCCGCCTGGGGGTGCAGCCACGCGCTCTGCCGCCAGCCTTCCCCGCGGCGGGAAGGCCACGCCTCCCGGCGCAGCAGGTCGCCCAAAGCGGTGTGGAAGGCCAGCCCTTCGGCGGTAATGACCAGTTCCAGCGCGCCGGTACGCAGCCACCAGGCATCCCCGCGGCGGCGGAAATCTACCGGCGGGGCAGGCCAGGGCGGCGGGGCGGGCACAGCGTAAGGCGGCGGGGGCGCGCCGGGTTCCCACGCCAGGCGGACGACGTCGGCGGCCAGAAAGGTGATTTCCAGCGCGGCGAAGGCGAAGGCGAGGTGTGCGCCTTGCGCAGCGGGGGCGACGGTGTGCAAAGCACCGACGCCCTGCAAGGGCGCAGGCCGGCGCAAGAGCGGGGCGTCAAGGGCTTCCTTGCGGCGGCGGTAAGCCCGCGCCCGCAAGGCATTCCGCAGGCCGACCAGCCGCAAGGCAGCGAGCGCTTCTTTCCATTGCATGGGGCTATTTTATCAGCCTTCTTCCCAACATCCGGCCTGAGCGGGGCAGAAAAGGGAAACGTCCCGCGCCGCGGCGCGTCTCAGCCCGGCACCCAAGGCCCACAAAGGCCCAACGGCCGCGAGGGAAGCGCCCGCGGCCGTTGTGGATGTTCCGGCGGCATCATGCGCCGCCGCGCTGCCCTGCGGCCGGTGACGGCGCAGGGGCATTGAACGCCGCCCACATGCCCAGCACCACGGCAACCAACCCCACCAGCAGGTCGTTCCAAAACGCTGCCCCGGCGGCCGCATAGCCCAGCAAGGCCGGGGAAAACACCAGCCAGCCCCCCAGGCACGCGCTCAGCCAGCCCAGCAGGTTCACGGCCTCGCCCCGAACGCTCAACGCCGCCCAAAGGCCAAAAGATGCCCACGCTGCGCCGAGGGCAAGGCTTTGCACCTCCGCAGCCCCTTCGGTATAGCCCAACACAAACGGCGCCGCGGCTTCCCACACCCCCAGCACAAAGAGAGCCCATCCGAGAGCTTTTGCCATTTTCATCGTTCACCTCCAGGTTATGATGGTGTCATTGCAAGCCGCCGAAGGGTAACACGGCGGCGGGATGACGTCTCCCCTCCGGCGCCCACGGAAGCGCGCCTGTGCGCCGGAGCGGTCGTGGAGAGATCAAGCCAGGTGACTGAGCACTGCCGGAGAGCCTAATCCCAACAAGCATCTGTGTTGATGATGCATTAAGTCAAGCGGCGTTCCAACACGTAGCCCACGCCGCGCACGTTGCCCACCCAGCCGCGGCCGCCCGGGATGTGCGCCAGTTTGGAACGCAGGCGGCTGACCAAAGGCCGCAGCATTTCCGATGCCTCTCCTGCTTCCACTTCGTAGCCCTGCACCAGGCGCACCAGTTCGGCGTGCGGCACAACTTCGCCTTCTCTCGCCAACAGAATTTCCAGCAGGCGCGCTTCGGTGGGGGAAAGCGAAACCGTTTCATCGCCCACATACAACTGCCGCCGCTTGAAGTCCACCGAGGCCGCGGGCGTCAGTGGCACGCGCTCGTCTTCCCTGCGGCGGGCAGCGGGCTGAGCGGGTTCGTCGCCGTGCATGGTCTTCATCAGTTCTTCCAGCAGGCGGCGCTGCTTCATCCGCTGGCGGCGGCGCTCCAGCGCCTTTTGTACGGCCGCGATGATTTCCGGCGCGGAAGCCGGTTTGAGGAGGTAATCGGCTGCCCCGTGCCGCAAGGCACCAATGGCCGATTCCACCGAACTGTGGGCGGTCAGCAAGACAACTTCCCCATCCCAGTCGGCTTCCCGAAGACGCGCCAGCACTTCCAGCCCGCTCATGCCCGGCATCATTAAATCCAGCAGCATGACATCGTATTCCTGCCGCTCCAACGCCGCCAGTGCAGCGGGGCCGTCGGCTGCAGGCGTCACTTCGTAGCCTTCCAGCCGCAAAATGTCGGCAAGGGTGGTGCGGGTGATTTGCTGATCGTCGACTACCAGGACTTTACCCTTGTTTTCCATGACCGCCTCCCTTTGTCTGGGCAGTTTTCGTGGCGGTGCGGCCCTGCCACTTCGGCAGCACCACCCGGAAAGCCGCGCCGGTGCCGCGCGTCGGTTCGCCGAGCGCCAGATGCCCGCCGTGGTCGGCAATGATGTTGTAACTGACCGCCAACCCCAGGCCGGTGCCGGTATCTTTGGTGCTGACCAACGGTTCAAAAAGATTATCGCGCACTTCAGGCGCAATGCCGGGGCCGGTATCTTCCACCGCCAGCACCACCCGGTCGCCTTCCGCCCACCCCAGCACAAACAATCGGCCGCCTTCAGGCATGGCTTCCATCGCGTTGAGCACCAGGTTCAGGACAACCTGCTGCAATTGATCTTCTACGCCATAGACGGGCGGCAAGTCGGCGGGCATCTCGCGCACAACGGTAATGTGGTGTTTTTCCAACTGGGCTGCCAGCAAGCCCAGCACCCGTCCGACGAGGGTTGCCAGCGCCACCTTTCGCCGCTCGGCTTTGCCGGGGCGGTAGAAGTTCAACATCCGGTGCACCAGCGCCGAAAGGCGTTCAATTTCTTCCGTCGCCAGGCGCAGGTATTCTGCCCGGCGGGAGGGGTCAACTTCCGGATGGGTGGCAAGGTAAAGGCTGTTCCGCACGGCCTGGATGGGGTTGTTCACTTCGTGGGCCAGCGAACCGGTCAGCCGCCCGACGGCGGCCATTTTTTCGGCCTGGGCCAGGGCGCGCTGGGAACGCCGCAGTTCTTCCAACGAAGAACGCAGGGCTTCGTACAGCCGGGCGCTTTCCAGCGCCGTAGCCGCCAGCCGCGCCAGAATGCCCAATGCCGTGGCATCCACTTCTTCATGGAAAAAGGGCATTTGCTCCCGGGCAACCAGCAGGGCGTACCGCCGCTCTTCACGCGGCACCACGGTCAGCAGCGCGCTGCTCCAACCGTAGGCTTCCAGCAGGGCGCGGTCGTCTTCGTCGCCGCTTTGGATATCCAGCCGCAAAGGGTGGCGGTGGGGCGGCACGGTTTGCCACAGGGGGGCGTTCGGCGGCAGCACTTTGCCTACGGAAGCCAGCACCTGCCCTTCCTCCGCCGCGCCCTCTTCCCACAGGTAGAGGCCAACCGCCGAGCCCGGAAGCACTTCCTGCACTTTTTCCACCACCAGCGTTTGCAAAGGCGCCAGCCGCCGTTCGGAAAGCAGCGCTTCGGCCACGTCAAACAGGGGGCGCAAGGCCGCCATGCGGGCGGTTTCTTCCTGACGCTGGCGATGCGCTACCGCCCGCCAAACGCTTTCTACCAGCATCATCCGCTCAAAAGGTTTGAGCAGCAGGCCGTTGGCGCCCTGGTTAAGCGCCTCTACGGCTCTCTCTATCGTATCATAGCGGCTCATAATCACAACCGCCAGGTTCGGTTGCAATAAACGCGCCTGCTGCATCAACGCGAAACCGTTCATGGCCGGGATATCGGAATCGGCGATCAGCACATCGGCGGTGTGCTGTTCCAGGTAATCCAGGGCGGCATAAGGCTGCTCAAAGGCCGCCGCCTCAAAGCCGGCCCGTTCCAGCACCCGCTGGCACAAGCGCAACACACCTTCGTTGCTGTCCACGACGACGACCCGCCGCGGGGGACGTCCGGCCATAATGCCTCCTTGCTTGTTTGACGCTGGACGCGCCTGCTCCGCCTGCAAAGGGCGGCTTTTTCGGCCCCAAGATGCCCGAACACCCGCCGGGGCAGCCCCCATGCCGCTGCCCACGCGCCGGTTACATTGCGGGCAAATAGATGGCAAACACGTTGCCCAGGGGCTCCCGCGCTTCGTCTTCCAGCGGGAAGGTGCTGCGGTCTTCCTGCACCACGCCATAGCTCATGGCCGTGCGCCGGAGTGTGCGGTCGCGGGGCGCCACGTAAAACGGCTCAAACAGGGTTTCAATTTGCCCGGCTTCCAGTTTGGCGCCGGTATCGGCCGTGCGCACCACCACCCACCGGCCGGTATCATCTTCTTCAATGCCGGTGGTAATATAAAGTTGACCACCGTGGGGCATCGTTTGCAGCAAGGTGTGAATCAGGTTGAGGAACACGTATTTGACCTCGCCCGGGTCGACGATGACCAACGGGAGGTCATCCTGCAAGGTCAGGTGCAGCGCCACCCCTCTGGAAAGCATATACTGGGAAACCAGCGACAACGTTTCGTTCAACAAAGTGTTGACATCGGCGGCAATCTGGTAGGGTTCGGGGTAGCGGGCAAAATCCAGCAGTTCCTGCACCACTTCGCTGGCCTTGCGGGATTCCCGCAAGATCATTTGGGCATCTGCATAGGCTGCGCCGTCGGGAGGGATGTCTTCCAGAAGCAGTTCGGCAAAGCCCAGCACGGTGGTGAGGGGGCCGTTGAGTTTGTGGGCAATGGCCATGGCGGTTTCGCCCATGGCGGCCAACCGCCCGGCTTTCATCAATTCTTCTTCTGCCCGCTGCTGGCGCGCCATGCGGTCGGCCAGTTCCCGATAGAGGCGGGCGTTCCGCAGGGCCACGCCAATTTGCGGCGCCAGCACTTCCAGCAGCCGGATCTCATCGGGGGTAAAGCGGCGTTCCGGGCGGTCGTCATACACGGTCAGCACGCCCAGCACCTCATCGCCGAACTTCAGCGGCACGCTGGCTGCAGCCCGAAACATTTCATCTGCGTCGCCTTCAGGGCGGCCTTCCCATGTGGCGTAATCGTCCACCACAATCGTCTTGCCGCTCACGGCAGCCTGGCCGCCAATGCCCCACCCCAACGGCATGGTGAAGCCATCGCATTCGCCGTGGGGGGTATCGGCTGCTGCCACCCGCACTTCCCCTTTTTCGGCATCTACCAGGCCGATTTCCACGCCCTGAACCACCAGCAAATGCTTCACCCGGCGCACAATCCGCTGCAAGAGGGTATCCATTTCCAGGTCGGCGATGATGTCCAATGCGGTCTGGCGGGCTGCTTCCAGATGCTGAATGGTGTTTTCCAGGCGTTCGTAACGGAAAGCGCTGGTCAGCACGGCAGAGAGCGCGCCGGCCACGGTTTCCATAGCCATTTTGTCTTCTTCGGTGAAGGCGTGTTTGCGGGCGCGCTCAATGTTGATGAAGCCGAGCACGCGTGCCTGCCCTTCGGGGGACAAAATGGGCACACACAATTCCGAGCCGGCCTTAAAGCCGGGGAAAAACCGGTAAAGCGGGTCGCTGTCGGCATCGTCCACAAGCCTGCTGCGGCCGGTAGCCAGCACGTGGGCAATCACCCCGTCGGGCGGCCAGGCCCCGGCATCGTCGTTCAGGTTCAGGTGCAGCGCATCGGCGCCGGCCGCGCCGAAAAACAGGGGCCGCCGGTGGGCTTCGTCGGCCACCGTGACCACCGCCACTTCGTAGCCAAAATAGGCCGCAATGCGCCGGGCAGCCACTTCCACCACCTGCCGGGCATCCAGCAGCCCCACCACGTCTTTGATGACCTGATGCACCAGTTCCATGCGCAAGGCCCGGGCTGCGGTTTCTTCACGCAAGCGGATGGCTTCCAGCATCAAAGCCAGGTGCCCGGCCACGGCCGCCAGCAGGCGCTCGTCTTCTTCGGTGAAGGCGTCCAGGCGTGTGCTTTCCAGGTCGAGCACGCCCACCACCCCGGCCTTGCTTTTCAGCGGCACGCACAATTCCGAGCGAATGGCATCGTTGAGGGGGAAATAACGCGGGGCGCGGCGCACGTCGCCCACCCGGGCAGGCCGCCCGGTTTCCAGCACCTGGCCGCAAAGGGAAAGTTCAATCGGCACCGGCGCTGGGAAAGGCCCCGGCGGGTACATCCCCACCGGCATCAGGGAGCCTTCCGGCGTAGGCAGCATGACCAGCGCCACATCGGCCTGCAGCACACGCCGCAGGTGGCGGGTGGCACTGAGGGCAGCCTCTTCCACATCGTCGCTGGAAAGCATCGCCAGCAGCACGTCGTTGAGCACCGCCTTGCGGCGCAGGTGTTCGGTGGTCTCTTCAAAAGCCAGGGCCTGCTCCAGCACCCACACCACCCGGCGGGCAAAAGCCCGCAAGATTTCTTCAAGTGCAGGGGAAAGCGTCGCAGAAGGCGGCAGGGCCGCGGCCATGAAGCCGATCAGCCGCCGCCGCTGGAACAACGGCACCCCTACCCACTGCCCCAGAGGCGTTCGGGGAAGGCGGGGGCAGGGTTCGGAAGGCAGTGTCACGATTTCATTTTGCCAAAGGGGCCGCAACTGGGGCAGGCGGTCGGCAGGCAGGGCCGCCGGCAGCCAGCCTTCCACAGCCTCGCCTTCGGCCGTCAACACGCGAAAACTGCGCCCTTCCAGCACGGCCAGGTAAACGTAAAGCGCTTCGGTGGCCTCGTGGAGGGTCGTCGCCACCGCGCGCGCCACCTGGGTCATTTGCCCGCCGCTATCGGCCAGCCGCTGGATAAACTGCTCACAAATGGGCTGCTGCACAGGGCGCAGCAAAGGCCCCGCGTCTTCGGCAGGCGGCGGAGCGCTCAGCGCAGCCACGCGCCACATTTCCCGCGCCGCGGCATCCAGCGCGCCGGCCGAAACCGCCAAAGCCCCTTCACCTTTCAACGGGAAAACATGCAGCCGTTCGCCCAGCCGTTTCCGGAGCGTCTGAGGCACACGGCGGCGACGCCAGCGCCCCTGCACCAGCGCACCGTTCAACCAGCTGCGCCACTCGGCCGTTTCCAGCAAATGTTCCCACGCCTGCCGCCGAGACGCCGTCAGGCCCCATGCCGCGGCAATGTGCCAGCCTCCATTGGCAGGCAACAGCCACGCCGCCCATTGCGCCCCCGTCAGGCGCCCCACACGGCGCATTTGTTCTTGAAAACGCTCCCAGCGAGCCATGGTCACCTCCCCCTCCATTATACAGGATTTATCCTCATCTGCCTTGCGGAAAGTAATTACCTACCCCGAAGCACTGCGGATGGCCCTGTGCCCGTCAATGCTTCCACAAAGAACACAGAGGACACGGAGAATATTTCCCTTTGCAAGCGCTTTTTGGAGTGCGGTGCCTGGGCACCGCTTTGGAAAGCGGCGACTCGTCGCCGCACTCCAAAGAAAAACTGCCGCCAGAGGCGTTTTGCCAC
>Ga0256829_1001919_pt1 | contig 16157 bp, 15 predicted proteins | sample 131447metaG_FD_185979 | JGI IMG/M metagenome (GOLD analysis project Ga0256829, IMG submission 185979) | Hydrothermal vent microbial communities from Lau Basin, Pacific Ocean - 131-447 | ecosystem: Environmental > Aquatic > Marine > Hydrothermal vents | place: Pacific Ocean: Lau Basin | collected...
GTATTTATGCTCATACTCATAAGACATTTTTCCAAGCTTTGAAGATAGTAGTTTTGTTTTTGTTTTTTCATAAAGAAAGTAACCAAGATAGTAGTTAAAGATGATGGCAAGTACATTGCCACTTGACGCAGCAACCATTGCATTTAACGAGGGCATATCATTTTGCAGGGCTACTACAAAAGCAGCTTCAGATGAAAAAGGCAAGATTGTTGCTGCTAAAAAGGCAGTAACAAAAAGAGCCAATTCAGACATTATAACTCTTTGATATTTTTGATAACTCCAGCGATAAGCTCATGTCGAGCTTCTACAGAAGTCCAAGCTATATGAGGGGTCATATAAAGATTGGAACTATTTTTCACTTTTAAAAGTGAGCTGTCTATGCTAAGTGGCTCTTTTGCAAAAACATCAAGCCCAAAATATATATCTTTTTCATCAACTAAGCGTGCAACTGCCTTTTCATTGATGATACCCCCACGACCAAGGTTTAAAACAATAGCTCCATCTTTACAAGTTAGCAACTGTTCATAGTCCAAAAGGTTCTCTGTTTTTTCATTTAATGGTGCATGTATGGTAATAATATCACACTCACTTAAAAGTGTATCAAGGTTTGTTCTTTGATAATCATCTGTGCGATTAACTCCACTTGTTGAGTAGTATAAAACTTCTGCTCCAAATGCAGAAGCGATATTTGCAACTCCACGACCAATAGAACCGAGACCTATGATGCCCCATTTTTTACCTTTTACTTCAAAAAAAGGCTGACTCACATCTGTAAAAATTTTACCCTTAGAGTAAGAAGCATCTTTCACGGTTTCATCATAGTATTTAGAGTGTCCTATCAGATAAAACAGCATAGAAAAAGTGTGTTGGATAACCGAATCAGTCGAATATCCAGCTACATTCTTCACCTCAACACCAAACTCTTTTGCAGCATCTAAGTCAATGTTATTTGTTCCTGTAGCTGCTACACATATCAACTTCAAAGATGGAGAGTTTTGCATATGCTCTTTAGTGATAACAACCTTGTTAGTAACAATAACATCACAGTTTGTTATCCGTGTTTGTGTTTCATCTTTTGAAGTAGTTTGATAAACTTTTACTTCACCTAAAGTATCAAACTCACTTAAATCTGTTTCACCAAAAGTAAGTGCGTCAAGTAAAACTATCTTCACTTATGCGTCTTTTATTTTTGTTATAAGCGTGCGAGCTTTTTCTAAGGCTTTTTCTACCTTATCAAAAACAAGTGCAACAGCCAAACGACGACCCACATGAGCTTCTGGTTTTGAAAAGACTCTTACAAATGAGTTGTCTGAAAATAGTGAGTCATCAACATCCACAACAGGAGCATGACTATCCACTTCACTTTTAAACGCAGCAGAAGCACCATCACCGTAAAATGTAAATCCTAAAGGAAGACCTAAAACTGCACGAAGATGAAGAGCAAACTCACTTTGTGATTGAGTTATCAATGTTACCATACCTGTATCATGAGGACGAGGAGAAACTTCACTAAAGTAAACCTCATCGCCTTTTACAAACATCTCAACACCAAAGATACCTTTACCACCTAAACCATCTGTTATGGCTTTTGCTATTGTCTGTGCTTTTTGTTTTGCTATTTCGCTCATCTGCATCGGTTGCCATGAAAAAATATAGTCACCATCTCTCTGCTCATGTCCAATAGGCTCACAAAAAACAGTCTCTTTTCCATTACGAGCAGTTAGCATAGTTATCTCATAATCAAAATCCACAAAGGCCTCAACGATAAGCTCACTAGCATCACCACGAGCTTCTTTTGCTATCTCCCATGAGAGTGAAATATCATCCTCACTTTTTACTACGCTCTGACCATGACCAGAAGAACTCATAACAGGTTTTATAACACAAGGAAAGCCTAACTCTTTAGCAGCACTAAGCATCCCATCTTCAGTCGTTACAAACTTATAAGGACCAGTTTTTAGCCCTAAATCTTCAGCTGCAAAAGTACGGATGTTTTTACGGTTCATAGTTTTGTTTACAGCATCTGCATTTGGGATGACATTAAAACCTTCTTCTTCAGCCCTAAACAATGCAGAAATAGAGATAGCTTCAATCTCAGGTAAAATATAATCAGGTTTTTCACGACGAATAATCTCTAAAATCGCCTCTTCATCTTGCATATTTACCACATAACTTCTATGAGCTACATGATGTGCTGGTGCGTTTGCATATCTATCAACAGCGATAGTTTCAAGTCCTAATCGTTGTGCTTCGATAACAACTTCTTTTCCAAGTTCGCCAGAACCTAGTAACATTACTTTTTTTGAGTTTGATTTTAGTGGTGCAGAGAATTGCATAGTATAAATTCCTAAGTTAATATATTAGGATAATTATATCGAAAGTTTAATGATGTTTAGGTATTTTATGTCTTATATAGTAACCAAGTGCGAAAAGCACTGTTGAAATAACAAGAGCAAAAATCGATATGTTTAATGCTATTTCATCCACAATCTACTCCTTTAAAACCAGCTACTAGATTTAAAAAATACTAAGACAGTAAAAAGATTTGCAAAGGCAATAACACCCTTTGCAAGTTCTTTTAAGTAATCACTCATTTAGTTTTTAAGACCTATAAGAGTCTGTAGAAGTTGATCCGATGTCGTAATAGTTTTACCATTAGCTTGAAAACCACGCTGAATGATGATAAGTTGTGTCAAAGCACGAGATAAATCAACATTTGATGCTTCAAGTGCAGATGATTGAATAAAACCACGACCAGCAGTTGCAGCCGTTCCTATGATAGGATCACCTGAGTTGGCTGTTTGTACATAAACATTTCCACCCTCAGTTGATAAACCTTCATTATTTGTAAACTTTGCCATACCTATCTGTGCTAGTCCAAAACTTCTACCATTGGAGAATGAACCAACTAAAGTACCACTCTGATCTATTCTAATCCCAACCAAATCCCCACCAGTAAATCCATCTTGGGATATTCCTGATGTAGATGAATTACTATCAAAAGATGTCATACCATCAAAAGCATTAGCAGTACCAAAAGATAATGCTACTTGCTGATCTGGTGCTGAACCATTATTACCACTAAAAGAGATATTTGGAGGATTATAAGTTGCAAGTGAACCATCATTGTTAAAACGAATAGAACCTGTTTTTTCATTGAATGGGGCTGTTGTATCAATCGTAGCAGGAGATGGAACGCTAACAACCATATCCCATGTGCTACCTGTAGCAACATCTAAAGCTGTTTTTCTAAGATCCATTCGTAAAGTATGTTTTGAACCAAGAGAATCAAAGATATCAATACTACTTGAGTGTGTAGCTGCATTAAAACTTTGAGAAAAAGCTTTACCTCCACTACCGGCAGGTAATACAGAGTTTAATGCTTCCATATTTCTTGTAAAACGAGTATTCTCTGTTATTCCTGATCCTGTGAGGCCTGTGATTTTAAGATTCATATCATAATCATCTATAGCTCCACCAGGGTTAGTGACTAAAATTTTTCCACTAGAATTTACAGATATTTCTATATTGCTACTATCAATCGCACCATTACCATTACCATCCACTGCTTTAGCCTGTGTTTCAAGTGCATATCGCAAATCAGAAATAGTTTTAAACTTTTTATCAAGATTTGCTGTTGTAGATGCAGCAGAAGGGTCATACTGATACCTATATGCAGTAATATTTACTGTTGAAGCAGTAGTTGTATCCCAACCATTGTTTGCTGCCGAACTACCCTGAAAAATTGGAGTTGCTACATTAACGGTAGTATCCGCACTAGTACCACCTGAGGTAATAGTAAAATCATTAGTTACAATATCAGTTATAGGACCAGTTACTTTTTTAGTAAAGGTAACTGTTCCGTCCAAGTTATCCACAGCAGTAAAATTACCTGTACCATTAGTATTATAATCCTTTGCAAATTTTGTCGCATTTTGAATATCAGTCTGACTTGCATTTAATGTCACTGAAACACCATCAAAAGCTATCGTGTCAGCATCTGTATTTGCAGCAAATGTAGTTACAAAAGCCTCTTTAGTAGCCGCCCCAGTTAGCTTAATATTGTGTGATGCAGAAGCTGTTCCATTTGTATTTACAAGGTCAATTTTAGGATTACCTGAACTTAGGTTAACAGTTGCAGATACACCAGTGATTGCAGATTGAGCATTGATTGCAGATACATATCTATTTGCATTTTCTATGGCTGTTTCACTTCCTGTCGCACCTGATGTAGTTATATTTTTTGTTGTTCCATCATCTAAAGTAAAAGTAATATTAAGTTCATTAAGAGCTCCGCCGTTAGCTTTTATATCTGCCGTACCATTAACAGTTGAACTCTGAAATGAAGCCCAAACACCTTGACCTTTTTGAAGAGAAAATGCTTCACCTACTTCATTGAACATTACACCTACATTACCTGAAGCAATTGGATTACCATTTGCATCTATTGCATTACCAGTTCCTGGAGTTGTAACACTTGGTGGAGTTCCTGTTTTTACTTCATAAGCAGGAGAAAAGCTCTTAACCAATGGTCCAGAGTTAAGATTTGCTTTAAGTACAACTGCTTGTGTTGGTTGGGCGGGAGTTGTAAGCCCTGGTGCTATATTAATATTTGTAATAGGTGCAGTTGAATCAACTTTCCCTGTTACTTTGTCTCTAAGCCAACCTTGAGCTATAAAACCATTACTATCAACAAAGTTTCCACCTGCATCAAATGAAAAGTTACCATCACGAGTATATTTGTATGTATTACCACCATCTGGCGAGATCATAAAAAAGCCATCACCCTGAATAGCTACATCAGTATTTTTACCAGAGTTTTGGATAGAACCTTGAGAAAATATACGAGTTGCTGATGCAACAGTTGAACCAAGACCAACTTGAACAGCATTTTTACCACCAAGTGCCCCTTGTGGTGCTGTTGCGATTGATTTGGTTTGAGCAAGAAGATCTGAAAAGTTAGCACGAGAATATTTGAAACCTACAGTATTAACATTTGCTATGTTATTACTTTCTATATCCATAGCAACTTGATGCGATTGAAGTCCAGCTACACCGGAAAAAAGTGATTTTAACATCTTATATCCTTTAATCTATTTCATAAATTTACTCAAAAGTAAATTTATCGTTTATCTTAAAGAATATATAGCATTTAGTGTTCCAACTTTTCTATTACATTTTAAGAGCTTTTTGTATCATTTGGTCAGCTGTTGTTATTGATTTTGAGTTTGCATCGTATGCTCTTTGTAAGATTATAAGTTCTGTTAAACCACTTGTTAAGTCATAGTTTGAACCTTCTGTTTTAAAGTTAACAACATTAGCACCGATTACATTTTGTCCATTTGCATTTTTAAAAAAAATTGGGTTTCCACTATTTGAAGACTCTTGAAATCTTGTACCGTTTAGACGCTCTAGACCTTGTTCATTTCTAAAGTGGAACACTGCGATTTTACCAACGCTACTCTGTTTTCCATTCGTAAAAGTTGCTATAACTTCTGCATTTTTGTTTATCGCATAACCTCTCAAATCTCCACCAATAGTTCCATCTGCTAAAGAAGACCCAGAAACAACTGGACGATTTATTGAAACTATCCCATCATATCCACTACCCAAGTCTATGGCAACAGAAGTACCATTATTATCGATCGTAGTTAAGGTACTTGAGGTCAATGCTCCAGCAGAATCAAAAGCCACACTACCAAGTTTAGTATCATATATAGTATTTCCGTCTAGTGTTTGCGTTGTTGCTTTTACACTCCATTGACTACCAGGTGGGTTTTGAATAGCATCTTTTGTAAATTCTAAGTGCAACTCATTTTTATTACTTTTTCCATCTATAACACTTGCACTAATCGTTCTCACCACAGGATCTACACCAACATTTGCAAAAAACTTTGCCTTGCTTGTAGGAACAGGAGGATATTTTAAAGTTTTTGGAAATCGAAGTTTTTCTTGTGAAGCAACATCGCCTAACTTTACCTCATTTAAAGTACTTGTCAATACATTATCAGCACTAATATTACCACCTAGTGTTCCAAGAACATGAAACCCATCAAGAGACACAAGGTCAGCGTTAGCATCGATATTGAAAGTTCCATCACGCGTATAAACAGGCTTACCATTGCCCTGAACTCCAAACCAACCATTACCATCTATAGCAAGGTCAGTACTTCTATCTGATAGTTGCAAAGAGCCATTTGTTTGACGCATTGATGTTGCACTTACTTTGCTACCAACACCCACACTACTATCAACACTACTTCCAACGGAGTTTGTATTTATACTTTTTTCAAACAAAGATGAAAATTCTATATCATATCCACGAAATCCTACAGTATTAATATTTGAAAGATTATCTGTTAAAACATTTATACCTGTAGAGTTTGTTTGAAGTCCACTAATACCACTATAAAATGCTTGAGCCATCATAATATTTATCCTTCTATTAATAAAAAATTATTAATATACTTCTTTTATCTTATTAAGAGGAACATAACTTGAACCAACTTTCACTAGAGCTTTTCCTTGATCAAATCTAACTGCTTCTATGGGATAAGCACCGAGTCTTGTTTTTTGTGCGTTACCATTTGAATCAGCATAATCAGAATTTATATGATATATACCACTATCAGCAGCTCCACCATTTGAGTCAGTTCCATCCCAAGTAAATTTATATACTCCTTTAGGATTTGTGCCAACATCCAATGTTTTTATAACCGCTCCATTTCCATCAGTTATAGAAATAGTTCCCTTTTGAACAGCATTTGGAAAATATACTTCAAATGTGGCACTAGAACCTTTGTTCAAACTAATAGCATCGCTTCCCAAATCAGCTGTTTTTCCAATAGCAGAAATTGTAGAAAACTGTTGTGAATTACCAAGAGAAGCAGAAAGTTTTTCTAAAGCAGTATTTGTTTTATCTGCCGATTCTAGTGTTGCCAACTGTGAAGTTTGACTTAAAATTTTCGCAGTATCTGTTGGTGCTGTCGGGTCTTGGTGCTGAAGTTCAGTTAAGAGTAACTGCATAAAAGCATCTTTTCCCAACACACCGTTTGGATTTCCACTTGTTGTATTTGTTCTAGCTGTAGTTTTTGCTGCTGTCGCTGTCGCCGCATTATTGCCATATGCATCAATTGCCATAATATATCCTTTATGCGTAGTGTGGAACTACAATTTCTAAAGAGCTTAATACCTCTTCATGTTTCTCTTTCTGTTCCAAATAGCCATACTCGTCGTTGGCTTTTTGCTCATTTTGTCTTTGCTGTTGTTGTTGCCCAGACTGTGAATTATCACCTTGAGGGTTGTTACTAAAGTTCAATGAAGCATTATTTATTCCACTATTTGCAAGTTGCACTTTTAAATCATTTGCATTCATGGCTAGAGTATTGATTGCACCATTGTTAGAGCTTAGATTTATGTGAAGATTTTTACCTCGTTGAACTATAGTCAAATCCACTTCACCTAATCTTTGAGGATTTAGTTGTACTTTGATACGAGTAAATGGTGATTTATAATCCTCTATGGCTGTTTTTACATCATGAGAAAGATATTTAACCATTTGTTTAGCTTCATTAAGTTTTACTTCAAAACTATCTGCTTTAGAAGTTGCAAGTCCATCCGTTTTAGAGACATCTGTTGCATCTGGCTTATCTGACTTAAGCAATTTTTCGAGTCCACTCTTTACTTCTTTACTTGCTTTTGGAGCAATAACCTTTGCACTAGCTACACTAAAATCTGATGTTAATCTAGCATCATCTTTTATAACTTTTTCCCCACCAATTAGTAACTTTAATGTTTCATCAGCTTTCTCTTTTGGTGTTTTATGTTCTACTTTAAACTGCTTTGTTTGTAACACTTGTTCTGTGGTATGCTCTGTTGGAGTATGTGCTTTAAAGAGTGGTGTATTTTTTAGTTTTGTTACAGCATCAGCTTTTTTGTTAGATTCTTTAGCAACTACTTCTTGTACGGTATTATTAACTTCTGGAGTTGCTGTAACTTTTTCTTTATGACTACTCTTATCTGTTTTAGCTATTTGCAAATCTATATTTGCATCTTTAGGTTCTATTTTAGTAGTTTTAATGTCTAAACTCTTGTCAGATTTTTTCTTATCTAGGCTAACTTGTTGTACAATAGTTTGCTTTACATCCTGTTTTACATTAGTTCTAACTTCTTCAATAGTAATTTTAGATACATCAATACCAAATTTTTTAGCCACTTGAGCTAAGCCTTTTAAAGTTTTTGGAAGATTTTTGAGTTCAAACTTTTTAAAATCTTCACTTGATAAAATTTTATGTTTTAAGTAGTTTTTTGCATCTTTTACTAAACTCTTTAGCTCATTAGCACTTAGTGATTTGCCAAGCTCTGGATTTAATCCTAAAGGTAACTCTTTCTTAAGTGACTTTTTTTCATCACCTTTTAGCAAAGATAAGAGAAGATCATTTTTACTTGTTTTTACATCATTTTTTGGGTTTAACTTTATCTCTTTTACATCACTATTTAAAGATAAAACTAAAGCACCATTTTGGATAATGTTTTCATCTTGTTTAAGTGATACACCTTTTAAAAGTTCTGAAAATGAGAGGGTTGGCTTCTCTTCTTTTGAAGTGAGACCTAAAGGGGATGATGAAGCTGTTGTTTCTGGTTTAACATCCAATGAAATCATCTTGTACTCCTATATATCTTTCCCTATTTCTAGGGGTTTATATATAAGTAGCATTTATTGTTCCATTAGATTACAACAAGTCTATTCATATTTTTTAGAAAACCTATCTAAACACTCTAAATCTTGTTTATAAAACATACTAACACTATCTTGCATAGTGCCAAAAATCTCTTCTGCTGTTTCACCATCTGCTGGATAACTAAGCAAAAATGAATTTAAAAATTTTGCAAAAAACTCATCAAACATCTTTTTTACTATCTCTGCACCATACTTATCAGTATATGGCAATACAAAAAAGTAATCATGTCCATGATTGACAATAGAATCTGAAGTTCGTAAAATATCCATCAACGAGGCATTGATAACTTCTTCATCTATATCTGAAAAATCACAATACAAAAGTGTAAAACTCTCTGCTCTATTTTCATCTAGTCTTTCAGAGATTCCTATATTTAATTCCATTAGTTCTTTAAAATTATCAAAAGAGAAGTGTATTCCAGCCATAATAAAACCTTATTTTAAATTGAAAACAGTATATCAAAAAATGGTAAATTCATTCCTGAAAAGCTTAATCATTAAGACCTACCAGCTCACCTCGTTTCAATTTTGCTATCTTTCCACGAAATTTTCGTATATAAAAAGCTTTTTCTTCAAAGCTGATATTTGGAGATAAATTTACTTTTTTCAACTCTCTTTCATAATGTTTACTTAAAAATATAATGAGTTCTGCACTTAAAGCATCCTCATCTTTTAAACTACAAATACTATCGTCCACTAAGATAGACATAAGTTCTGGGGTCTCTTTTTTAGCACTTAGAGCTAAGGAAAACTCTTGTGAATGAAACTGCAGTAAAGATGGGTCTATCACATCTAAAATTTGATCAATCAAATTTGGCTTTTCCAATACTGTTTTTATAAGAGACAACTCCCATATATCTCTATGAGAATTTTTTTGTACTATTGATGTGTTTTGGTTGTTTGCGTTAGTGTTGTTGTTTAATCTAATCAAAGAAGGAGAAACACCAAGTCCACCTAAACGAGAAGCAAGGTATGTTTTATACTCTTCTTGTAGTATAGGAGAAAGTGTTTTTAGATAGCTTATCCCCTCTTGCATACAAGATTCTTTAGCTTTTGGGTCTCGTAAATCATATAAAGAGAGTATTTCATCTAAGACAAACTCAATAAATGGCTTCGCTTCTCTGAACATATTTGAAAGTTCTTCAACCCTCCCCTCTTTTACCATGTCAGCTGGGTCTAATCCTCCATCAAACACTACAACTCCACCATCAAATCCAGATGCACTTAGTAGTTTAGAAGCCTTGAGTGCTGCTGCCCTTCCTGCTTTATCGCCATCATAAGCCATGACGACTCTTGGGTTTGCTTTTCTTAAAAGAGGTAAATGTTCTTGAGTTAAGGCAGTTCCAAGTGTTGCTACAGCATTATCAAAACCAGCTTGATGAAGCATAATAACATCAAGATAACCTTCTGTTATGATTATTTCACCTTTTTTATGGAGTGATTGTTTAGCTAAATTATAAGCATAAAGTAGTCTGGACTTGTTAAAATAAGCTGTTTCAGGTGAATTCACATATTTTGCTTGATGTCCTGTAATAGTTCTTCCACCAAAACCAACTATACTGCCATTAGCAGAAAAGATAGGAAATGTTATCCTCTCAATGAAACGAGCATAAGTCTGGTTTCTTGATGGCTCAAAACCTACAACTCCCATATCTATGGCTTCTTTAATACTAAACTGCTGAGACTTTATATAGTTGATAGTTGCGTTTGAATCAGGGGCATAACCAACCCCAAACTTCTCAACACTACTCTCGTAAATTCCTCTCTCTCTTATATACTCCATGGCAGTTGTTTTTTTATCTAAAAGAGTTTTGTACCAGTTGTTTAAACTATCCATGACTTGTGAGCGAGGTTTGTTATGTTTTTTATCTGTATATGAAAGTGTAAAGTTATAAGACTCTGCTAGTTTTTCTAAGGCTTCAGGATAGTTAAGTTTTTCATATTCCATAACAAACTTAACGCTATCTCCACCAGCACCACACCCAAAACAGTGATATATTTGTTTTTGAGGACTAACTACAAACGAGGGCGACTTTTCGTCATGAAAAGGACAAGGAGCTTTAAAATTACCACCTGCTTTTTTTAGTTCCACATACGACCCTACAACATCAACAATATCAAGTCGTGCTTTAAGAGCTTCTATGGAATCTTGTGCAATCATAGAGTTATTATACACAAAAGATACACAAAGAGAAGTTATAATCTGCATAAAATATTACGAGGAATAAATCATGATAATGACAATAGCATTTGCAGCAGGATGTTTTTGGGAACTTCATGACTCAAGTTAATGGGCAAGGTAATGACATTGGAGATAACTATAGAAGTGCTATCTTTTACACAAATAAAAAGCATCAACAGATAAGATAACTCCTCTTGAGGGAAAAGAGGTTGTTATAATAACTTCTGAGCATTATTGTCCATACTGCAAAAAGTTTAAAGAGGAAGTAAGTTCAACTTATCATGGTAGTTTACCACTAAGAACAGTTTTTGCAAAAAATTTATCAGGTTTTGATATTTTTACAAAACTAAATGCAACACCAACTATTCTTTTTACAAAACGCTAGGTGCTTTTAAGCTCGGTAAAAATTCTCAAGCCTACAATGTCGCTTTTCATGAGGGAACAGATGCTCCAGAGTGTAAACAATATAATATTTTTAAAGACACTCCAGATGGTGTATTTATAGATATACTCTTTGACACAAGAGAGAGATTTCACTCTGGAACGGGATGGCTTAGCTTTTACAAAGCGTCAGGTAACTCTATAATAGAAAAAGAGGATAATAGTTACGGTATAAAAGGGTTGAAATAATAGCAAAAAAGAGTGGTATTCATTTAGGACATGTGTTTCCAAGAGCAGATGGAAGAAAACGATTTTGCATAGATGCTACAGTTTTAGAGTTTGTACCTAGAGATAAAGTTCAATAATTTATCAAAAATTAGACAATATTTACATTTTTTTTGAGATTTAATAAAGTTATATGAAGGATAATAAAAAGTCTTTTGATTCCCTATTTTAGGGGTTTAAAGTTGATGGTGCGGATGAAAGGACTTGAACCAAAAAAGCTATCATTCATTATAATTCTTATTCTATCCAAAACCCCTAAAATAAGCACTTCTTTAGTTTATATTAATTCCTTATGATGTATAATAATTCATATTCCTAATGTAACCCATTATGTAACCCATTTTAAAAGGCTCAAATATGGCTATTAAATTAAGCGACTTTGAGAAATCAACTTATAAAGCAAAAGGTAAAATTATTGAAGTTCCAAATCTGTACCAAAGTATTGCAGAACATAAGAACAAGGGTAAAAAGTTTTTAGCACGATTTAATCACGAAGCAAAAATATACTCTAAGATTTTAGGTTATAGCAAAAAAGATAATCTTTCTCCAAGAAGTGCAAATATTTTACTTGAAGCATATAAAAGAGATATTGAAGCTGGTTATACTTCATCAAATAAAATCAATCTTGATAAACTCTCTAACCTCTATTTTGAAAGTATGCAAAATACAAACTGGAAATCTATCAAAGAGGGTATTTATAAAAGATACATTCAAAAACCATTAGGTAAAAAAGCAATAAAAAATATAAAGCCTATGCAGATAAAGAAAATTATTAATGCAATGGATAATCAAGGATTAAGCCCACGAACTCAAAAGAGTATTTTAGAAGTTTTAAAACCTATGTTTAAATTTGCACTTGAAAATAAGATGATAAAAGAAGCTCCTACAACTTTTATAAATGTAAAGATACCAAATCAAAAGAAGATAGTAACAAATGCTACTAAGCTATTTAACAAGGTATATACTGGAATAACTACATACTACAAAAATGAACCATTTTATCAAGCCTTATTTTTGTTTGGTTTTACTGGTAGAAGAAAATCAGAGATACTAAATCTTAGATGGGAAAATATCGACTTTACAAATGACTACTACTGGATAACAGATACTAAAAATGATGATAATCAAAAATACCCTTTAGCTCCTATGATTAAGCTCCTACTATTAACATTCAAAGAAAATAAGGGCTTAGTGTTTCCAAGTCCTATTACTGGTAAGGTTATTGCGAATGTAGATAGACAGATGAGAAACTTAAAAAAGCATACTGGAGTTGATAATCTCTCACTTCATTATATGCGAAACATCTTAGTATCAATGTTAGCAGAACAACAAACAGAGGCTATCGTATTAAGTGGTATATTGGGTCATAAGGATGTAAACACTATAAACAAGTATCTTAGTATCAATCACTATAAAAGTGGTCAAGATGGGCTTAAAACGATAGATACTGTTTTGGATGTTGAGATGGTAGAATAATGGATGATTTTTATAATACATTAATTAGCTGATTATAACTTGATTTAAAATCTCAGATAATAGACATTGTAATAGACCACACCAACTACGAAATACACAACCACACAACCACACAACCACAACAATTAAGAGTTTGATTTTAGCGTTTCAACGAACGCAAACTAATGGCTTTCTATTGCTTTATAATTATGGTATCAAAAAGAACTTAACGACGGTTATTTACACTCTGATATTAGCATAAGAGTAAAGCTTGAAATTATGACTTTATTTTCAAAAGGTCATAGAATGAACCAAGAACAAAACAAAGCAATAGAAGCTATAAAAGCTCCTATTCAAAGAGAATGGTTAAATCCAAAAGAAGCACACCAAGAATTTGGTTTTAGTGTTTCAACTTTAGCAAAATGGAGAATGAAAAATATACATCTAAAATTTAGCAAGATGGGAAAATACATTAAGTATAAACGCAGCGATATTGAAGCTTTTTTAAATAGTAACATAGTTGAGGTGGCTTAGTATGAGAGAGCATAAGCAAACCGTTTTAATTAATGGTAAAGAGAGTGAAATATTTTATCGTAAAAGTAGAGCCAATAATGAAGCTCCAAAAGTTTTTACCGAGGATGTTTTAAAAGTTATCAACGAGTTATTAATATTTAAAGATAGTCCATTGAAATATCCAAAAGGTATTACAACGCTTAACACTATAACAAGTTGGGATGAAAAAAGAATAGGTATAAAAAGATTATCGAATAAGATAATTCAACTTAGAAAAATACTCCCTGATAGTTGCTTATATACATTCAAGCCACTTGATGAGAAGGAGTGGAGATATGGAGTTTCAAAGGAGCCTAAATACATTAAATTTTTAGAAGATTTAAGAGAGCAGATACTTAAACAAATATCTAAACATAAAAAGTAAAATAATGCGATTAAGGTTAAAAAAAACACCCCTTACTTTTAAATGTATTATAGTTCCCTATGGTGCAGGTGCTAAAATACATTAAACAGGTTAAGCCCTCTAACAAAGGGCTTTAAAGATAGTTACATTAAGAGGCTTAAGTTTTGAACTTCTTAATGTATAAGGAAAAACACTATGAACATCTTAACAGAATTAGAAAACTTTATCAATGAATTTAACAAACTAAATAATGAAGATTTTAGCATAGATAGTATTAGAATAGAGTTTGATAAACAGTATAAATTAACACCTCTAAAAGAGTTAGGTAACTGGAGTAAGATAGATAAAAATAATCAGACCATATTAGCTAAGTTAAAAAAGAGGCTCACAGATAACGAGGTAACAAGTGCTTACAGATTAGAAAAGAATAATATCTACTACTACAACAAAAGAGATACTTTAACTAATAAGTATCGGAGTGCTGAACTGGTTATATTTGGAATGAAACAATACCACAAAGACCCACCACCAAGAGAGCTTATAAGTAAGATATTATCTATCCTGAAAGATGTAAGTAATATTGATTTATGCTTAGACCTTCCATATAAGCCAAACCTCAACAAACTAAAAAAGATTTATGAACTCAGACCCTACATAACAGATAAGGGAGTAGTTACAGATACAAGATACATAAACACCCCTGATATAACAATGATAGAAAAAATTGTAATCTACAATAAACAGCTAAAGAACTCTTTAGGCTTTGCAGTATGGAGAATAGAAGCTAAAATGCTGATACCAAACATAAAGATATTATCACTTCCATTATATGAGTTTAAAGAGCTTATTATCGACCTTATGAGAGATAAACAAACTATACAAGTAAAGGGTAGTAAATGACTAAAAAAGATGTAATGCAAAAGATAAAAGAAATACTTGAAAAAGATAAGAATTTCAAGGGTAGTAAAATAAAGATAAAATTTACAGATAAGAAGATTAAGACATATTCATAGCTGCTACGAGAAATTCGCACTTCTACTAAAAATTAACGGTCGCAAAAATATCGACCGTATTTATAGCTACTCTTAACTAATACTAAAATCAAGCTAAATTATACTATAATACAACTAACTTATAGTATTAAGAGGTATATTTTGATAATAGAGATAGAAGAAAATGATTTTAGCCAAATGCTAAAGATAGTGAAACTTAGAAACACTACTCTATATAATCAAATCAAAAATATAAAAGTAGTTGATACACTTACAACAGCACGAACAATAAAAACAGAGAGAATAAAAGAGAGTATTAAATCAACACTTAGAGAGCTTATACAGTCAAATATCAAGCCCACTAAGTACAAAGTACATAAAAGCACTAACATAGCTTATACAACCCTTGCTAAGTATTATGATGATATTTTAGATGAATTGAATAGGTAGGTTTAAAGTGAGAAGTTTAACGATAAAGCAAATTAAATTTTGTGAGAGTTATATTTTAACAAGAGATATAAAACAATCCTCTTTAAAAGCAGGGTATAGCCAAACTTATAGCAAATCTAAAGCTTATGAACTTATGAAAGACACTAAGATACAAACAAAAATCAAAGAGTTAGAAACACACCACAACCAAGAGCATTTTAAAAAACTCTCACTTGTAGCAAATACAGAACTTGAAAACATTTTAGTTAATAGTGAAAATGATAGTGCTAAACTTAGAGCTATTGAACTTGTATATAAGCTAAGTGGAATTATCCAAGATGATAAAATATCTTTGCACATCAACAACACAAACGCTACTACAAACATACTAACATTAGAAGATTTTTATACAGAAGATTAAAAGAAAAAAGAGTGATTTTATAGTAAATAATAGTTAATTCACTTGAAGTAATGTAACCTTTTATGTAACCCAATAGTTTTAAAAGTTTGATTAGTTCCTAAAATAGGGCTTTGTAGATGGTGCGGATGAAAGGACTTGAACCTTCACACCTTGCGGCACCAGATCCTAAGTCTGGCGTGTCTACCAATTTCACCACATCCGCGTGGAATAAGTTTTTATTGTCACTTCTGACATGATAACATAATAAGTGGTACCCCCTACTCGATTCGAACGAGTGGCCTACGCCTTAGAAGGGCGTTGCTCTATCCAGCTGAGCTAAGGAGGCATATCTAAAGGTGGTACGCCCGATAGGATTC
>Ga0256829_1001921_pt1 | contig 16138 bp, 11 predicted proteins | sample 131447metaG_FD_185979 | JGI IMG/M metagenome (GOLD analysis project Ga0256829, IMG submission 185979) | Hydrothermal vent microbial communities from Lau Basin, Pacific Ocean - 131-447 | ecosystem: Environmental > Aquatic > Marine > Hydrothermal vents | place: Pacific Ocean: Lau Basin | collected...
AAAGGGGGAGTTGTGCCTGAATGCCGGAAACTGGCTAAATAATCGCCAACTTCGACCATGACCACTCGGATCTGGCACTACCAGGCTTGGTCTGCGAAGGTTGTTGGAGCACTATGAGAAATCCGGGCTAGGCCCCAAATCGCGGCATACTCAAAGCCGTAAGCGTGGGCAAAATAGCCAAAAGCCGCTTCACTGGTAGTGAGTATACGATTGGTTTGCGGAATCCCCTCCAGGCGCTCTTGTATCTGCTGGTCGAGTAGGGCAAGCGCCTCCCTGGCTTGCACCGCTCGAGCCTGAAAAGCGGCTGCTTTGTCGGGATAGCGTACGCTTAGGGTGTGAGTGATTACCTCGATATAAGCGGCAGCTCCTTTGGGGTCCATCCACATATGGGGGTCCGGATTGCCTTTATGCTGACCCACTGGAATCGTCAGCGGCGCATAGTTGGCGCTTTCGGCCAGAGCCATTAGCGTTAGCGTGTCGTTGGCCATCGCTTCTACATGACGGATCCATGGCTCTAGCCCGTGGCCGTTGTAAAACACAATATCGGCCTCTTCCACTGCAAGTACGTTAGGGGGCGTCAGCTCCCAGCGGTGAACATCATCGCCCTCCGGTACAATCGTCGTGATGCTGATATCATCGCCTGCGACACGCTTGACTAAATCTTCGATGACCGAAAACGACGCTATCACTTTAATCGAAGTGGCCGCGAATGCCTGGGGGGTGATGAATGTCGCCACTAATAAGAGCGTGATTATCCAGGGTGTCCGCTTGTCCATACCACGCTCCTAACCTATTAAAATGACGGCAAATCATAAAGAGTGTCCTGCTTTGTTGCTAGAGCCATTGCCGCGCTTTGCTTTAGAGCAAAGCGTAGTGCCAACTCCTGCAAACGAAGTGGTTTCACCCACGCCTGTTAACCTCTATGCTTTAAAAAAATGCCGCTTAATAACGACATGGTGGACAAAATAGCTACTATCTATGTTCGCCTAGCCCTAAGCCTAGTCCTCTTTTGACAAGCGTAGCTTTTTTTAAATCACTCTTTTGAACAGCTTTCTGGATAGCGTGTCATGACCCCTCAAAATGGTATGTCCTCTCGCCGCCGCGGGTACCCTAAAGGGCGTGATGTAGCGCCTGTCGCACTGGCGGCGCTGCGTGACCTGTTAGGCGATGAGCGCCAGACGCCAAGCCTAAAGCGTCGCGACCTGTTGATAGAGCATCTACACGCCATTCAGGATGCCCACGGCCACTTATCGCTTGTGGAACTGCGCGCCCTGGCAGCCTATATGAACCTGCCCATGGCAGCGGTGTACGAGACGGCGACGTTCTATGCCCATTTCGATGTGGTGCACGACCACCAAGCGCCCCCGCCGGATACCACAATTCGCGTCTGTGATTCTCTTTCCTGCCAATTAGCGGGGGCCAGTGCGCTGCACAAAGCATTAGAGGCCCGCGTTGATCCTGACTGTGTACGGGTGATCCGTGCGCCCTGCATGGGCCGCTGCGATACCGCGCCGGTGGCAGAAGTGGGCCATCACCATGTGCTGTATGCCACCGCAGAAGGCGTCGAGGCCGTGGTGGATACCGGCCACTTTCACCCTGAAGCGATTTTGTGGCAGCGCCTTGACGCCTATCAGCAGGCAGGCGGTTCCCAGTTACTGGCCCATGTGCGCAGCGGTAAGATCAGCATTGATGAGGTGCTGCAGGCGCTTGAAGCGTCGGGCCTGCGAGGCTTGGGAGGCGCGGGCTTCCCTACGTTTAAAAAGTGGCAGGCGGTGCGCCAAGCCGCCGGGCCGCGCTACTGCGTGATTAACGCTGATGAGGGCGAGCCGGGGACGTTTAAAGACCGCTACTATTTAGAGCGCGCGCCGCATCAGTTTCTTGAGGGCGCGCTGATTAGCGCTTGGGCGATAGAGGCCGAGGCGCTCTATATCTATCTGCGCGACGAATACCCCGGCCTTCACCGTGTGCTCCATGAAGCGATTGCAGAGCTTGAGCAGTCGGGCATCGTCGCGCCTGGATTCATCATCATGCGCCGGGGCGCGGGCGCTTATATCTGCGGTGAGGAGTCGGCGCTGATTGAATCCTTGGAGGGCAAACCGGGTAAGCCGCGCCACCGCCCGCCTTACGTAGCCCAGCAGGGGCTGTTGGGCCGCCCCACGCTGGTCAATAACGTTGAAACCGTTTATTGGATTCCTGCCATTTGGCACAAAGGGGCTGAGTGGTTTGCTGGGCATGGGCGCAATGGTCGACGAGGCCTGCGCAGTTTTTCTGTCTCCGGGCGAGTGAACAAGCCCGGCGTGTACTTGGCGCCAGCAGGCATCACGCTGCGCGAGTTGATAGAGGAGTATGCAGGCGGCATGGCGGAAGGGCATACGCTGGTCGCTTATCTGCCCGGCGGCGCCTCGGGTGGCATTCTGCCCGCCAGTAAAGCCGATGTGCCGCTGGATTTCGACACGCTGCAGGCGCACGGCAGTTTTATTGGGTCAGCGGCGATTATCGTGCTCTCTGAGCAAGACAATCTTCAGGCGGTGGCCACCAACCTGCTGGCTTTTTTTGCCGATGAATCCTGCGGGCAGTGTACGCCTTGCCGGGTAGGCAGCGAGAAAATGCTCAGCTTGCTAGAGCAACCCACATGGGATGTGCAGGCGCTCACTCGACTGGCACAAGTGATGCAGGACGCCTCGATTTGCGGCCTGGGGCAAGCGGCTCCAAATCCTGTATTGGGGCTACTCAAGGATTTCCGCCCTGCGCTCGCCCAACAGCAGATTATTGTCAGCGATGCCGCTGAAGGGAGTGCACCATGACCGCTTCGTTCACTATTGTATTGGATGATCAAGAAGTCACTGCCTACCCCGGAGAAACCCTTTGGCAGGTGGCCAAGCGCGCTGGAGAGAGCATTCCCCACCTCTGTTTCAAAGACGCCCCTGGCTACCGCGCCGACGGCAACTGCCGGGCCTGTATGGTGGAAGTGGAAGGCGAGCGCGTGCTGGCGGCAAGCTGTATCCGCGAGGCCAAACCCGGCATGGTGGTACACAGCGCCCACTCGCCCCGTGCCACACAAGCGCGTGAAACGGTATTGGAACTGCTGATGGCCGACCAGCCCAGCCGCGCCCAAAGCCCTGACCGCTCCAGCCACTTCTGGGAAGTAGCCGACCAGTTAGCGGTCGACGAAGCGGCCGTTAAGTCGTGGCTACCGCCACGCCGTAAAGCAGCCGTCAACCATGCAGCGGCTGCGCCAAAGGTGAGCCAGCCAGATACCAGCCACCCGGCGATGCACGTTAACTTGGACGCCTGCATTACCTGCAACCTATGCGTGCGCGCCTGCCGCGAGGTGCAGAGTAACGATGTCATCGGCATGGCGCAGCGGGGCGCCGCCGCCACCGTGGTATTTGATTTTGCCGACCCGATGGGCCAGAGCACCTGCGTAGGCTGCGGCGAGTGCGTGCAAGCATGCCCCACCGGCGCATTGATGCCCGCCACCGTGGTCAATGCCGCAGGTCAGGGCGATTCTCAAAGCCAGCGGCAGGTGGATTCCGTGTGCCCCTACTGCGGGGTGGGCTGCCAGCTGACGTACCATATTAACGACGATGCCCTGGCCTATGTGGAAGGGCGCAACGGCCCCGCTAACCAGAACCGCCTGTGCGTGAAAGGCCGATTTGGGTTTGATTACGTGAGCCACCCGACACGCCTGACCAAGCCGCTGATACGCTTACCTGGGATTCCCAAGGCGCTCGACTCTACCTTTGACCCTGCCAATCCATTTAGCCACTTCCGCGAAGCCAGCTGGGACGAAGCGCTGGAAATCGCGGCAGGCGGCCTAATGGCGATTAAACAGGCGCAAGGCCCCAAAGCGTTGGCGGGCTTTGGCAGCGCCAAATGCTCTAACGAAGAGGCGTGGCTGTTCCAGAAGTTGGTGCGTACCGGTTTTGGCAGCAATAACGTGGATCACTGCACGCGGCTTTGCCATGCCAGCTCCGTTGCGGCGCTGATGGAGTGCTTAGGCTCTGGCGCGGTGACCGCTTCGTTTATGCAGGCGCTGGAGGCTGATGTGGTGATCCTTACCGGCTGCAACCCGGCGGTGAATCACCCCGTGGCGGCGACGTTCTTCAAGCAGGCAGCCAAGCGGGGTACTGAGATCATCATTCTCGACCCTCGCGGGCAGTCGCTGGACGCTTACGCCAGCATGAGTGTGCGCTTTACACCGGGGGCGGATGTATCGCTGTTCAACGCGCTGCTCCACGTGATCATCGCGGAAGGCCTGTATAACCAAGCCTACATCGACGCCCACACCGAAGGCTTTGAAGCGCTCAAGCAGAGCGTGGCTCACAGCACACCGGACGCCATGAGTGCGCTGTGCGGCGTAGCCCCCGACACTATTCGTGAGGTGGCGCGCCGCTACGCCAACGCCGAGAAAGCGATGATTTTCTGGGGTATGGGTATTTCTCAGCACACCCACGGCACCGATAATGCCCGCTGTTTGATCTCGTTGGCACTGGCCTGCGGCCACACCGGTCGCCCCGGCACAGGCCTGCACCCGCTGCGCGGTCAAAATAACGTGCAGGGTGCCTCGGATGCGGGGCTGATTCCTATGATGCTGCCGGACTACCAGCCTGTGGGCGATAGCCAGCTGCGTGCCGCGTTTGAAGAGCTATGGAACACGCCGCTGAGCGATGAGCCTGGGCTAACGGTGGTGGAAGTGATGAATGCGATTCACGCAGGCGAGGTGCGTGGTATGTACATTGTGGGTGAAAACCCAGCGATGTCCGACCCGGATCTTACCCACGCCCGCGCCGCGCTGGGTAAGCTTGAGCATTTGGTGGTGCAGGATCTGTTTATCACTGAAACTGCCCAGTTCGCCGACGTGATTCTGCCTGCTTCTGCGTGGCCCGAAAAAGACGGCACCGTGACCAACACTAACCGCCAAGTACAGCTGGGCAGGGCGGCATTACCGCTGCCAGGAGAAGCTAAGCCGGACTGGTGGATCATCCAAGAGATCGCTAACCGCTTTGGGCTGGGCTGGCGCTATCAGCACCCGCAAGACGTGTTTGCCGAAATGCAGCAGGGAATGCACTCGTTCAACCACATTAGCTGGGAGCGGCTAGCGCGGGAGAACTCCGTCACGTACCCCTGCCCAGCCGAGGATGCCCCCGGCCAGGACGTGGTCTTTAGCGACACCTTTCCGCGCGCTGGCGGGCTGGCTAAATTCGCCCCCACGCGCCCGCTACCGCCGGACGAGCCGGTGGATGATGAGTACCCGACGGTACTGACCACCGGTCGCCAGTTAGAGCATTGGCATACGGGTTCCATGACGCGGCGTGCTCAGGTGCTCGACGCCCTAGAGCCAGAAGCGGTCGCCAGCCTCTCACCGGGCGAGCTCAACCGTCTGGGGGTAGTACCGGGCGAGAAGCTCACCATAACCACGCGGCGTGGAACGATTACGCTGACCGCCCGAGTGGACGATAAAATCCCCGATGGGATGGTGTTTGTGCCGTTTGCCTATGCCGAGGCCGCCGCCAATCTGCTCACCAACCCGGCCCTGGACCCCTACGGCAAAATACCCGAGTTCAAGTACGCCGCCTGCCGACTGGAGCGGGCAGCGGTGCCGCAGCCCCACTAAGCGCGCGCTGCCCCTGCAAGGAGCGTCTGGGTTGGGGTATCATCTCGCCTGTGCGGTTTTATTTATGTGATGGAGTAAGCGGGGCGATGGCGCAAGCGCAGGCAGTGCAACGGGTGTTGATGCTGGATAACTACGACAGCTTCACGTTTAACATCGTCCAGTACCTTAGTGAACTGAATGCCGAGGTGGTGACCTACCGCAACGATGAGATTACCCTGGAGCAGATGCGCGCCCTGGCGCCTACCCATCTGGTGATTTCGCCCGGCCCGTGTACGCCCAACGAAGCGGGCATTTCGCTAGCGGCCATCGAGCATTTTGCGGGCAAACTGCCTATTTTGGGCGTTTGCCTGGGGCATCAGGCCATCGGCCAGGTGTACGGCGGCAAAGTGGTGCGGGCAACCCAGGTGATGCACGGTAAAACCTCGGCCGTGGTGCACCGTGGGCAGGGCGTGTTCAGCGGGCTGGAAAACCCGCTGGAAGTGACGCGTTATCACTCATTAGTCGTTGAGCAGGAGAGCCTGCCCGACTGCCTAGAAGTGACCGCCTGGACCGCCGAGGATGACGTAACGCCCGGGCTGATCATGGGCTTTCGTCATCGTACCCTTGATGTGGAAGGGGTACAGTTTCACCCTGAGTCGATACTCACGCGCCAGGGCCATGCGTTATTGGCCAATTTTTTACAACGCGGCTGATCGCCAAATTCATACGCTTTAGGGGCTTTCCTGCTCATGCAAATGCGAGACGCAATTAACGCGGTGATGCGCCGCGAAGACCTCTCTTTCAATGCGATGCACGCACTGATGCGCCAGATCATGACCGGCGAAGCCTCCGACGCGCAAATTGGCGGCCTGCTGGTGGGGCTGGCCATGAAAGGCGAAAGCGCTGAAGAGATCAGCGCCGCCGCCCAGGTGATGCGCGATTTAATGAAACGCGTCGAGCTACACACCGAGAACGTGGTGGATATCGTCGGTACTGGCGGCGATGGCGCGAACCTGTTTAATGTGTCCACGGCGTCTAGTTTTGTGGCCGCCGCTGGCGGTGCCCATGTGGCTAAACATGGCAATCGCAGCGTCTCCTCTTCTTCTGGCAGCGCTGATTTATTCGATATTGCCGGCATCTATCTCGACCTCAAGCCTGAACAAGTGGCGCGCTGTATTGAGCAGGTCGGCGTTGGCTTTATGTTCGCACCTAACCACCACCCCGCCATGCGCTATGCCATTGGGCCACGGCGGGAAATGGGCGTACGTACGCTGTTTAATATTCTTGGCCCGCTCACCAACCCCGCCAGCGCGCCCAATCAAGTGTTGGGCGTGTATTCTGCGGAGCTGGTGCCGCTGATGGCCGAGGTATTGCGCAAGCTGGGTAGCCGCCATGTCATGGTGGTGCATTCTGAAGATGGACTGGATGAAATCTCTCTGGCAGCGCCCACTCTGGTGGCAGAGCTAAAAGATGGCGAGATTACCCAGTACACCATTACGCCGGAATCCCTGGGCATCGAGCGCCAAAGCCTCGCCACCCTTAAAGCATCCAGCGCGGAAGATAGCCTGCGTTTGGTGAAAGCCGCACTTAGCGGTGAAGGAGCGGCGGCAGATATGGTGGCACTCAACGCCGGGGCGGCGCTCTACTGCGCGGGCGTGGCCGATAGCTTGAAAGAGGGCGTGATGGTGGCCCAGGATGCCCAGGCCTCCAAACTACCGCTTGAAAAGCTCAGAGAGCTTTCGCACTTTACTAGCGTCTTTAAAGGGTAAAACTTCCAATGAGTGACCAGGCAACGCCGACTATTTTAACGCGCATTTTGGCCCGTAAAGACCAGGAAGTCGCTGAGCGTCAGCAAGCAGTATCTGAAGCGGATCTGCTAGCGCTAGCGGAGAAGCAGAGTGCGCCCCGTGGCTTTATTGAAGCATTGAATCAGCGTATTGCGGCAGGCGACGCGGCAGTCATCGCCGAGGTGAAAAAAGCCTCGCCCTCTAAAGGCGTGATGCGTGAAGAGTTTCACCCAGCGGATATTGCCAAAAGCTACGCCCAGGGCGGCGCAGCGTGCCTTTCCGTGCTGACTGATGCCGACTTCTTCCAGGGCCACGAGGATTACCTAATTGCCGCTCGCGATGCCTGCGACCTGCCGGTGATCCGCAAAGACTTTATCACCCACGGTTATCAGGTCACTGAAGCGCGCGCCATCGGTGCGGACTGCATCCTATTAATTGTGGCGGCGCTCAATGACGCTCAGCTGCGCGACCTGCACCAGCAGGCCAACGCATTGGGGATGGATGTGCTGGTGGAAGTTCACGATGCAGAGGAGCTAGAGCGTGCCCTGGCGCTGGACCTCAAGCTGGTGGGTATCAATAACCGCAACCTGCACACCTTTGACACCAGCCTGAATACCACTCTGGATCTGCTGCCGCGTATCCCTGAAGGCGTGACCGTGATTACCGAATCCGGCATTCACACGCGTGATGACGTAGAGCTAATGCGTGACCACGAGGTCAATGGCTTTTTGGTGGGGGAAGCGTTTATGCGCGAAGAGGACCCTGGTTTGGCCCTCAAGCGGCTGTTTTTCTAAACGCCCACACGGATATCAGCAAGCCCCAGCAGGCCAGCCGCGTTAGCGGCTGGCCTGTTTGATACTGGTCAGCAGAGCTTGCAGCGGGTGGGGCAGGGTTTGCGCTGAGTAGCGCTTCACCTGACTGCGGCAGGAGTAGCCGGTGGCCAGTAGCTTACCGCTGTTCTCCTCTGCTTCGACCTGGGGCTGCCACGACTGAGCGTAGATTGTTTTGGAGGTAGCGACGTTACGGGTCTCATGGCCGTAGGTACCGGACATGCCGCAGCAACCGGTAGCCATCAGCTCAAGCTCTAAACCAAACGCCGCAAACACCTGCTGCCACGCTTTCGGGCTGCCCGGCGCGTTGGTTTTTTCGGTGCAGTGGGAAAGCAGCTTAAAGCCTGGGTCTTTGAGCGTTAGCTGGCCGGGGGCGAGGGTGTTGACGCGGGTCGCTAACCACTCCTGCAGCATCAGTACGTTCGGCACCTTATCGCCGCCCAGCGCTTTAACGTACTCCTGGCGGTAGGTCAGCGTCATGGCTGGGTCGATGCCTACCATGGGCACCTCAAACTCACTAAGCGCGCGAAGGCGTTTGGCCTGCTTTTCTGCCGTGCGCTCAAATGCACCCAAAAAGCCCTGTACGTGCAGCGGCTTGCCGTTGGCGGAAAACGGCATGACAAACACGCGCAGGTTCAGCCGCGCTAGCAGCTCTACCACATCCATCACCAGCTTGGCTTCAAAGTGGGTGGTGAAAGCGTCTTGCACAATCACGACGCTGTTGGCCCGCTGCTGCTCGGTGAGTAGCGCAAGCGATGTGGGCGTGGCTTCCGCAACGCCCCAGGCGCGCAGCTGCTTTTTCACGCTAGCGCGAGATAGCGCGGGGGAGTCGCTAATGCCGAGCCCTTTCTGCATGAGTTGCTCTACCCAGCGCTGGCCAAGGGCGGCGTTATACAGCGGAGCCATCTTGGTTAACGCAGGCAGCATAAATTCAGTGCCGCCAATCACGTAGTCGCGTAGCGGGCGCAGATAGCGGCCGTGATACACCTCTAAAAACTGTGAGCGGAACTGCGGTACGTTGACTTTGATCGGGCACTGGCCCGCGCAGGACTTACACGCCAAGCAGCCCGCCATGGCGTCGTAGACTTCGTGGGAGTAGTCGTGGTGCTGCTGGCGGCTAACGGTATTCATCACCCGCTTGGGGAAGCTTTTAATAAAGCCCCAGGTGCGCTCGGCTTTCTTTTGGCGCGACTCTTCCACCACGTCGATGCCCGCTTGCGACTGCAAGCGCAGCCACTCACGAATCAAGCTGGCGCGGCCTTTAGGGGAGTGGCGGCGGTCGCGGGTGGCCTTCCACGAGGGGCACATGGGGTCGTCCACATCGTAGTTGTAGCAAGCGCCGTTGCCGTTGCAGTACACCGCTGCGTCATAGGCCTGCCAGGCCCGCTCGTCAATGGTGCGGTCGAGCTGGCCGCGCATAGGAACACCATCGACGGTGAGTAGTTCCGGGTCACTCTCCTTCGCAATCAGCGTGGTACTTTCAGAAGGTGACGCGATCTTGCCAGGGTTGAGCTGGTTGTGCGGGTCGAACGCCGCCTTGACCTGCTGCAGGCAGGGGTAAAGCTCACCGAAAAACTTCGGCCCGTACTCGGAGCGCACGCCTTTACCGTGTTCGCCCCACAGCAGCCCGCCGTACTTCTGGGTGAGCGCAGCGACTTCATCAGAAATCTCGCGAATCAGCGCTTCCTGGGCGGGGTCTTTCATATCCAGCGCCGGGCGAACGTGCAGCACCCCCGCATCCACATGGCCAAACATGCCGTAGGAGAGCTTGCGCGCATCCAGCGCGGCGCGGAACTCGGTAATGAAGTCGGCCAAATGTTCCGGCGGAACGGCGGTGTCCTCCACGAACGGCAGCGGACGTTTCTCCCCCTGAACGTTACCCAGCAGACCTACCGAGCGTTTGCGCATGGCGTAGACTTTCTGGATCTGCGAGCGGCCTTCCGCCAGGGTGTAGCCCAGCCGCTCCACAGTGGCATCTTGGCTCAGGTGCTGGGTAAATGCTGTTACACGCGCTGCGAGCTGTTCCGGGTCATCGTCGTTGAACTCGATCAGGTTGATGCCCTGAATGGGCGTGCTGCCCGCCGGGAAAAATTCCGCCACGCTGTCCCAAACGAAGTCTTCCATCGCCAGTTGCAGCACGGTGTCGTCGATGGTTTCAATGGAGGTGGGCGATGCGCTGGTGGTCATCAGCGCCTTGGCATCCCGCAAGGCAGCCATAAAGCTGGGATAGCGCACGTTGACGAGCGTAGAGTGCTTGGGAATCGGCAAGACGTTGAGCACGGCTTCGCTCAAAAAGCCCAGGGAGCCTTCCGAACCGCACAGCAGGCTATTCAGGTTGAGCCGCCCATCTTCGCGCAGGTGGGCCAAGTCGTAGCCGGTCAGGCAGCGGTTGAGCGGCGGGAACGTCGCCTCGATCAGTTCGCGCTGGTGGTCGATAATCGTCGCGGCGGTTTGATGCACTTTACCCAGCACACCTGCTTGCGCTAACGCCTGCTGCTCCTCATCGGCGCTCAGCGGGCGGCTGTGTAAATGCTGCCCGCCGAGCAGAATCGTATCCAGCTCTAACACGTGGTGGCGGGTTTTGCCGTACTGGCAGCTCCCTTGGCCGCTGGCGTCGGTGGAGATCATGCCGCCAATGGTGGCGCGATTCGATGTCGATAGTTCAGGGGCGAAAAACAGCCCGTGGGGTTTCAGCGCGGCGTTGAGCTGGTCTTTGACCACGCCTGCCTGTACCCGCACCCGGCGGGCTTCCACGTCAATCTCAATGATTTGGTTCATATGGCGAGAGACATCCACCACGATGCCATCGGTCAGCGACTGGCCGTTGGTGCCGGTGCCGCCGCCCCTTGGGGTCAGGACGATATCCCGGTGGGGCAGCTCGGAGGCGAGCTTGGCAAGGCGCTCTAAGTCTTCGGCGTGTTTCGGAAACACCGCCGCCTGGGGAAGGCGCTGGTAAATCGAGTTATCCGTCGCCAGCACAGTGCGGTTGGCGTAATCCGGTGCTATTTCACCTTCAAACCCGCGCGCGCGGAGGTCTTCGATAAAACGCACGTAGTGGCTGCCAATTCGTTCGAAAGGGGCCGTGCGAGAATCCAAGGATGCAATCATAGGAGGTTGAGCCGTCACTGCTGGAAGCGGATAGGGGATAGCGCTACTTTACCGCAGCTACTGCGGCGGTGCATCTTGATGGGGCATCTCAGTGGCTGTCTAACGCCTCTTTGACGAGCGTTGCACAGGCGTCGTTCATGGGCAGTGTCAGGGCCAGCGCATGCGCTTGCGGCGACATCTTGCCCCAGGTCTTTTGCACAATGCGCACCATGTGGTCGTGCTCCACCTTGCGGGAGAAATCGGCGAAGTAGTTTTCCAAGAACACTAGGCAGGCGCAGTCCTCTAGGGCTTGAACATCGCTATCTCGGCCCAAGCCTTGCTTGCGAATCATGCTGGCGACGCGTTTGGCCTCCTCTTGGGAATAGCCCGCCTCTTCCATGAGTGCCGCCGTGGTATCACCAGCCTGGGCACTTTGGTCCCGCCGCCAAGTTAAGTAGCCAATACGGCCTTCTGGGTAATCGCTTCGCGGCAGCTGCCAGCGCTGCAGGTGCTGGGCGCGCACGGCAATGCGCAACAGTTCGCTCGGCGCCTCCTGCAGTCGCTCTAGCCACCGGCTCATACGCTGGGCATAGATAAGCTCTTGTGGATGAGAAGTGCCATCTGCGAGAGTGGTTGGCCGTGGGTCTTGAGCATGAAGCGCATCAATAGCGGCAAGGGTGTGTTCAAAGGCAGAAGACATATCGGCTCGCTTGGTTCAGTGGTCAGAGTGACATCCTAGCAGCTTGTAGTTCGGTATAAAAAAGCGCCCGCTACCAAGGGCAGCGGGCGCGAGGGATAGCCTAATCGATTATTAAGAGCGGCTGGTGTTGTAGATTTCTTCGTTGAGTTCGCCTTCGCTTTTACCTACCAGCGTGGTGACCATCAGATCGCCTGCGACGTTAACACTGGTACGCGCCATATCCAGAATGCGGTCAATACCCGCAACCACGGCAATAGCTTCAAGGGGTAGGCCAATTTGTGCCATCACGATGGAGAGCATAATCAGGCCTGCACCAGGAACGCCTGCAGTACCAATCGAGGCCAGCGTGCCGGTGGCTACGATCATGCCGTAATCCATCATGCTCAAATCAGTGCCGGTCATCTGAGCAATAAATAGCACCACCACGCCTTGATACAGTGCGGTGCCATCCATATTGATGGTGGCGCCTACGGGCAGTACAAAGCCGGACACCCCTTCCGATACGCCCAGGTTTTTCTGTGCGCAGCGAATTGAGACGGGCAGGGTGCCTGCTGAGGAAGCAGAAGAAAACGCCACCACGATGGCATCCAGACTGCCTTTTAAGTAGCGCACCGGGTTCAAACGTCCCATCAGAGAAATAAAGCCAGAGTAGATAACAAGCACATGTAAAATGCTGGCGAGATAGACCACGCCGATCAGTTTGGCGAGTGGGAGCAAAATTTCTAAGCCATACTGGCCCGATACATGGGCAATCAAACCAAACACCCCGAATGGCGCAAACGCCATCACGAGGCCAGTGAGTTTATACATGGCTTCCGCGAAGCTATCGAAGACCTTCATCACCGGCTCGCCTTTTTCACCGATAAGCGTTAGCGAGATGCCCAAGCCAATGGCAAACACAATGATCTGCATAATGTTGCCATTAGCCAGGGCATCAATCGGATTGCGCGGCACGAGATTAATGAGAATCGACATTAGCGATGGTGCTTCGTTAGCCGAGACTTCAGCGTCGAAACTTAGCCCGACACCCACCCCAGGCTGCAGCAGGGTAGAGAGCACAAGGCCAATGCTGATGGCAAAGGCAGTGGTCACCAAGTAAAGGATAATGGTGCGAGCCCCAATACGGCCCATCTTCTGTGGATCGCGCATGGAGGTAATACCCACCACCAGCGTCGAAAAGACCAGCGGCACAATCAGCATCATAATGGCGTTGATGAAGATGTCGCCCAGTGGCTTAAATACACTCGCTGTTTCGCCGAGCAGTGCGCCTGCCAACACCCCGAGCGCCAAACCTGCCAGGATTTTCTGCCATAGAGCGATACGTCGCCACCAACCAAATTTTTCTTGCGTTGCGGTCTCCTGCATAAACTTTCTCCTTTTCTATAACCCGTTGTTAGTGATTCTTGCTTTAAAGCGGCGGGCACTCTATCACTTTTGGCTAATAAGGGGGGATATGCGTAAGGGTCATGGTGCATACCCGTCAACGACTAAGTTCAGCATGGTGGTGCGCTGCCATAGCCCCAACTCGCGCTTTTGCCTACAATAGACCCCTTTGTCACGGCCTTTGAGAGCCGTGTTTCACTGAATTCTGGCCAAGGGATAACTCATGCTCGATCCGAAACTGCTGCGCGGCGATCTTGATGCAACTGCGCAACAACTGGCCCGCCGGGGCTTCGAACTCGATAAAGCGGCACTGCAGGCGCTAGAGTCGCGCCGTCGTGAGTTGCAAACCCAGACCGAACAGTTGCAGAACGAGCGTAATATGCGCTCCAAAGCGATTGGTAAGGCCAAAGCCAGTGGCGAAGATATCCAGCCGCTGCTGGATGAGGTGAGCGATCTTGGTGACCGTTTGGATGCTGCTAAGCGCGAGCTGGCCGAGGTACAGGCTGAGTGGGATGACGCGATTAGCGGTATTCCCAACCTGCCCCATGAGAGCGTGCCGGAAGGCAAGAACGAAGACGATAACGTGGAGCTGCACCGCTGGGGCACGCCGCGTGAGTTCGACTTTGAGGTGCTGGACCATGTGGATTTGGGTAAGAAGTCCGGCTATCTCGATTTTGAACTGGCGGCCAAGCTGACCGGCGCGCGCTTTGCAGTGATGCGCGGGCCCATCGCTCGCCTGCATCGCGCGCTGGCGCAGTTTATGCTGGATACGCAAACCCAGCAGCACGGCTATGAAGAGTGCTATGTGCCTTACATGGTGAATCGCGATTCGCTGATGGGTACGGGCCAGCTGCCCAAGTTCGGCGAGGATCTGTTCAAGCTGAACGACGAGCGGGAGTACCACTTGATTCCCACCTCAGAAGTACCGCTGACCAACTTCGTGCGTGATGAGATCGTCGAGCTGGCTGCGCTGCCGATGAAGCTCACGGCGCATACTCCATGTTTCCGTTCGGAAGCTGGCGCTTATGGGCGCGATACCCGTGGCATGATTCGTCAACACCAGTTCGATAAAGTCGAGATGGTGCAAATTGTGGAGCCGGAGAAGAGCTATGAAGCGCTGGAAGAGATGCGCGGCCATGCAGAAGCCATTCTGCAGGCGCTTGAGTTGCCGTATCGGGTGGTGACGCTGTGTACGGGCGACATGGGCTTTGGCGCGGCAAAAACCTACGATTTGGAAGTGTGGCTGCCGAGCCAAAACACCTACCGGGAAATCTCCTCTGTGTCTAACTGCGAAGATTTCCAGGCGCGTCGGATGCAAGCCCGTTACCGCCACCCTGATTCCAAAAAGCCTCAGCTACTGCATACGCTCAATGGTTCGGGTTTAGCAGTAGGGCGTTGCCTGCTGGCGGTGCTCGAAAACCACCAGCAGGCGGATGGGTCGATTACTGTTCCGGCTCCCCTGCAGCCCTATCTAGGCGGCCTCGAGCGTCTTGCCCTCTAAGCGCCCACTCGACGTTCACCCCGGCATCGATGCGAATGGTGCCGGGGCGGTAGTCGCTGGCTGAACCGCTGCCCATAGCGTCACTTTCGGCGCGCATGGCCATCATGCGGGGTTGAAAAACCGGCGCTTGGGTCTCTTCAATGTGTTGAACAGGGCCAAGCGTGACATCTAGCGTGCTCGCCATAAGGTCGGCTTTATGGCGGGCTTTTTCTAACGCTTTTGTCAGTGCTTCGTCGGTGGCGGCGTCGCGATCCTGCAGGTCAAACTGCACACCATCTAACGCATTTACACCAGCGTCAATCAAAGCGTCCAGCACATCGCCTAATTGGTCTATATTAGTTAGCTCAACGCTGAAGGGGCGTTCTAAGCGGGTGCGCATCAGCGTCTCTTGTTCGCCGTTGTCGTTGCGCGGGCCTGCGACATGCTCAGGATACACGTTCAGGGAGCCTGCATTGATGGCGCGTTGCTCAATGCCAATCTCTTCCATGGCGGCAATCAGCTCGCTGGCACGCTGCTCAAGCCGCTCGCGGGCGCTGCCCAGGGCTTCGCTATCGGTGTCTTCTAAGGTTGAAACCGCTGGGGTGTTTTCCCACAAACGTGCAGAGAGCGTGGCTTTATCGGGTTCAACTTCCACCCATGACTGCGCCTGAACGTGAAGGCTTGGCGGAGCAGGCGGCGCGGCGTAAGCCATAGGGGTAGTCAATAGGGCAAACAAAGCGCTACCCACGAGGCCGTAGCGGAGGCGTTTAAAGTGTTGCGTTGCTGTATTCATAGGTCACTTCCTTGCTAAGAGAGCCAATGAGCAGAGTAGGCTAACTAATATTGTGTATCGCTGTTTGGAAGGAAAGGTTGCCATAAAGTTCGCTGGCAAAGAGTAGACGGAAAACAGTTGCTTTTTGTGGATGACGCTTCGAATTCAAGTTCATTTTAACCTTTTCACTTACTATCCTAGCCTGTTCCTACTTTGTCATGGACGCCTCGCGCCCATGAATTGTGGCTATTTACCCCTTCGGGAGAAAGTCGATGAAGGCAAGCAAGCACTCGCCCAGAGCGTTGCTGTGTTCAGTACTATTGTCCATTCCTCTGTTCGGTCAAGCGGAGACTGTGAATTGGACAAATTGGCTCACTGGCCAGATAAGCAAACATCCGGATGTTATGGCGGCGACAGAGCAGGCGGCAGCCCGGAATCAGGATGCTGAGGCAAGCGAACAACCGCTGTATAACCCGGAGCTGTCTGTTGGAGCAGACAGAACG
>Ga0256829_1001922_pt1 | contig 16115 bp, 15 predicted proteins | sample 131447metaG_FD_185979 | JGI IMG/M metagenome (GOLD analysis project Ga0256829, IMG submission 185979) | Hydrothermal vent microbial communities from Lau Basin, Pacific Ocean - 131-447 | ecosystem: Environmental > Aquatic > Marine > Hydrothermal vents | place: Pacific Ocean: Lau Basin | collected...
TCTTCTGTTGGATAAAACCGTTGTTTTAATGTCTTGTGTACCATAGAATGCATCCTATGCTTTAAGGGTTAATAGTCAAACTTTTTTTACAGCTTATATACCCGGCGTGAACAAGACGGGGTTTTACGCTGCTTTTTTGATAAAGGTCGCTTGCTTTTGATTCTACTGATGATATAATTCTTGTTAATTGATTAATCTCTTTAATTGTTCCAGACATTATTTTTGTTAATCCTCCACCAGTCCATATAGTTGAGTATTATACATATTTAAACACCAATTGTCAACAAAAAGTACAATGTTAAACTACATAGAAAGCTCAGGCTCAGATTCATTTAGTCTTTTAGTTAATCCGGGGGAAATATCATAAGACTCCTTCATTTCCCATTCATCTTCACACCTTTTAACCCATGCGTTCCCGGAAACTACACTTGATATGCCCATATTTTTACCTTGCATAACCATCATATCAAGCTCATAGAGGTGCTGGTTAACAGCTTTCAGTTCTGGAAAGGCTGCGAAAATATCAGGTCTTACGCTTCGAGCGGACTCCCCAAGAGATATTGTCGTTGGACGAATACCTGTGACATGTTCAAGTATATCATACAATGGGTCCATAGATGTATTTTCATCTTTGTCTACGCTTAACGCACGCCCCGTAGATAGTGTCAATACATCTCTTAACTTAAAAGTTTTAGTTGATTGATTCGAATTCATTACTAAGCACCTCTATCCTCTATTGTTTCCATCCATTATGAAGATTTGGATACTGCTTGTCAAGAATATTAACGTCAGACAATATCTTATAGCTTATAGCAAAAAACGAGGGTGACAAAATGTCACCCTCGTTGTGTTCCACCAGAATTGCTGTTATGCGTTTGTTGATTGAATGACTTGCGCAATACCAACAAATATAGCAAAAGCAAGCGCACCACTTGCCATTGTGTACATAAGATGTCTAATTGAATGCATAATCTTCCTCCTTCGTTTATTTTCGCCGCATTATAGGTCTTGACGGTTATGCATTCGTTAATGCAAGGTTAGGACATCTTAATCTTGCTTTGTATCTATCTTGATAGAACCAAGCGTCTTTCTTTTCAGTAGGTTATTCCCTTCATCAACAATGGTCGGACGAATAAAAATCAATAAGTTATTCTTTTTCGATGAGTGCTGCTTCCTTCTAAATAGACCTCCAAGCAGTGGAACATCTTTTAGACCTGGTACGCCATTAATATTTCTACCGATTGTCGTAGATTTAATTCCTCCGATAACAATAATATCTCCTGATTTAACTCGTAAAGTCGTTGTGACATTCTTACGGTCAATAATAGGTTGCCCGTTTGCAGATAAAGTATTTACGATGGGTGTATCCTTATTGATTACTAAATCCATAATAACGGAACCATCAGATGTAATTTGTGGTTTTACATCAAGCGTTAATTTAGCCTGCTTGCTAATGGTTGACGTTGTAGCTACACCTCCTGCAAATGTTGTTTGCGTAAACGGAATATCTGTAATTTGTTCTATTTTAGCCTGTTTAAGATTTGATGCTAAAATCTGCGGGTCAGAAATAACATTGATGGAACCATCTGATTCAGCAGCTGACAATTCAAGGTTAATGTTAAAGCTGCCACTTATTGTCCCAAGTGTATAACCAATCAATCCACCGGCACCAGGTCCAACTGCAGCACCAAGGTCCACCACATTACCTGTTCTAGGATTGCCTGTGATATGATGCGTGTAATTAGACGTCGTCCTGTTAATGCTTCCGCCCCATCTAACCCCAAGATCATGGGCAAAAGAATCACTTGCTTCTACGATATGGGCTTCAATCATAACTTGTTGTGTAGGTCTATCCAACACAGCTATAAGGCGTTTTATATTATTAAGTCGTTCACGCGTATCCGTTATAACCATTGTATTTGTTCTCTTATCCATAAGGATATCGCCACGAGAACTTAATAGTTTTATTGAGTTATTACTTGCAAGGTTTGCTGAAGATACCGTTGCCGTTGAGCCTGCAGCAGATGACTTTGAGCTACCTTGTCTTGCAGGTGTCGTTTTACCACTCTTTTTCCCATTAAGTATGGAATTGATATCATCAATGTTGGCATAGCTTAAATGAATGAATTCAGTTTCCAATGGCTCTATAGCCTCTCTGTCAACCTTTGACTGTTCACGCCTTTGAATATCTTGTTTTATTTTGTCATACGGTGCGATTCTCATGACGTTGCCAACAACCTCTTTTGCCAGGTTGTGCTCAATAAGTATTGTGTCTAACGCCTGATCCCATGGTACATCAACAAGTCGCATATCAATGGTTCCCGATACTTTATCACTGATGACCATATTAAGATTACTTGTTGCAGCTATAACTTTAAGCGCATCACGGATATCCATATTGGAACCTTTTAATGTTACTCTTTCACCGGAGTATACAGGTACACCATGATTCGCATCTGATATACGAATCATATCTTTTGGTTCAAATAAGAGTGTAATAATATTTCCTGATTGAAAGGTTCTAGCAATAGAACTTTCTCTCAGTCTTACTTTAATCTTTGTGTCATGATGATGAATACTTGTCGTAATAGAATTCACAGGTCCGGGGAAATCAGATACATCCATTGTATGTATCTGACTCTTCACTGGTACTGAGTTCTTGACCTCCAGTATATATACTTTTCCATGTTCTTCAAGGTGAATAAAAGGGTTAATCTTATTTGTTCTTACTGTGATATGTGCAACTCTATCATCAGCTTTGAAAGATACATTCTCAACAATCATGTTGTTTTTAGCTTTTAGCCTATGTCTGCCAAAAGTCACATCGATTCTATTGTCCGATTTTTTGATAGAATATGATATATCAGAGTGTTTAACCATATTAACAACAAACCTGACATTCTTATCAGTTGCCCCTACGTTTATACTTTCAACATTAGCAGACGCGAAGTTAATATGGTCGTGCCCGGATATATTTTTGCCATTAGGCATATCAATGACAAGTGACCGACTATCATTTGTTAAAAAGGCATGTATAGGCGCATTAAGATGTTCACCCAATAAACTTAATACTGAATATGTACCCTTATCATTAACATCAATAGAACTTATTTTAGGAGCAGCGTGGCTGCTCTTTGTTTTAGCACCTGCTACATCAATCAGGACACGTCCGCCCGATGTATTGATAGCATACTTGCTGTCACCGACGCTAATGTCTACATAAGCGTTTTTCTTCATAGAATAAGCATGTATGCCAGAGATATGCTGGTCACCATCAGGGGTTATGTCAAGATTCCCTTTTGATATAGAAGACGCAGGAAACACAAACTTTAATTGCCCATCTTTATCTGAATATAGATATTCCGGAGCGTTCCCATCAAAAAGTATTGCAATTCTACTTTTTGATTTACCTGACATAACGCTTATTTGTTGTATATCAGTAGCATTCGCAAATGTTGAAAAACAGAATATGCATACAACAGAAAATAGTAACTTTCTCATTTCTTCTTTCCTTTTTTCTTCTTTTCTTTAGTGAACCTGTATGTGATAGCCTGACCGGATACAGATAATTTACCATCAACTGAATGAATGGATACATTATGAATGTTAACAATTCTTGGTAAGCTACCAACTAACCTTATGAACTGCATAAGCTGCCCAAAGTCGCCTTCGACTGAGAAAGATACGGGCACTTCTGCATACAAATCTTTTTCGACTTCATTTGTTGGGTTGAACGCTTTAATTTCCAATCCTGATTTTCTTGCAGCACCTGAAACCGACTTTAATAACTCAGGTATCTGGGACCGCTTTGGTAACATATCAAGAGCATCCATAAGTTCAGCTTCAAGCTTGTCATACTCTTTCTTCTTTTCAGGCAAGTTCTTCGCTATTCTGATATTTACCGACAACGAATGATTTTGTCTTTTTATGTTATCTGACACATTCTGTTGTTCTTCCATTGTTGGGATGTATGAGGTTTCAACAAAATAGCCTGTGATTCCAACTATAACAAAAATGAGTGACAAAACTTTTTGCCACATAGGAAATTTAAGAATAACACGCATAGATTGCAATAATTCAGAGCTCATGATTTGCTCCTTTTAGCAATGTTAGTATTCTTTATGGTAATTCGGAATGTCCGCATTCCATTCTTATTCCTGTTCACATCATTAAGTGTCACATCATGAAAGAAGTCTGACCTTTCAAGGAGTCTTGCGAAGTCAGCAATATCATTATTAGAATATCCTCTGCCATCAATCGACCAGCCACCGTTTTGTTCATTGACATTCACAATCTTAACACTATCAGGTATAATATTTGCAATCTCTGTAAGGTGTACGAAAACCTGGAATCGATTGGATTGCAGACTATCAACAAGGGACAACTTTTTCGTTACAGTGCTTTTGAGTTCATCAAGATTTCTTACTCGACCAATCCTTTTCTTCATATTTGTATTCTGACCTCTGACGGAGGACAACTCTGATTTCATCTCATCTGTTGCAGATGTCTCATAGGAGTTTATTGAAAACATGACGGCAAAAAGAAGGAATAGTGATGCAAATACAGATAATACATGCAATACAATCAATCTATTTTCTTCTTCCTCCCGATACGGGAGCATATTAATGAAACGCATTATTAACTCCTATTGTCCATGTTTCTTAACGATAAGCCAATAGGAACCAGAAGCATTGCAATATTGGTGTCTATAAACCCCTGCAACTCAGCATCAGTTCCAGTATACAGATTTTGTGTATTTATATTATACACGGTAACATCTCCGGGAAAAACACCTGATTCTGCTACAAGAGGTTGGACACGTTGAATCATTGCCCCTCCGCCTGCAAAGATAACCCTTTTTATCGGCACGTCCATAAATCCTGATGCCATATAAAAATCTATAAGTTTTAATAAGGCATCAGCAAGCATATCAGCAAATCTGTCAACAAGGTCATCTTCAATCTTTTCCATATACCCTTCAATGACCTTATGCCCTCCTGTAGCTTTTATCTCGTAATGGTCACAAATCATTGATTCGAGAAGCTTGGTACCAAATACAATTGTTTTTGAATATAAAGGTTGACTGTCTATTAATACGGATATTGATGTTGTATTATATCCTATATCGAAGATTGCTGTTGCACTTGGTTCATCAGCAATACCTAATGCAGCAGTAGCGTTCTCCAGAGCAAAAGACTCACAATCAAGATACTTTAATGTTAACCCTGCTTTCTTTGCTATTTGTCTGTATGTATTTGCGATGTCCTTCTTACAAGCAATAATAAGGACATCCATCTTATCAAGTTCATCGCTATTCGTACCTATAATATCAAAGTCAACATAGACGTCATCAATATCATAAGGAATAATATCGTCAATCTCAAACTTTATCTGTTTTACAAGCTCAAATTGAGTCATAGCAGGAATGGTTATTTTTTTAATGATAACCTGATTACTGTGAAGCCCCATGCAAATATCATTAATTCTAAGCCCGAATTGGTCTATAGCACGCCTAAGATGTACACTTAGAGACTCATCATCAATAATAGAATCATCTTGTATGATCCCATATGGAAGCCGATATATCATAGCCCCGTCAACATAGATCCTGCTGCTGTGATCTTCAGATGAATATACATGGGCAAGTTTTATAAAACCATCTGAAATATCTACCCCGATAACATTAATATCGGGACGTTTAAGTCGTTTTATAGCGTTTATCATCTGCCCTTTAAGGTCGTTCATGTCCATTAATGAGTTATCCCTGGATATTCCAATAGTTTATCTACATGTTATTCGGAAACCCTGCACTGTTGCATATAAAATATCAAACGGGACGCCCCGTATATTGCACCCATGCATCATTAACATTGTGTTTCTTCATATTTTTGACTGTATGAAGTGCTGATGATTTTGACTTGAAACCAACAATCCTCACTCTATACCAATTCCTTGAATGGACAATAACATGAACATACTCAATATGATGGTATCCATAGCTACGTAGTCGCTTACCCATCTTCAATGCAAGCTCCATTGAAGTTTCAGAGTAAATGTTCGCGACCCAACCTTCATGAGACCTCTCTGCCGTCATATGCGCACCTGTATCCTTATGCACCTCAACATGGATGTTATTAGAATGAGGTGCGTCCTTCTTTATGGCAGAAACCAGATGTTTTTTAGATGGTGTAACAATAGTCTTTGGGGAAATAACATGAGGTTTAATACTTGCACTACTTGCTATAGCATTAACAATGTCATCCTTCTTGAAGTTTCCGCTCAACATATTACTTTTATTAGTAATTTCTTTTGATAATCTGCTTATTTTCATGTTTAGCTTTTCGATTGTAGACTGCATTGCAAGAATCTTTTTTTGTTTCTTATCATACTCTGCATGAAGAATATTTCTCTTCTTATTGAGTGAAACTACTTTATTATTCAGTGTGGCAATCTCAATACTTTTGTCTGACATTGTTTTAAAGATGAAAATACTTGATGCTACGAGTATAACCGCAACGAAGAACATAAAGATAAGCGTACTCCATTTATATGGTATATCTTTAGGCTTGCTTTGACTGTCCGGCTCCGATTTAGTTTTCACATCTTCGATAAAAGCGGCGTCAAGCTCCTCAAATTCATTATCAGAATTGCTCATTGATATTGTCCTCCATTATAACCATATAATGCAGAACGATACAAAGTATTTTTAGTTATGTCAATATTTTAGTTTTGGATTGGCTTTTACGCCGGTACTTCCTTGTTTAACGACAATTCTCTCCGGAGATATACCTATGCTTTCTCCGCAGTATAACACCTGATTGCTCGTAACCGCCACCGGGACACTTTGTATGTCTCCAGCCTTGCTTCTGATAGAATAGACCCCCTTACCTTTCCCTGATGCTGGCATAGGTATATCTGTAAGCATTAATACGCCAGATTTATCTTTAGAAATGAATAGTGCTGCATTATTATTCCCAACGGGGTTAATATCAATACGATTAACATCAGGAGATGTCGTAATGACCTGTTTGCCCTTTGATGCTGATGTGACGAAACTCTCTCCATTCAATTTTAATGTATGTCCTATATTCGTTGAAATAATGTAAACGTCTGCATCTCTTGTGATAAAAGAAGTCATAAGCCTGTCTGTCGCATCCATTCCGGGGAACAAGGCACTGATGTGTTTCCCTTCACCTTTATCCGGGATGTCGCCAGTCAGATAGCAGAATGACTTGCCTGATTGAGTAATGAATACCACCCTTTCATTGGAAAATCCTTTATGAATATATTTGATACTATCACCGGGGATGAGTTTAACTTTATACGGATCCGCACGTCCTTTCGTAATACGAACCCATCCTTTCTCTGTGACGACAACATGAACAGGCTCTTTTGTTGTAACAGCACTAATATCAATGCGTCTGGCAATTGTTGAACCAAACTGGATTTCAGTTCGCCGGTCATCCCCAAATTTTTGTACGATTTCCTTGAACCTGTTAATAATGAAATTATATCTTATATCTCTGTTATCAATCAGTTCAGTCAATCTGTTTGACTCGACAGTTAAATCATTACGCTCATCCTGGAGCGACTTAATCTCCATACCCTTAAGTGCTTTAAGCCTGATATTGACAATCGCCTGGACTTGCTTCTCGCTTAACCCGAACTTTGCAGACAGCACGCTTTCAGGGTCATCCTCAGTTCTGATAATCCTTATCACTTCATTGATATTATCCAGTGCAATAAGAAGCCCGTCTACAATATGTAATCTTGCCTGTATAATGCCAAGTGCATGCTCACTCTCTTTAATTAATGTCCTGTCCCTGAAATCAAGAAAGCGAACCAGACACTCTGTAAAGGATAACTTCTTGGGACGTGTGCCGTTATCAACAAGCGCGTTCATGTTGACTTTCAATGTGACTTGCAAATCAGATGCTGAATACAGATGCATAATTAAAGCATCTGGGTCAATATCCTTGTTCTTCGGCTTAATGACAATGCGTACATCATTTTTATCTGATTCGTCAACAATATCAGCAACAAGGTTAAATAAACTGTTTTTTGCATTGGAAGAACCCGGAACAGGCGGCTCAATGCGTTCAACAATATCAAAAATAAGCGGGTCTTTACATACGCCATAAGGGAGCTCATCAACAACAAGCTGCCAACCTTTTTTCGTATCTTCTTTTCGTATCTTGGCTCTACAAGTAAAGCCGCCATAACCAGTTTTGTATGTATCATAAAAAGCGTCTTCCGGAGACACAATAATTCCGCCGGTCGGTAAATCCGGTCCCGCTACAAATTTAGAGATAAGCTTGTCTTCAGAATAATTTTTGTAGCCGCCCATTCTCTTTTTAAGCAATGCAGCACAAGCACGAAGGACTTCTGTGAGATTATGGGGGAGAAAGTCTGCTGCCATACCAACAGCAATACCAGATGTGCTATTTAAGGCAAGCAGAGGCAACTCAACAGGTAAAACCAAAGGCTCATCAAGAGAACCATCATAATTCGGACCAAAAGGAACAACATTACTATTTAACGATTTACCCGTAACATATTCTGCAATACGTTCCATCTTAACTTCGGAATAACGCATAGCAGCTGGAGAATCCCCATCAATGGAACCAAAGTTACCCTGCCCGAATACAATGGGGTATCGCATAGCCCATGGTTGCGCCATACGGACCATAGCATCATAGACTGCCGTATCACCATGCGGGTGATACTTACCAATAATATCACCGACAATCCTTGCTGATTTATATGTTTTTCCACTAAAATGACATTTGTTCTGACTTAATGAGAACATAATCCTTCGATGTACAGGTTTCAGTCCATCCCGTGCATCAGGTAATGCCCTGTGCATAATAGAGTATAAGGCATACTCAAAGAAATCATTTTTGAATTGCGTAACACTATCTGCATCACTCTTATCATGCTGTAAATCTTCCGTCTGATATGAACTGATAAACGAACGTCTTAATGCAGCAGAATCACCCATCAATGTATTGATGGTCTCATCAAACTCACTGTCACCCATCAACACAGGAACGATAATCCTGTTTGCAGGTAACATGGCAGTCTCTTTAAGCTGGTCAGGAGACATTTCTCCTAATCCCTTAAAACGGATAATCGTCGGCTTGAGCTTTCTCTTCTCAGCTTCTTTGACAAACATGTCACGCTCATCAACAGTTAAGGCATATCTAACTTCTTTCCCAAAAGAAACACGGTACAACGGCGTTTGCCCGATAAATACTTTATTCGCCTTAAGCAGAGCAGGAGCCAGACGCCAAAATAGCGTCCATAGTAAACACCGGATATGAAATCCGTCAACGTCAGCATCAGTCAAGAATATGATTTTACCATACCTTGATTTCGAAGCATCACAATTGGCACCATAACCAGCACCAATAGCAGTCAATAAATCACGAACAGCTTCTGATTTGAGTGCCTTTGAAATTGTCATACCGAATACATTGGTAATCTTGCCCCGAATAGGCATAATCGCTTGCGTAATTCTGTCCCGAGCCTGCTTCGCGGAACCTCCCGCAGAATCACCTTCAACAATATAAATTTCGGCGTCTTCCCTTTTCCGTGTCGAACAGTCCGACAACTTACCAGGTAGCATCGCCCTACCTTTATACTCTTTTAACTTAACATTAGTTTCCTGGTTCTCGTCTTTCGCTCGTTTAGATGCTCTTGAGACTACAGCGTCAATCCATACTTTATGTTCATCAGCATGAATATAAAGCCAGTCTCTGAATATATGCTTTGCAGCATTATCACAGAATGTCCTCGAACTTCCGCCGGACAACTTCTCTTTCGTTTGTGAACTGAATGCAATCGTTTGATGCGATAACGAAATAACCGATGATGAGCCTGGAAAGACATCAGATTCCCTGACATTTACATTTTTTGGCAATCTGCCCTTACTTTCAAGGTATTCGTTTAATCCTTTAGCCATACCCGCTCTATAACCAGTATAATGAACACCATGCTCAAATGTAGGAATGGTATTTGCAAAAGATATTCCAGCACCAATATCTTCACTTTCAACATCCGCAATAAAAGATATGTCCAACTTGTTATCTTTGTTGTCAGGCTCAATAAATGTAGCGTGAAACGATATAGACGGAGTCCCCTTAAACATTAAATTATTATATTCAGCAATGCCGCCTTTATACTGGATGACCTCAGAACCGTCATCCGTGATAAATTCAATAGATGCATTGCCAAGCAAAATAGCCTTACCAATTAACATGGATCGTAATCTTTCAATATTAAAGCGAGGTGTTTCGTACATTTCAGAATCAGGAGTAAACCTTACTTTTGTTCCATGAGCTTTACTCTTCTCTTGTTTCTTCAGCTTACCTTCAGCAATACCCTTTCTGTACTTCTGCGTCCATAAATATCCGTTTTTCCATACTGTGATTTCAAGCCAATCTGACATGGCATTCATGACAGCAGCACCTTGTCCGTGAAGTCCACCTGATACATTGTAGTTCTTCTTATCGAATTTGCCGCCGGCATTCAACTTTGTAAAGATAAGGTCTACACCAGTTAGCCCGGTTTCCTTATGCACGTCAACAGGGACGCCTCTACCATTATCTTCAACTGAAATAACATTATCGCTCTCAAGCCGGACAACGACCTTCGTTGCATGACCAGCTAATACTTCGTCACATGAATTATCAAGAGCTTCTGCAACCAAATGATGACATCCGTATTCACAGTCTGTCTTCGTGTATAGTTCAGGGCGTTTCCTGATTGCTGCAATATCTCCGAGAGCAGTTAATGCATTGGCATTATAAATCATATGAAAGAATCCTTTCGGTTATTGAATAACGCAAACTGTATTATAAAAAGGCACAGAAGTCAAGATACATCATTTTATGATGTCACTCTTACTGTATGATAATGAGGATATAGGAACGTATTTCTTTACAACCTTAATTGTACCCTTTCGAGTAGCATATTGTTCAACCAGTTCTACATTTAATTCTGTTATCTTTGTAATCTTGCCGCTGTTTCTCCCCATATATTCACCTACTTTTACCATCACCCCTTCATTGTCTGGCGTCCTGACATTTGCGACAACCTGATTCCCTATTTTGTAATACCCTGTGTAAATAAGATTATCTAAAGAATAAGATTCAAGAGGTCCTGCAACGTGTCCGTCATGTATCAATCTTTCTGTATTTGCTATTACAGGATTTGATGATACCGCAGATGAAAATATAAAAGGATTTCTCATGGATGAAATGTCCGCCGACATCGTTCTGTTTTTCATAAGTAAAAACAGGTCGTGCTCACTAATATTTTTGCTTGATGCAAAAACATTGGATGAGAATGCCAAACTTGTTAAAATAAGCATAAATTTAATTTTGTTCATTGTTATCCTCCGAATCATCTAAGCAAGTACCATCATAAGAACCGCAAAATGGACAACAATAAAGTTCGGACTGCTCAATTAATGTTGTCGTTCCGCATTTGTTACATTTAATAAGAATTTCCATATTCCGAAATGTATCATATCACTATAGTTTCATCAAAACGTATTCCGTTTGCATGAATAGTGAATAACATATAAAATTTGGAAATTCTTACAAAAAGAGGTAAAGATATGAGTCGCATATTTATTTTTCTTGTGTCACTGTTTATCTGCATGTCGTCTGCCAGCGCATTCGGATTCGGTAAAGCAACACTACATTCATATCTCGATGAACCATTAAAAGTATCAATACCAGTCAGTCTTGAATTTAAAGATTCAGTCCTTTCATCAGCAATAAGAATTGCTACGCCAGAAGAATATCTTGCACTTCATGTGTTCTATAATAAAGCTATTCCAGACATTAACATCAATATTGAAAAGACAGGTAAACATACAGCAGTTGCATATGTGACAAGCACTGTGAATATTACTGAGCCAATCGTGAACGTGCTGCTTTACTCAAAAGGTAGTGATGGGTCTTCTCATTTTAAGAAATTTACACTGCTTGTTAACTCGAAGTATACGCCAAAAGACAAGGGGAGAAGGAATAGACCTGTTATGAGGTACTATTAAAGAAATTTTTCTAAATCACCATACAGGTGATGGGCTAACAGCGGAACTAATGTGCGCTGGTACTCAATTTCTAAATCACCATACAGGTGATGAACGTTGAAGATATGGACCATGAAGAACTTTTTCATTTTCTAAATCACCATACAGGTGATGAACCCCAAGGTTGTTATAGACTCAAGCCGTGTGTATTTTCTAAATCACCATACAGGTGATGAACAAGCTATCGCAGAACGCTATGAAAATGCCGCTTTTCTAAATCACCATACAGGTGATGAACAATCACCGGGAGTAAGCAGACCAGCGCCGTGCTTTCTAAATCACCATACAGGTGATGAACCATGAAATAGAAATCTATGTCCGTTTCCCGCATTTCTAAATCACCATACAGGTGATGAACGTCGCTTGGGATTAAACTTGCCGCGATTTGACCTTTCTAAATCACCATACAGGTGATGAACTATCTTTACCGCCTTTACCCATTCTTACTCTGTTTCTAAATCACCATACAGGTGATGAACTCTCAATCACTACGTAAAGCACGAGCATATAGTTTCTAAATCACCATACAGGTGATGGACATGCTGCTTCATAATTCCGTTCCGCTTCGCTTTTTTAAATCACCATACAGGTGATGGACATTCTGGTCGTTATGCATTGCGTCAGCGGACTTTTCTAAATCACCATACAGGTGATGGACATTTTCAACCGATTGATTGGTCAATCTATATCTTTCTAAATCACCATACAGGTGATGGACGGCTTTCGTATCAATCTGGACTGTGTTTCCCCTTTCTAAATCACCATACAGGTGATGGACCAGCGACTGACTCCTTTATCACGCCCGCCGGATTTCTAAATCACCATACAGGTGATGGACTTCTCTATATCATCGTCTGACTTCTCAATCTTTTTCTAAATCACCATACAGGTGATGGACTAACGATGATTCACGGCACGAAAGGGGGGCGTTTTTCTAAATCACCATACAGGTGATGGACCGTTTCTGGTGATTAATATATGGACTTCCGAATTTCTAAATCACCATACAGGTGATGGACCAGATGCGACGATAGCAACAGCTGAAGCGGTTTTTCTAAATCACCATACAGGTGATGGACTGCGGAGGGTTTGAACCTTCCATCCGCATTGTGTTTCTAAATCACCATACAGGTGATGGACTGCGCCGCCGGCGTTCAAATGATGCGCTACTTTTTCTAAATCACCATACAGGTGATGGACAGAACAACAAGCAGCACTGCATACAGCTTGCGTTTCTAAATCACCATACAGGTGATGGACTCTCTGTTTTGAGCAGCGACCTGCGCTGTTGATTTCTAAATCACCATACAGGTGATGGACTCGTGAATCTCTTGTAAAGCATTGTTTACGTATTTCTAAATCACCATACAGGTGATGGACTTCACTTGCATCAGAGCAATTAGAAACGCTTTTTTCTAAATCACCATACAGGTGATGGACGTAAAATGCCAGTACCCGCCCCCTTGGGGGTATTTCTAAATCACCATACAGGTGATGGACTTCAATCCATTTTATGACTGACGCTTTATTCCTTTCTAAATCACCATACAGGTGATGGACGATCCTTCGGAATCCTATCGGCGGAGGGTTCTTTTCTAAATCACCATACAGGTGATGGACAATTTGGCTATGCTTTTTGCGAAAAAATTGCATTTCTAAATCACCATACAGGTGATGGACAACCATACTACAGGTGAACTAACAGGAACTCATTTCTAAATCACCATACAGGTGATGAACAGTTATCACTTGCATACAGTAATACTGAACACTTTCTAAATCACCATACAGGTGATGAACGAAAGACAATGTCGATGCAATAAATAGCATCTTTTCTAAATCACCATACAGGTGATGCACCTGCCGGACCAGTTTTCGGTGTTGCTATATAATTTCTAAATCACCATACAGGTGATGCACGAAAAAATTATGGCGCAGATGGCTGTGAAACTTTTCTAAATCACCATACAGGTGATGCACTACTCACTGCTTTACGGCATGAAGCGCCCGAATTTCTAAATCACCATACAGGTGATGCACTTTTGTTCTTCCGCTTCCGTTTGTCATGTAGCTTTCTAAATCACCATACAGGTGATGCACACAATTCTTCATCTTTATCTTTGAATCCTGACTTTCTAAATCACCATACAGGTGATGCATGTTGTAAAACGTAACTGTGTTACGAAAAAATATTTCTAAATCACCATACAGGTGATGCACTAGAACCTGATGGCGACAGCTTCAAGATAGCATTTCTAAATCACCATACAGGTGATGCACATATTTATGGTTAATCTGTTCATCTCCATGCTTTTCTAAATCACCATACAGGTGATGCACAGAGCGACACTGAATGAAAATAATTCAATGTTTTTCTAAATCACCATACAGGTGATGCACTAGACACCTTTGACTTTGGATTATTAAAAAGATTTCTAAATCACCATACAGGTGATGCACTCGCCTCAGTATGTTGGAAAGTTCTGCGAGATTTTCTAAATCACCATACAGGTGATGCACCCTTATGATGACCTGCTTTGACAAACGGATAATTTCTAAATCACCATACAGGTGATGCACGCGGCACAATTACAGAATTTGCGGATAAGATATTTCTAAATCACCATACAGGTGATGCACGCTGATGGGACAGCGGTTCTCTTGGCACCTTGTTTCTAAATCACCATACAGGTGATGCACTAAGATGCGTGAACAAATCGCATCATACGAATTTTCTAAATCACCATACAGGTGATGCACATTATATATAGCACATATACAAATCATCGACTTTTCTAAATCACCATACAGGTGATGCACTTGACCCTGTAACCGGGAGACTCAATTGCAAATTTCTAAATCACCATACAGGTGATGCACCGCTTCCTGCGGCTTATTTTGGTTCTGGTTCTTTTCTAAATCACCATACAGGTGATGCACGGCATTTGATACAGTCAAAACCTTGGGCAGTATTTCTAAATCACCATACAGGTGATGCACTGATAGCTCTCACGCCTTGGACTATCCGTCTTTTTCTAAATCACCATACAGGTGATGCACAAAAAGAATCCGGATGGAATTCGCATTCCAATGTTTCTAAATCACCATACAGGTGATGCACTCCGGAACAGCAAGAGAAGTTTATTGATGCTTTTTCTAAATCACCATACAGGTGATGCACAATCAGGTGATTTAATCCAGGTCAAAGTTGAATTTCTAAATCACCATACAGGTGATGCACACTTACGCTGGCAAAGATGAAAGAGCCTTTAGTTTCTAAATCACCATACAGGTGATGCACTCTAATGAAGTCCAAACGATTACAGGCGGTATTTTCTAAATCACCATACAGGTGATGCACATTGAAGACGAGGAAACTATAGACTGGCAAAATTTCTAAATCACCATACAGGTGATGCACGCTGAACGACTGGATATATGCATTTTTGTATGTTTCTAAATCACCATACAGGTGATGCACAACCATAACACTTGAAGCGTTGCAAACGTCATTTTCTAAATCACCATACAGGTGATGCACTTCTTGATAGCATCTATCACAGATATATTGCCTTTCTAAATCACCATACAGGTGATGCACAACATATAATAAAGCAACACATATGGGTGATTTTTCTAAATCACCATACAGGTGATGCACTGTGTGCCTCTTTTTATGCGCCGTTCCAGCAGTTTCTAAATCACCATACAGGTGATGCATACGTCGAGCCAGAAGATACAAAACCAGAACAGTTTCTAAATCACCATACAGGTGATGCACATACTCTTTCTGATAACCAACACTACACGAATTTCTAAATCACCATACAGGTGATGCACTTGGTATTTTCCAGCACAGCATGCCAAGAATGTTTCTAAATCACCATACAGGTGATGCACGCTTGCAATCGCTTGGACTTCATCAGGCTTTCTTTTCTAAATCACCATACAGGTGATGCACTTAGTACCAAGTGCATAGTAAACTAAGGCTATTTTCTAAATCACCATACAG
>Ga0256829_1001923_pt1 | contig 16114 bp, 16 predicted proteins | sample 131447metaG_FD_185979 | JGI IMG/M metagenome (GOLD analysis project Ga0256829, IMG submission 185979) | Hydrothermal vent microbial communities from Lau Basin, Pacific Ocean - 131-447 | ecosystem: Environmental > Aquatic > Marine > Hydrothermal vents | place: Pacific Ocean: Lau Basin | collected...
TAAACCCTTCTCTATTTTTGGTTTATTGCTAACTATAGTTATTCTGTTTGCCCTACAAGCCAATACCATATTGGAACAGCCACAGAACATTGTTCTTATAGCCATTCCGCTGCTTATTCAAACCTACGGAATTTTTGCCATAGCATATTTCGCCGCAATGAAAATGAAGCTTCCTCATAATGTAGCCGCACCGGCCTGTATGATAGGAACCTCTAACTTCTTTGAATTAGCAGTTGCCGTTGCTATTGCCCTATTTGGATTACACAGTGGTGCAGCACTAGCCACAGTGGTAGGAGTATTGGTAGAAGTGCCAGTAATGTTATCGCTGGTGTGGTTTGCCAATAAAACACGACATTGGTTTAACTAGGGCAAACTACATTTAGCAACACACTTTTTTCAATTTCAAGCGCGTCTCTAGTAGCAATTAAGTGAGGCTCGCTTGGATTATCCCACCATAGGTTGGGGTTGAATAAATCCGTAGGTGGTTAGTATGTCGTTTAACAGGCTGGTTTTAAGTGGTTTTGGTATGAAGCCTAAGGCACCTAAGCGCATGACTTTCGACTGCATTGCGGGTTGTATATCTCCGGAAACCACCACTACGAAGGCTTTAATACCTCGGAGTTTAATTTCTTCAAGAACAGCCACCCCATCCATCACTGGCATGGTCAAATCGAGTATCAGTAGATCTACATGATTGTGAGCAAGCACCTCTAGCGCATCAACGCCGTTAGTTGCCTCGAAAATAGTATGCGCAAACCCAACAGGCAAGTGACGTTTAGCCATTCGTCTAGCCATTGTTGAATCGTCGCAAACAAGTACTGAGTAACTCATCTGATATTGGTTCTTTTTTACGTTATTAATTACCGCTATGCATTTGATTATATTGCACTAAAGTATAAAGAAAAGCAGTTTTACCATTTTTCTAATTTACTGAGCGAACATATACCCATGATTCATCTCGGTAATTGGTATAGTAAAGCTGATCATTTCATACTGTGCAAACTGCCATTTAACGTCGTTGAGAATACAGCGCGTTAATCAAATAAATAGCTGAGGTAGACATGTCAGACGCAATGCTCGCCAAAAAAGTGGCGTATCATATAATTTCTCACTTCGATAAAAGCTACCGATGGTTCACACGCATAACACGAGGAGCACAAGAACGTTTTGAACAAGGGCGATGGCAGGAAACACAGACCGCATCGAAAGAACGCATAACAATTTACGAACGAAGCTTGTCCGATGCAGTGGCCGAAATCTTTCATGACATACATCCACATCGGAGCAATAACGAGTTTTGGCAGTTGCTAAAAACCAAATTTTCGGCGCTTCTTGAAGGCCACCCTCAATACGAACTTGCAGAGACTTTTTACAATTCAGTGATTGGCAGACTGTTCAAACATAAAAAAATCGACGATGCACTCATGTTCGTGCTTCCCAGTCGATGCTACTTACCGGGTCAAGACAGACATAAAGTGGTGAATAGTTTTGATACCACAACCACAGTGGCCCAAATGTATTCGTCAATTTTCTCCACCTATAGGTTCAATATTGAATTTGAAAATAAAACGCGAGACATGAACCACCTCGAAGTAGCACTCAGAAAGCGCCTAAATACACAGCAGCTTGCCAGTGTACATACGGTAGAAATACTTAAACCCACATTCTATCGAGGCAAGTCTGCTTACTTAATCGGGCGCATATGTATGCCCAACGAAACCTTACCTTTTGTTATTTCGATACAGCGCAATGACCAACATCAATTATTCGTGGATGCGCTACTCACCGATAGAAAAGACTTAAGTGTTATTTTCGGTTTCGCCCGCAGTTATTTTATGGTCGACACTCAATATCCCGCGGAAGTTGCAGCCTTTCTTCAAGAGTTGCTCCCTAACAAAAAACATTTCGAATTGTATATGGCTCTCGGGCATTTCAAACACGGTAAAACCGTTTTTTATCGAAACTACTTGCAGCACCTAGAAGACTCAACGGACAAGTTTGAAGCAGCTCCAGGCATTCGTGGATTAGTGATGATGGTGTTCCACCTGCCCTCTTATGGCGTGGTGTTTAAAATCATTAAAGATGAATTTGCCGAGAGCAAAAAGATAACCAGAGAACACGTAAAAGATTGCTATCGTTTGGTAAAAATGTCTGACCGCGTTGGTCGAATGGCCGATACACACGAATATGTGAACTTTAGGTTTCCCATTGAAAGAATGTCTCAGGCACTTATTGACGAGCTGCAAGAAACTTGCGCATCAAGTGTAAAAATTACCGAATCTGAACTCATTATTTCTCACTTGTATATCGAACGCAAAATGACTCCCCTCAACCTTTATCTTCAACAAGAAACCGATGAAGAAAAGATTCACAATGCGCTAAATGAGCTGGGCTTGTGTATCAAGCAGATTGCCATGGCTAACATTTTTCCCGGTGATATGTTGCACAAGAACTTCGGGATAACACGTCATGGCAGAGTTATTTTTTATGACTACGATGAAATTTGCCTAATGCACGAAAGAAATTTTAGAGAATTACCGAAAAGTGACGATCCATACGCCATAGATACCTTGTCGGTTGCCCCCAACGATGTATTCCCCGAGCAATTTGAACACTTTATTGTGGGTAAAAGGAAATTCAAAGAGGTTTTAAAATCACTTCACGGTGACTTAATGACACCGGAATACTGGCGAGAAGTTCAAACCATAACAGCCAAAGGAGAAATCCAAAATTTTACGCCGTATAACGAGGACATGCGATTTCCAAGAGACGATTAGCGAAACTACCATAGTTGCGAAAAATGCGGAGAGAAAGTGATCGAAAATAGTCGGTGATGTAGTAAGAAATATACCGCCTAGTAACTTAATTTTATTTCGATGAATGTGCTCTTAATTGAAGATGATCCGAACGTAGCGGCTCATATAGTAAGTGGGCTGGGTAAAGAAGGCCACGTGTGTTCGCTCGCGCAAGATGGGGAAGAAGGTATTACACAGGGGCTGACCTCGAATGCCGACGTTATTATTTTAGACATTATGCTCCCCAAAGTAGATGGCTTGTCTGTGCTTGATACTTTAAGAAGTAAACAAGTATTTACTCCAGTCATTTTTTTGAGTGCCAAAAGCCAAGTGGAAGATAAAGTCATTGGCTTGCGCCGAGGCGCAAATGACTATCTTACTAAACCGTTTGCCTTTGAAGAATTGCTCGCTCGCATTGAAGTACTCGCAGGAAGCAAAGCTGCTAATAGTAGAGGTACGGCAATGAGTGTGGGTGATGTCACCTTAGACTTAGTGAATCGCAAGGTGCTTCATGGCGATGTTGAAATCGAACTACAATCTAAGGAATTCCAATTGCTCGAGTGCTTAATGCGTAACCGTGGCAAGGTGGTCACAAGAAGCATGTTACTTGAACAAGTGTGGAACTATCATTTTGACCCACAAACCAATGTGATAGACGTTCACATTAGTCGCCTACGACAAAAAATAGACAAGGCATTTAATATCCCGCTCATCGAAACGGTAAGAGGGACTGGGTACAGAATTACCGAACCTGTTCTGTGCTAGCCGTTGGTCAATTTACGCAGAGCTCAAGTTTTCGCGTTGGTGCTCTGCTTACCTCCCTTGCTATTGCAGCTATGCTGCTGGTTTCTTATTTTTTAAAAACAGCATATACAACAAGTGTTCAAGAACACACTACGCAATCCTTAAACGCTCACTCTCAAGCGCTCACTGTCATTATTGAACATGCACTAGTTACCGGTGACTTTATTCCACTAACAAACTACATAAATGCATTAGACAAGCAAACTTACATTGGGGTCATGCTGAACAATGAATTCTGGGGCGGGAATATCAAGCAATGGCCGATATTTTCGACGCTACAAAATCCAAAACAAGCATTACTGAAGCCTCTTAACTTATATGCAAATGATGATGTTAATAAAACCCTGTCGATGTTTAAAACCATCGATAAACAAGAGTTCAGTGTTTTCATTGGAAGAGATATCACGCCATCTAATGTCAAAAAGCGCATTTATGTGCTTACCACTTTAGTTTTACTCACTGCACTTTGTATCATAAGTTTTGCCGTTGCCGCTTACGTGGTTAACCGCATAAACCGAATGTCTGCCACTGCATCTCGAATTATGGATACAGGAAACCTCAGTGAGCGATTAGAAATAGACAGCAAATGGGACGACTTAAGTCGTTTAGCCGTGGTACTAAACAAGATGCTCGACACCATTGAAATGTCAGTAGAAAATCTAAAAAGTGTGACTGACAATATTGCTCACGATTTAAGAACACCGCTCACGAGGTTAAAAAACAGTCTTGAGAATATAAAAGACGCTCATACGCGGGAAGAAACTACCAATGAAGCCAACAAGCTATTGAGTATATTCAATAGCTTGTTACGTATTAGTAGTATTGAAACTCTAGAGCACAAGGCAGGGTTCGAAACATCTGCACTACATCAGGTGATTCATGATGCTGTGGACCTGTATCTTCCCCTTGCTCAGCAAAAGCAGATAGATCTTACACTGAAATCATCGAATATCGAGTTCCGATGTGACCCCAACTTAATGTTTCAATGCGCTGCCAATGTGCTCGACAACGCCATTAAACATACTTCTACAGGCGGCCAGATAGAGGTACAGTTATCAGAGGTTAAAAACAAGATTGTCATTTCAGTAAGTGACACTGGTACGGGTGTGCCTACTGAAACGCTTGCAAAGATAGAAGACAGATTTTATCGCTCTGAAAGTAGCCGCACATCGAAAGGCAATGGCCTTGGGTTATCGCTAGTGTCGGCCATTGTCAAACTCCACAAAGGTAAAGTATGGTTCATTCCTGACCCACTTGCAGTGGGTCACGGGTTGGGGGTTATGTTGGTATTTACGACTGACGCTGCATGAATATAGTGACCTCAGCCATGACAACGCCGAACTTTTTGATGTAAGAACGGTTCATTATTGTACTGTCGTCAAACGCCCAAAACCAATCGTCAAATTGAACCAAATAAGTGGTATCCCCAACGGGCAAATCCATTTCATAACGGAAGTTAAATGCATTGCCATGGGATTTTCCAATCGCGGTTGATGAGATATCGCTCGCTATGCCTTCAAATGTACCGTCACTTTTCTGCGTGATTTCCCATATTCGAGTTTTGGGCCCATCGCCCAAGTCATACTCAAAGGTCTCATCAAGAGTAAGCACGCCATTGGCATTGTTACCGCGAATATCCACAACAAAACGCTGTACCACTTCACCAGAACGGTTTTGTACTATCCCCCACGCCTTCACCTGCCCGTCAAAGAACTGATTTAAATTGAAAGTGGGAGTATGTTGTTGATAGTCGCTGCCTACAATTGCGACAGAGCACCCACTCAATACTGTCAAACCAACAACAGCAAGAGCCGTTTTCACAAAATTTTTCATCGTAATGTCCTCAGTATTCTGCGGGCTAGCCGGGTAACTTCAATAATGCTTGTCGAAAGTCGGGAGCTGACGTTCTTGGATCAAGCCATATTCCAAAAAACCGCTCGGTAAATACGCTGTCTTCCACTCTACCAATCTCGTTATCGTTCAGATAGAAAACCGTATGCTGCTCACTAGTGGCTACACCTAAAATGACATCGCCTTGTTGAACGTCGGGGAAAATCGCCATCATCTGCTGTAACCAGTTGGCAAGCTGAATATCAGTGACTCCGCCTTGTTCTGCTATCTCATCAGCAGAGCGTTCGGCTATTTTCTTTCCTTCTAAAGCGCGTTGGTAGGTCAACCGCAGAGCATAAGGTTTATCTGAATGGTAATCTCCATTGGGCGCATATAACTGCGCTTGATATACCTTCCAAAACAAATACCGAAACATTTCTTCACCGACCAAAGACGCATTGGGAACATTTTCCGAAACCTGTTGAGGAACGGTTTGCTGAGCACCAACCTGCCCCCAAAATAACCCCAACATCATCATGACTCCAACCATTAAACCTTGTGGAAATTTCTTCATTGGTATGCCAATCTGTATTACTCACCGCAATACAGGGTTATACTGGTTCAACTTGAAATATGATCAGTTTAAATTGTTTTGCGCTGCACTCTCCTAGAACAAGAACTAGTACTTCCCTCACCTTTGATTTCATTTACTCCCACATGGAAGGGAGCCGAACAAGTCGAAATCAAAATTAAGCGCGACGACCTTATTCATCCTGTTATTTCGGGCAACAAATGGCGAAAACTCTCGTCACTGCTCAACGAAATACCTCAGGACACAAAAGGGATAGTTAGTTTTGGTGGAGGCTTTTCAAATCACATTCACGCATTGGCCTATTGTTGCAAAGGACTTAGTTTACCCTTTACTGCAATTATTCGAGGTGACTACAACCAGCACATAACACCAATGCTAGAAGATATTTTGGCTTGGGGAGCGCAAGTGGTCTATGTCGACAGAGTGACATTCAAACGACGTAACGACGAAGACTATTTGAAAGCGCTCTCTCGTCAATTCGATGGGTATTCAATTATCCCAGAAGGTGGAAGTCACAAAAATGCAATTCAAGGTATTGCAAATGTGGTCAAAGAAGTGGAATGGGATTTTGACACCATTCTCACTCCTGTAGCCAGCGGCGCAACATTGGCCGGTGTGGCGCAATCTCTCAATACCCATCAACGCGCCATTGGAATAGCTGTATTAAAAGGTAAAGGTTACTTAGAAACACTAGTAGAATCTTTTGTCTCGCCGCCAAGGGGTAATTGGCATATTGAACATGGCTTTCACCATGGCAGATACGGCAAGGTATCGCCTGAATTAGACAGGTTTTGCACGGATCTATTTGAAGAATACAAAGTTCCCGTTGAAGGTGTTTATTCCGGAAAGCTCTTTTTCGCGCTAAAAGCAATGTTAGCTAATCGCACTTTTCCCAAAGGCCATAAAATTCTTGTGTTACATACAGGAGGGGTGCAGGGAGCACGCCAAAAACAACCAAACAACTTGAAATTTACTTAAAGGTTAATTTAGATTAAGTAAACCTCAGCCAAAGCAACATGGTATATTTTTTTACGTTAACATGAAAAATATACGCAGTTTTAGGGTAAGCCATTGAATATTGAACCGGTTACGCTTCCTTTGCCTTTAAGCTCACTAGTGGCCCATTCGCTCGATTTGTGTAAATTGATGCTACCAATAAAGTCACGTTTTTATCCATTTGCAGCAACATTTCTCATGGGGAAAGTGGAGTGTGTATTTTGTGAGGACTCGCATGCAAATAAGGGGAACTCTGAGCTAATCGAGTCTTTACATCGACATTTATCAAACTTAACTAAGGTAGCCGACAATTACAGTGTGTTAGTATTTCCAACCTCTATCAAGGGCCATAGAAAAGACATAGAAGTCATTGCAGTAAATACCCGTTCTCCCGAAAGCAAGGTTTCTACACTCTTGTATCCATATTTTAGACTGGAAGATAAAGTCGTTGTTTCTCCCCCACTTTCATCTCCCTATGCATAAACGCCATAGTCCAAAGTTTAGATATACTCCTTAAACATCTATTAGCTTGTTTTTCAGACAGAATAGGTTACATTTTTTCTAATATCTGTGCTCGCTAGACTTGCCAATTTATTGTTGTCTGCTAGCATTCGGCGCAAAATTTCCAGCTTTAATTTAGGAATATCTCTATGTCTCGCGTTTTAATTATTGGTGCCGGTGGTGTAGCCACTGTTACAGTGAAAAAATGTGCTCGCTTACCCGAACATTTTGACGAAATTTATTTAGCTAGCCGCACTGTTTCAAAGTGCGAAGCACTGCAAAAAGAAGTGGGCGAAGATCGAGTTAAAGCCGTTTTCGCTCTAGACGCAGACAATGCTAAAGAAGTGGAAGCACTGATCAACGAAGTGAAGCCAGATCTAGTAGTGAATCTTGCACTACCCTATCAAGACCTACCGATTATGGACGCGTGTTTAGCCACAGGCACTGACTACCTAGATACGGCAAACTATGAACCAAAAGATGAGGCAAAATTTGAGTATTCTTGGCAGTGGGCCTACCAAGACAAATTCAAAGATGCGGGCATTATGGCATTACTTGGTAGCGGCTTTGACCCGGGCGTGACTAATGTTTATACCGCCTATGCGGCCAAGCACTATTTTGATGAAATCCATTATTTAGATATCGTAGATTGTAACGGCGGTGACCATGGTCAAGCATTTGCCACTAACTTCAATCCTGAGATCAATATTCGCGAAATTACTCAACGTGGTCGTTTTTGGGAAAATGGTGAGTGGAAAGAAACAGATCCACTAAGCGTACGTGAAGATCTGGATTATCAAAACATCGGTGTTCGCGCGTCTTATCTCATGTTCCACGAAGAACTTGAATCTTTGGTTAAGCACTTCCCGTCGCTAAAACGCGCGCGTTTTTGGATGACTTTCGGTGACGCTTACCTCAACCACCTTCGCGTTCTTGAAGGTATTGGCATGACTAGCATCGAACCCGTTGAATTCCAAGGCCAACAAATTGTACCTTTAGAATTTCTAAAAGCGGTGTTACCAAACCCTGGCTCGCTTGCTGAAGGTTACACAGGCATGACCTGCATTGGTACTTACATTACCGGTATTAAAGACGGCAAAGAGAAAACTATCTTTATCTATAACAATTGTGAACACGCTAAGTGCAATGACGAAGTGGGTGCACAAGCCGTTTCATATACCACTGGTGTACCAGCAATGATTGGTGCAGCACTTATGCTTAATGGCACATGGAAGCAAGCGGGAGTTTGGAATATGGAACAATTCGATCCAGATCCATTCATGGATATGCTTAACGAGCACGGTTTGCCGTGGCACGTTATTGAATGTGACCAAAGTCCATTCGCTAAATAAGCTATTTGTAGTACTTAACGGAGTTCCCTTTGACCGATTTAACTCAGCGCACTGATATTCCCTCTCCTTGTTATGTTCTTGAAGAGGAAAAGTTGATAAAAAACCTTGAACTTATGAAACGGGTTCAAGAGGCCTCTGGTGCGCGTATTATTCTAGCGCTTAAAGGGTTCTCCATGTGGTCTTGCTTCGATATTGTTAAGCAATACCTGCACGGCGCTACTGCAAGTTCAGTATGGGAAGCTAAGCTTGCCGCTGAAATGGGTAAGGAAGTACACGCCTACTCTCCAGCCTATAAAAAGCAAGATATTGAAGAGTTGAGCAAACTTGTTAACCATCTGTCATTTAACAGTTTAACTCAATGGCAAGCATACAAAGATGCCATGCCGGGTGTATCTTTGGGCCTGCGCATTAACCCAGAACACCAAGAGGCAGAAACACCTCTGTACGACCCCGCAGCCCCGGGTTCTCGACTGGGTATTCGCGCCTCTGAACTGGAAAATGTAGACCTTTCAGAGATTGAGGGGTTTCATTGCCACAATTTGTGTGAGTGTGACTCTTTTGCCACCGAACGCACCTTGCTCGCTATCGAACAAAGGTTTGGCAAATGGTTGGGACAGTTAAAATGGCTTAATCTGGGTGGCGGTCATTTAATGACGAGTGAAGGTTATGATGTGGAACATCTCATAGCAACGTTGAAAGCCTTTAAACAACGCCACCCGCATTTAGATGTAATACTCGAACCTGGCTCAGCGGTAGCTTGGAAAACTGGACCTTTAGTAGCTGAAGTGGTGGACCTAGTGAACAACGAGGGCGACATCGCGATTTTAGATATCTCGGCAACTGCGCATATGCCAGACGTATTGGAAATGCCCTATCGACCTCATATTCTCAATGGTTTTCAAGCTAACGAGAAAGCTTTTAACTACAAGCTTGGGGGTAACTCTTGTTTAGCCGGTGATGTTATCGATAGCTACTCGTTTGAAAAACCACTTCACATCGGCGACCGACTGCAATTTGAAGATATGATGCATTACACCATGGTGAAAACCACCTTTTTCAACGGTGTAGAGCACCCTGCTATAGGTATTCTAAGAAAAGATGGGGCCTTTGAATTGGTGCGTTCGTTTAGCTATGAAGACTTTAAAGGGCGTTTGTCATAAACGCCCTATTGCTATTTCCTTAACTTAGTCTTGCGCTTCCAACCCAGCTTGATACAGGGCGTTTTTCTTTAAATCATAATGTTTCGCCACAACCGCCGCCGCTTTTTTAAGTGGCAGGTACTCACACAGTGCATTGAGTAAGGCCATTGCTTCCGGTGGTATTTCTGACGCATTCAGTGTGGCAGGTGACACCATCACCACAAACTCACCTTTTTGGTGGGTGGCATCACTCTCCAAATAATCTATAACAACCTGCGGCGTGCCAGACACATAAGTTTCAAAAGCCTTACTTATCTCTTTGGCAATCACTATATGTCGGTCACCCAAAATACGTTGAATATCATTTACTGTGTCTAGTATTCGGCGAGGCGCTTCATAGAACACACTGGTGCACTCTCGTTCCTTGAGCTGCGTGAGTAAGTTATCTCTTGCTAGGGATTTTACCGGTAAGAAACCTTCGAATATGAATCGATCGGTAGGCAAACCAGAAGCGCTTAAGGCGGTAATCGCAGCACAAGGGCCTGGAAGAGCTGAAATATTGATTCCTTCTTCACGACACCGGCGTACTAACACAAACCCAGGATCGCTAATTAGCGGAGTACCCGCATCACTAATTAATGCGACAGATTCTCCGCTTTTGAGTCGTTCACACAGCATTGCCGTGCGCTTATCTTCGTTGTGTTCATGTAGCGATAACGTTCTGGTTGGAATAGAAAAATGCTGGAGTAGTCGCGCACTATGGCGAGTGTCTTCAGCAGCGATCCAATCCACCTGACTCAATACTTCTACTGCCCGTGGAGTCATGTCATCCAAGTTACCGATGGGAGTTGGAACGATAAATAGCGTTGCGCTTGCCATACTTGGCCCTAGTTATTCATATATATTCGTTAAGTGTACCACGCTCAAAGGTCAGTTCACGTTTACAAACATAGATTTTCGGCCTGATTAGGATAAACTGTGAATTCTGCTGAAAAATGGAGAAAGCTGTGTTTAATCTTGAACCTCAGAGCAAACGAATTGCTGTGGCGGCTGGTGTCTTTTCACTATTATTATCAGGGTGTGGTAGCACACCTCAACAGTCTGCTGCACCTGTTGAACCAGTGCGAAACACAGTTCAAGTTGTTCAAGAAAACAAAGATACTCCGCCGCAAATCATTGCCAAAGCCCAAGCCGCTTGGCAAAGCACGGGGGATAATACAGTACGTAATGATTATCTTCTTGATGCAGTTGAACTGTTCCTTGAGCAAGGTGATCAACTTAGCGCACAGCAAGTTTTAAGCGAGTTGGCGAATGAAGTATTAAATCCCGCACATAGTGCTCGTTTTAGGTTGCTAGCAGTTAAAAGCCAACCCATTATATCCAACGCTTCTGTCACTCAACTTATCGAATGGCTGAATCAGCAAGACGCTATTCCAAGTGCACTACGCTCTGAATACGCAGAGCTACTGCACAATTTATATTCTCGACAAGGCGACCCAATAGAGGCTGTTAATCAGCTTTTACTCACAGCTCGATCTGAAGAAGAGAAGGCGAAAGCATCGTGGAATTTAATATCCCAATTGCCTGAGTCACAACTCAACGCGGTGTCAAACAGCTATCCTGCACTTGCGCCTTATATTGCCCTGCGTCAATTAGCGGTGCAGCACGCATACAACCCAGTAGCGCTAGCTCAAGCGGTTAATCAATTTACAACTGTATATCGCAGTCACCCTATTGTGCAGCACTTCCCTGAAGAAGTGACCCAAGCCATGGCAATTACGCCTCCTCAAATAGATGAAATTGCGGTTTTATTACCGCTAAGTGGTCGCTTGGAAGGTACTGGGAATACGGTAAAGGAAGGGGTATTAGCCGCCTATTATTCCCAGTATCAAGCTGAGCAAAGCGATGAAAACATGCCGTTTCTGCGTTTTATAGATACCAATGAAAAATCGGCAGAACAAATCATTGCACAATTGGGAAATGCCAGTTTTATCATTGGTCCTTTGTTAAAAGAAAACGTAGAAGCGTTAAGTGAAGCTCTGCCACCCAGTGTAAGTATGTTAGCGTTAAACCGATTGGACGCCGATGAACTACAATCATTATCTGCGAGCGCTGAAAATGCGCCAGTACTAAGTACTCACCAGCGCATAAACTATTTTTCGTTGGCGCCGGAGGACGAAGCCATCCAACTGGCCAACTACATGTTTAGCAAAGGCGTACGTGCCCCTGTACTAGTACATGGCCAAAGCGCCCTTTATCGGCGAATGGAACAAGCATTCAATTCCCGTTGGCAGTTTTTGGTTGAACAGCACGGACTTGCTAAAGCCAATATTACCACGGTGAGTTTCAGCGACAGCGCTTCTTTGCGCGAGGGAATTACCCGCGCCCTTGACGTTGAACAAAGTAAAGAGCGAATCAATCAAATTGATCATATGGTCAACGAGAATGTGTATAACATGCCCCGCAGTCGGCATGATATAGATGCCATTGTCGCATTTACCTCGCCTCAAGATACAGAGCTGCTCAACCCCATTATTGAGGCAAGCCTCACTCCCTATGAGGGAAAAGTCACTAACCTTTATGCCACGTCTCGCTCGATGGAATTTACCAGTGCTAAAAACCAGTGGCGAGACTTACAAAACGTGCATTTTATAGACATGCCTTGGGTAATGCCTGAGCATAATTGGCAAACACTACAGCAAAGCGCTGATACTATTTGGCCCGAGCGCACTACGCTGCAAAGCAGGCTATTCGCCTTTGGTGTAGATGCATACACTTTGCTGCCAAGCCTGGGCGTACTTAACACATTACCCTACACGGAATTACAAGGGTTAACCGGTAAGTTATCTATTAACAGTTATGGTGAAGTAGAGAGAACGCTTCCCCATGCAGTGATATTACGAGAGACTATTCAACCAATTACGGACTAAATACTATGTCAGTATCGCAAGGAAGTGCCGCTGAGCAAAAAGCCATTGATTATCTTATTGAACAAGGACTCACACTGCGTTGTCAAAACTATCGCGCAAAAATGGGTGAGCTCGACATTGTTATGCAAGATGGTGAAACCATTGTTTGCGTGGAGGTTAAATATCGCAAAAGGAATCAATTTGGACACGCAGCAGAGTTTGTAACGTCAAGAAAACTCGCGAGAATTCAAGCTGCGTTTCAAGTGTATTTGTTAGATAATGGCGCCAATCCCGCATCAACGCCGATGCGTATTGACGTTATTGCAATAAATGGCGATAACCTTGAATGGCTAAAAAACGTAGGTTAACTCAAAAGGGCATTGATGCTGTATCGTAAGTTAGCCTCTTAACCGAAGAAAAACCATGATAGAAAATATTAAAGCTAACTTCACCGAAAGTATTCAAACTAAAATCGCTGCCTCTGAAATCTTACCAGAGTCTATTGAAAAAGCGGCCATGATGATGGTTGAAGCACTTATCCGCGGAAATAAAGTACTGAGTTGCGGAAATGGAGGTTCAGCAGGTGACGCACAGCATTTCTCGTCGGAAATGCTTAACCGTTACGAAAGAGATCGCCCAAGTTTACCGGCCGTTGCGTTGAGTACGGACACATCAACGTTAACGTCTATTGCAAATGATTACAGTTATGATGAGATTTTTGCTAAGCAAGTAAGAGCATTAGGCCAACCTGGCGATATACTTCTTGCTATTTCAACCAGCGGAAATTCACGAAACGTAATTGCAGCCATGGAAGCTGCGTTGTCTAGAGACATGACTATTGTTGCACTCACGGGTAAAGACGGTGGCGAAATGGCAGGCTTCCTCAGTGAGCACGATGTTGAAATTCGCGTGCCATCAAACCGTACTGCACGTATTCAAGAAGTTCACCTGTTAGTGATTCACAATTTGTGTGAATGCATAGACGACAGTCTGTTTCCAGCTGACTTAGGTGACGAATAACTACAATAGAAAGGACTCATGATGTCATTTTCAAAAAAACTTGTCGGTATTTTCACCGCCGCATTTTTGATAGGTTCACTGCAAGGTTGTGTTGTTGCTGTAGGTGCGGCAGGCGCTATGGCTGCCAAGGTAGCGAATGACCGCAGAACCGTTGGCACTCAACTTGACGACCAGAACGCTAGCGGTGCAGTATCGCTTCGATGGGCCAAAAGCGACGCGTTAAAGGAACAAACAAATTTACAGGTTGACGTTTACAATAGGGTAGCTTTATTGACTGGACAAGCACCAACGCAGGCACTTATTGATGAAGCGTTATCCCGTGCCAAGGAAGTTGGTCACATCGTTAAGTTTCACAACCAAATTCGATTAGGCCAGCCGATTGGAGCGGGAACCCAAACCAATGATATTTGGCTGGCGTCAAAAGTGCGCACCCAACTTATTGCCGACGAGCGTGTTCCAGCGCTGCAAGTGAAAGTGGTGGTGCAAGATTCTGAAGTGTTTTTAATGGGGCAACTCACCAATCAAGAAGCAACTGCGGCTGTAGAAGTAGCCCGTAATGTTTCTGGTGTCACCCGAGTCGTTCGCGCATTCGAATTACTTTGATACCCACTGTCGACACGGCCTCATAAGGTCGTGTCCGTACCTAGCACATCTTTCAACTATCTTATTAAAGCACATACATTACAAACACTAGAATTAGCAGCGCAATCCAAAGGGTTTCAAATACCATCAATAAAATCGGTTTCATGCCCACTTCTACCAGCTTGCCAAGGTTAGATTTCATCCCAATCGCGGTGATGGCGGTTATAAGAAAGAACTGAGAAAGCGCCCCCGCGCTCTCGACAACAAATGACGGCAAGTTTACAAGGCTATTCAGTATCATTAATACGACAAAGAATATTAGGAATGAAGGCAAGCTTGGGATATCAGCACCATGGGTAGCGTTGGCATTTGCACGTTTGATCACCAACACAAAACACAATACCACAGGCATAAGCATCGCCACTCTGACTAACTTGGTCAAAGTGGCTAGGTCGCCAGTTTGCTCTGAAATAGAATAGCCAGCCCCTACTACCTGAGCAACATCGTGAATTGTTCCGCCTAAAAAGATACTCGCATCGGTTGGGTTTAACCCAAGGTAATTCACCACAATGGGATAAACCACCATTGCAAGTGTAGACAATGCTGTAACACCAACAACAGTGAGCAATGTGTCTCTCTCTTTGTTTTCACTTGCTGGAAGCACAGCTGAAATCGCCAATGCCGCTGACGCGCCACAGATCCCCACCGCGCCGCCCGTCAAAGCACCAAAGCGCTTTTGCATGCCCATGAGTTTTGACAAACACAAACCTATGGCAATAGTTGAGATTATTGCAAAGGCTAACATTAATCCTGTTTTCCACCCCAAAGTCACAAGATCACCAAAGGCTACCCGTAATCCAAGCAAAGCAACTCCCGCTCGTAATAAGTGGCAACTAGTGAACTCAATTCCGACTTTACAAGAGGTGTCTTGTTGATAAAGGAAGGATACCGCCATCCCCAATAACAGAGCAAACAACATTGCTGGTGCCCCATAGTGCTCACTGAGAAACAACGCTGCCATACCAGTGATAGCGCAAATTCCTATTCCGGGGAAATATCTAGTTATCATTGAGTTATTGAGGTCAATCAGACGAGTGCGGTACTTCACATTAACATTCCATGAGAGTTTGGACCTGTAATCTAACACGTCATGACATTTGTCACATGCTATTGATGACAAGTGTGAATTATCTTTCCCAAAGAGACATTGCATACTCTTTCCACAATGAGACATTGGAGAGAACACATGACAACACTCACCCTTGAACATCAAAGAGAGATTTTCAAACAACGACGCTTTTTGGCAATGCCACTTGCCGGTACTCTGGTGTGGGCGCTGATAGGAGTTGCCTCACCGTTCCTGTCTGAAATAGCAAAGACATCGTTACTATATATTGGTACCGGCGGCATTTTTTATCTGGGTGCGGGCTTCTCGTACTTAACCGGTGAGAAATTCTTTTCTAAAGAGCGAGTCAATACCGAGTTCGATAAATTATTTTATGTAGGCATGATAATGAGTCTGTTGGTATTTGGGATCGCATTACCCATAGCTACGAATGACCATACGAGCTTACCACTAAGTGTGGGGATACTC
>Ga0256829_1001924_pt1 | contig 16102 bp, 11 predicted proteins | sample 131447metaG_FD_185979 | JGI IMG/M metagenome (GOLD analysis project Ga0256829, IMG submission 185979) | Hydrothermal vent microbial communities from Lau Basin, Pacific Ocean - 131-447 | ecosystem: Environmental > Aquatic > Marine > Hydrothermal vents | place: Pacific Ocean: Lau Basin | collected...
CAGGCCGGCAGCCGCAGGGCGTCGGCGGCGACATCCAGTTTGCGATCCAGATCGTGGCCGTCTGCAGCCTCGATTTCGGCCTCCAGTTTGGCCTGTTTGGCGGCGATGGCGTCGAAATCGGCATCCGGCTCGGCATAGGCGGCATAGACCGCATCCAGCTCGGCCAGCGCCTGTTTGATCGGCGCCACCCCCTCTTCGACATTGCCGCGCACATCCTTGGCCGGATCCAACTCCGGCTCCTGCGGCAGATAGCCGATGCGAATGCCGGGAGCGGGCCGCGCTTCTCCGATAATTTCCGTATCCAGCCCGGCCATAATGCGCAGCAGTGTGGATTTGCCGGCGCCGTTGAGGCCGAGCACGCCGATTTTGGCGCCGGGCAGGAAGGAGAGATAGATATCCTTGAGAATCTCTTTCTTGTTGGCGACGGTTTTGCCCACGCCCTGCATTGAATAGATATATTGATAGTCAGCCATATTGTTCCTCTGTTACGAATGATACTCTGAGTTGTTCAGCGCTCCCCTAAAACTCCAGACGGAGCGGCAGCCCTTTTTTGGTCGCCTTCTTCTCATAGCGCCAGGCGCGCCAGGCAATCCATATTTTTTTCAGTGGCAGCATCTGCACAGGATGCTGCCAGATATTGAAATCCACGGCCCGGAGCTGCCTGAGATACGCGTAGTAGATCGCTCCCATCACAACAGAGGGGCGCAGGCTTTCGCGATCTTCATCGGGCAGCTCCGCCATGGCCCGGCGATAGGCGGCCTCGGCCTTGTCTCCATATTCGCGCAGCAACTGCTGCATGGCATCCGAATAGTGGCCGTCTTTGAAGTCCTGGTCGGGGATGCCGAGACGAATGCGATCCTCCTGCGGCAGGTAGATACGGCCGATGCGGGCGTCATCCGCCACATCGCGCAGGATATTGGTCAGCTGCAGCGCTTCGCCCAGCGAGGTGGCGAAATGGCGGGCCTGGCGGTTGCGATAGCCGAAAATTTCGATGCTCAGCAGGCCGACCACGCCGGCGACGCGGTAGGAGTAGAGGGATAGGTCGGCGGCTTTGAGAATCGGCTTGCGCTGCACATCCATCAGCATGCCGTCGATCATCTCCAGCAACAGCTCTTCATCGATGGAAAAGTGGTGGCGCGCCCAGTTCAGTTCACGGCCGACCGGATGCTGCGGTTTGCCGGCAAAGCTACGCCCCACCTCATCACGCCAGAAGGCCAGCTTGGCCAGCGCCACCTCCTGCTCGCTGATCTCATCGGCAATATCATCCACCTCGCGGCAGAATGCGTAGAGCGCCATAATGGCGCGGCGCTGATCTTCGGGCAGAAACAGGAAGGCGTAAAAGAATGAAGAGCCCGAACCACGGGTTTTGTCACGGCAATACTGTTCGGGCGTCATGATAGCTCCGTTTCCTTACTGCCGGCGCGGGCGCGGCTTGCGCGGGGCGGAAACAGCGATGCGCCGAGCACCGGCAGAATCAGCCCCCGCCAGTCCGCCTTGCCCAGCGTGGCGCGCTGCTTCAGCGGCTGCTCGAGCCCGGCGATCTTGTTCAGCATCAGGCGACCGCCATGCAGGGTAGCGGCAATTTGCAATCTGAGCCGAAACGGGATCATGGCGAGCAGCGGCGCACCGGCTTCGAGCATGGCGCGGGTTTCATCAATGGCCCGCGCCAGCACCGGCCTGATGGCGGCGTTATCGATGGCGCCGTCCAGCAGCTGCGCGCCGCTGAGGCCGGCCTCCTGCAGCCACGCCTCGGGCAGATAGCAGCGGCCGCGCGGCAGATCGATGCTGAGATCCTGCCAGAAATTGATCAGCTGCAGCGCCGAGCAAATTTTATCGGAGCAGTAGATGGCATCGGCATGGCGGATGCCATGCAGCTGCAGCAGCAGCCTGCCGACCGGATTGGCCGAGTGTTTGCAGTAAAACAGCAACTCATCGAGACTGGCATAGGCGTGAATAGTGACATCCATGCGAAAGGCGATGAGCAGATTATCCAGCTCTTCAATATCGAGCCCGCGACGCTGAATGGCATCGGCCAGCGCCATAAAAATGGGATGGTTGATCGAGCCGTCGTGTTCGCAGCGCTCCAGCAGCGTTTCCCATGCATCGAGTTGCTTCAGCCGTGTTTCCGCAGCCGCGTCGCCTTCATCGGCCAGATCATCGGCATGACGGGCGAAAGCGTAGATGGCCGCCACGGCCGGGCGCAGATCGGCGCGCAACAGCTTCGAGGCGGTGGGAAAATTCTCATAGTGGCTTCGTGCGATATCCAGACAATGTTGATATGCTTGCGTCAGTTCCATTGACGGGTCGTTTGCGGCTTGCATGGCGGCATGGTGGCGGCGCAGCATGGTTTCCGCAAGTTGAAGCTTGTAACAAGCCAGAGGGCAACCGCAGATGCACGCGGATAAACGCAGATAAATAGATTCAAAATCTTTCACCGCAGAGGTCGCAAAGTTTCGCAGAGAAAAACCGATCCTGAATATTATGGTTTTGCATCTCATCCGCGTTGATCTGCGTGCATCTGCGGTTCCTGCTGTTGATGACTTTGCGGGACGTATTTGAAAATAAGGGGGTAAGGAGCGTGACAGAATTGAAACAGAATGATGGCAAACGCGTAGCAATTATCGGCGGCGGCGTGATCGGCTGTTTGACAGCGCTCTCTCTGCACAGGCTCGGCGCAGCGCCGGTGATTCTGGAGAAGGGCAGTGCCGGGCGTGAGGCGTCGTGGGCCGGAGCCGGGATCCTCTGTCCGATTCACCCCTGGCTCTATCCGGACAGTTTCACCCGTCTGATTGAAGATAGTCTGGCGTTATACCCCGAGCTCAGCGCCATGTTGCTGGAGATGACCGGCATCTCCGTGCAGTGGCGCACGACCGGACTGCTGATCCCGTTTTTTGAGGATGACCGGATTCACCATCATGACGATGCGCTGGCCTGGTCGGCGCGATTCGGCTGGCGGGTGGAAGAGCTTGATGCGGCGCAAACCTGCGCCCATGAACCGACCATCAGTGCGCAGGTGAGCGGCTCGCTGTTGTGGCCCGATGTAGGGCAGGTGCGAAATCCGAGACTGCTGGCGGCGGCGCGTCAGGCGCTGAAAATCTGCCGGGTGCCGGTGCGAGAGCAGAGCGAAGTGATCGGGCTGGATGCGCATAACAACGCCTATACGGTCAGGCTGGCCGACGGCGGCAGCATTGAAGCGGATGATGTGCTGCTGGCGGCGGGTAGCTGGAGCGGTGAATTAAGCCGTCTGATGGGGCTGCAGCTGCCGGTGGAGCCGGTGAAAGGACAGATTGTGCTGCTGAAAGATGAGCCGGGTCGGGTCAACCATATTATTAAGCATGACGATGCCTATATGGTGCCCCGCGTGGACGGGCATATTCTGGTCGGCGCCAGCATGGAGCGGGTCGGTTTTCAGACCGGTACCACGGATGCTGTGGTGGATCAGCTGCTGGCGGCGACATATCGCATCACGCCGGGGCTGAAACGTGCACAGATTGTGCAGCAGTGGATGGGCTTTCGTCCGGGCAGCCCCGATGGCATGCCCTATCTTGGGCCGGTGGACGGACGGCCCGGTTTATGGGTCGCCAGCGGCCATTATCGCAACGGCGTGGCGCTGGCGCCGGGGACGGCAGATCTGATGAGCCGCTGGATCATGGGCGAAACGCCGCCGTCCGACCTCTCCGATTTTCGTGTCAACCGGCCTGTTGTCGAAAAAGACAAGGTCGGTTTTCCGGCGGTCTGATGCAAACAAATGTGATTTGCATTTCCCTGCCCCTTTATTTCCTACCATAACATACTTATAAAAGTGGTGATACGTCTCCACGGAGTACGAAACGGAAATACAAGGAGCATGAATCATGCAACGCGCCTATATTGTTTTTACCACGATTTTTTTAAGTATGATGGGAATGTTACCATCCCCCGTGCAAGCGCACATTCCAGTAGCCTATCCAGGTTCGGGCGGCCAGAACGATGAGCCGACATTGGCGCCCCTGCTTAGCAGGGTGACGCCTGCAGTTGTGAACATTGCCGTTCGCGGCCATGTGGCCATGCAGTCCAATCCGCTGTTGAATGATCCCTTTTTCCATCAGTTTTTCAATGTGCCAGAGATGCCTGTTCAACGCGAATTTAAAGCGGCCGGATCGGGCGTGATTATCAATGCTGCCAAGGGCTATGTCCTGACCAATAATCATGTAGTCAAGAATGCGGATAAGGTGGTGGTTTCACTAAAAGATGGTCGGAAATTTACTGCCAAGGTGCTCGGCTCAGATGCCGATGCAGACGTTGCCGTCTTGCGGATTCCCGCCAAACATTTAACCGCGTTGCCATTGGGCAACTCCGATAACCTGAAAGTAGGAGATTTCGTGGTTGCCGTTGGCAACCCGTTCGCATTGGGACAAACTGTCACATCCGGTATCGTCAGCGCCCTGGGGCGCAGTGGTCTGGGCATTGAAGGCTATGAAAATTTTATCCAGACGGACGCCTCCATTAACCCCGGCAATTCGGGCGGTGCGCTGGTTAACCTGCGTGGGGAGTTGATCGGTATTAACACAGCCATTGTCGCACCATCCGGCGGCAATGTCGGTATCGGATTTGCTATTCCGATTAATATGGCGCATGCGATTGCGAAGCAGTTGATTCAATCCGGTAAGGTTCAGCGGGGCTATCTCGGTATCAGTATTCAGGATATGACCCAGGATATCGCCAAAGCAATGGGTGTTCGTGTGCATACAGGGGCGATTGTGGCGCAGGTGAATGCAGGGTCGGCAGCCGACAAGGCCGGACTGAAAGCCGGCGATATTATTACGGCAGTCAATGGCAAGGCAGTGAAGAATGCAGCGGTTTTACGCAATCGTATTGGTATGATTCAGCCTGGCTCGGCTGTCACACTGAGCATCATTCGCGACGGTTCGCATATGGAGTTGACTGCAGTCCTGAAATCACTTGAGACGGCAAAAATCAACGCTGGCAAAATCGATCCGAGGCTGGCCGGCGCAGTATTTGTTACGGCTAAACAGGGGCTATCTCTGTTTAAACATGTGGCCGGCGTCGGCGTGCAATCAGTGCAACAGGGTAGTCCTGCATGGCAGGCGGGGCTACGCGCCAATGATATTATTGTAGCAGTGAACAGAAAACCGGTTCACTCTCCTGAAGATCTGGCGCAAGCTGCACGCGACAATCAGGAGACGCTGGTGCTGAACATCAGACGTGGTGATATCGCCCTGTTGCTGGTCATTCGGTAACGCGAAAAAAGGAAGTGACATTGAGTCATTGTTTGTTTGCATGAAGGCCTAACGCGAAAAAGGGAATGACATTGAGTCATTCCCTTTTTCTTGTTGGTACCGGAGGCCGGAGTCGAACCGGCACGGCCGTGAAGCCACTGGATTTTGAATCCAGCGTGTCTACCAATTTCACCACTCCGGCATTGAAAACGTGAAAACGATGCTGTCAGGCAGACGGCGCGAAGCATTGTCACCCCCTCATGGGCTGTCAAGGCTTTTGGCGGAGGAGGAACAGCCCCCTCCCCTTCTGGCTGGTGTGGATTGCGCATTGTCTGAACGGCTGGCATGGATAGGCTGTCCCGGTCTACTCAATTCGACTGGGAGGGCAAGGATGACAGCAACTGAAAAATCGACCGGCAACGCCGCCAGCGGAAGTGATTTCGACGTGGTCATTGTCGGCGGCGGTGCGATCGGCGCGACGCTGGCGCTGCAGTTGGAGCGGCTGGCTTACCGCGTGGCATTGATCGAGCGCAGCACGCCTTCATTTGCTTCCACGAATCCGGAGCGCGTGATTGCGCTGAATTACGGCTCCCGCTGTCATCTGGAGAAGCTCGGCCTGTGGAACGATATCACCGCCAACGGGGCGGGGAATATCCGCCATATTGTCGTCACCGAACCGGGCAATCGCGGCCGGGTTGATCTCGACGCCGCCGATGAGACCCCGGCCATGGATGAGCTCGGCTATGTTGTGGAGATGGGCCAACTGCTGGCGCCGATCTACCGGCGTCTGCAGGAATCCACAGTCGAGATGATTGCGCCGGCCTCGGTGCGCCGCTTTGAACGCCGGGAACAGCAGGTGATCATGCAGATTCAGCGTGATGGTCAGGCGTCTGAAATCACCGCCGCGCTGCTGGTCGGGGCCGATGGCGTCAACAGCCAGATTCGTCGGCAGGCCGGCATTGGCGTCTCCGGCTGGGATTATAACCGCTTCGGCATGGTGGCATCTGTCAGTTGTGAACAGGGTCACGCCAATACCGCCCATGAATGTTTCCGCGCCTCCGGCCCGCTGGCCTTTCTGCCGCTGGCGGATGGTCGCTTTTCGATTGTCTGGGCCGCGACGCCGGCCGAAGCGACGCAACTGCTGGCCATGAGCGATGCGCAGTTCATCGCCGCGCTGAGTAAAGCGGCCGGCAGCGCCACCATGCGCAAAATCGGCGCCATCACCGCCACTTCCCGCCGCGCCAATTTCCCGCTGGAACTCACCATCGCCAACAGCTTTGCCCTGCCCCGTCTGGCGCTGGTCGGCAATGCCGCCCATACCGTACATCCGGTGGCCGGGCAGGGCATGAATCTCGGCCTCAGGGATGTCACGGCGCTGGCGGCGGCGCTGGATAGTGAACTGGCGCACTGCGATCCGGGCCGCTCGATTGTCATGCAGGCCTACGCCGAGGCGCGGCGGGCCGATACGCTGGCGGTGGCCGGTTTCACCGAATGCATGGTGCATGTTTTCGGCAGCGCCGCGCCCGGCGTCAAATGGCTCAGAGGCATGGGGCTGCAAACAATGCCACGCGCCAAACGCCTCTCCGCCCTGTTGCTGAAGCAGGCCTCCGGGCTTGCCCAGATGCGCGAGCAACACGAACGGCAAAATGGGGTGGCAGCGTGAACGGGAGAAGAAACGTGAACCGATTGGATCAACAGGGCGATGCGGTGGATGTGATCATTGTCGGCGGCGGCATGGTCGGGCTGGCGCTGGCTTGTGCGCTGCGCCATAGCGGCTTGCAGATCGTGGTGATTGAAAGAAATGAGCCGCAGGTGCGTTATTCGCTGGGTCGCGATTGCCGGGTATCGGCCATTGTGCATGGCAATGCGCAGATTCTGGAGGGGCTGGGCGTCTGGAAATATCTGCAGGATGAGGCCGGGCCGATCCGGCAGATGCGGGTATGGGATAACCAGGAGGCCGGCGGCATCCGCTTTGATTGCGGCGAGATTGAAACCGATGCGCTGGGCTATCTGGTTGAAAATTCCGTCATGCAGCAGGCCATGCACAACGCCATGCTGGAGAGCGATACGATCGAATTCTGCTGTCCGGCCGAAATCGACGAACTGCACTGGGGCAGCGACCGGGTCAGCGTCCGTTTGAGCGATGGGCGGCTGCTGACTTCGCCGCTGCTGGTCGGCGCCGATGGCGGCCGCTCGTGGGTGCGCGAACAGGTGGGCATCGGCGTCTGGCAGCGCGATTATCAACAGCAGGGCATTGTGGCCACGGTCAGGCCGCAACAACCGCATCACGGCTACGCCTTTCAGCGCTTTCTGCCGACCGGACCGCTGGCCATGCTGCCGATGAGCGACAACCTCTGCTCGATCGTCTGGAGCGCTGAAAACAGCGAGGCGGAGCGTTTGATGGCCATGCAGGATAATGATTTTCTGCAGGCGCTGAATCTCACCTTCGGGCCGATGCTCGGGCGCATCACCGAAGCTGGCGAACGGGCCGCATTTCCCCTGCGGGGACAGCTGGCCAGACATCTGGTGCGCGAGCGCGTGGCGCTGATTGGCGACGCCGCCCACTGTATCCATCCGCTGGCCGGGCTCGGCGTCAATCTCGGCATTCGCGACGCCATGGTGCTGGCGCAGGAGATTGTCGACGCCCGCCGTTTCGATGAAGACTGGGGCGAATTGCGCGTACTGGATCGCTACATGAAGCAGCGTCTGCCCGATGTGCTCTCCATCATGGCCTCGATGGAGGGTTTCCATCAGCTCTTCACCGCCACGCTGCCCGGCCTGAAAGAGCTGCGCGGCCTCGGCATGCGACTGGTCGGCAACAGCGGCGCAGTGAAACAACTGCTGATGCGCAATTCCACCGGCCTCTCCCTGCCGGTGCCGAAACAGATCAGCTAGAGTTTTACAGAGTATTCCTAATTCTCATATTATCGTGCGCCAGGCTTGCGAATAGGACTGAGAAACCTAGCGTGCCGCGCATGAATACATCCACAGAAAATCCGATACTACAGGGCGCGACTTCCGAACTCCCCCTGTTTGATAAAATCAAGCCTGAGCATGTTCTTACGGCGCTGCAGCGGGCGCTGGAAGAGGCGCGGCACACGGTGGCCAGCCTGACAGAATCCACCGACCCTACATGGCAAACACTGATGACGCCGCTGGAAGCGCTGGATGAGCGACTGTCGCGCATCTGGGGGCCGGTGACGCACCTGAATGCGGTATGCGACTCGGATGCGTTGCGCCCGGTCTACCAGCAGGGCGTGAGCCTGATGGCCGAGTGGAGCGCGGAGCTGGCGCAAAACGAGGCCCTCTATGCAGCCATCAAAAAGGTGCGGGCGCGCGATGATTTTTCCGAGCTGAGCATGGAGCGTCAGCAGGTGATTGCGCATGCTCTGCGTGATTTCAGGTTGTCCGGCGCAGAGCTTGCGGGCAAAGAGAAAGCGCGATTCAAGGCGATCAGGATGCGCATGTCCGAGTTGGCCACCAGCTTCGAGCAGCATGTGCTCGATGCCACGCGCAGCTTCACGCTGCATTTGACCGATGAAGCAGACCTTGCCGGCCTGCCCGAATCGGTGCGCGCTGCCGCGCGGCAGCGCGCCGAAGCGAATCACAATGGGGAGCGCAATGGGGGGTGGCTGTTTACGTTGGACGCGCCATCCTACATTCCGTTTATGCAGTATGCTGAGCGGCGCGACCTGCGCGAGCGGATGTATGCGGCCTTTGTCACCCGCGCATCATCGGGCGAGTTGGATAACGCCCCGATCATTGATGAACTGCTCAGTCTGCGCGCTGAAGCCGCCGAACTGCTCGGATTTGATCACTACAGCGCTTTTTCGCTGGCCAGTAAAATGGCGTCGAGCGTCGATGAAGTGACCGGATTTATGTATCAGTTGGTCAAACAGTCCAAACCGGCCGCCCGTCAGGAGATGGCGGAACTGCGGGCCTTTGCAGCGGCGGAGTTGGGAATGCCTGAACTGGCAGCCTGGGATATTCCGTTCGCATCGGAAAAACTGCGTCTGAAAACCTATGCCATATCGCAGGAAGAGTTAAAGCCGTGGTTTCCCGATCATCAGGTGATCAACGGCATGTTCGGGCTGGTGGAGAAGCTCTACGGCATCAGGATAAAGGCGCGCGCCGGCGTGCCGACATGGCATGAAACCGTGCGCTTTTTTGATATATTCGATCATGACGGGCGGCGAATCGCCTCGTTTTATCTCGATCCCTATGCCCGAGCGCACAAGCGCGGCGGCGCCTGGATGGATGAGTGCGTGGTGCGTTGGCGCAGGCCGGATGGCTCGTTGCAACTGCCGGTGGCCTATCTGGTCTGCAATTTCGATGCGCCGGTGGGCGATAAACCGGCGCTGTGGACGCATGATGAGGTGACCACTCTTTTCCATGAGTTCGGGCATGGATTGCACCATATGTTGACGCAGTGCGAGGAGCTGGGCGTCTCGGGCATACGCGGCGTGCCGTGGGATGCGGTGGAGTTGCCGAGCCAGTTCATGGAAAATTTCTGCTGGGAGCGTGATGTGGTCAATCTGTTCGCACGCCATTATGAAACCGGCGAGCTTTTGCCCGACGCCCTGTTTGAAAAAATGGTTGCAGCCAAAAATTTCCATGCGGCCATGCAGATGCTGCGCCAGATTGAGTTTTCGCTGTTCGACTTTCTGCTGCACAGCGATTTCAGGCCGGATTCGGATGACAGCGTGCAGGATCTGCTGGATCGGGTGCGCGATAAGGTGGCGGTGGTGAAGCCGCCGGCGTTCAATAAATTCCAGAACAGCTTTTCACACATCTTCGCCGGCGGCTATGCAGCCGGCTACTACTCCTACAAATGGGCCGAAGTGCTTTCCGCCGACGCTTATGCGGCGTTTGAGGAGGAAGGCGTTCTCAATGGCGAAACCGCACAGCGTTTCCGCCGCCATATCCTGAGCGTGGGCGGCAGCAGGGATATCATGGACGCCTTTATCGCCTTCAGAGGCCGCAAGCCCACGGTAGAGGCGTTGCTGCGCCATGCCGGACTGTCAGACTCATGAGGAGATTATAAAAAATTCAGGGTATTCGGAGCATCCCTAGCCCACGATGATAAAGATCAACGCTGCCAGGGCGCCGGCGACAGGTAGTGTAGCAAACCAAGCCAGAACGATATTTCTGACCAGCCCCCAGTCGGTGGCTGCGTTGCCTGAACCGATGCCGAAAATAGCGCCGGTGGAAACATGGGTGGTCGAGACCGGCACGCCCCATTTCGAGGCGACAATCACCAGAAAGCTGGTGACCAGATTGGCGATCAATCCCTTGCCATGTTCGATCTCGGTGATGCGATCACCCATCGTATCGGCAATACGATGCGATGCGATCAGGCCGCCAACGGCCATGACCGCAGCAGCGGCAAATGTGAGCCACTGCGCATCAAGCGAAGCGGCCACAAGGGCTACGCCGACCACTTTCGGCGTATCGTTAAGGCCTCGTGCGAAGGAGACTGCGCCGCTGGAGAGGATATGCAGCGCCTCGATTATTTTTTGCAGCGAGATCCCCATAATCATGCCCCGGTAACGGTCGATGCGGCGACAGTTCTCGATATCATCCACTACGATCTCCGGCATGGCGGACGGCATCACCGCCTGCATCTGCACTGCCGGTGAATCGACCGGAACAACGCGCCCGTTGGCCAGACAGATACAGCTTTCATAACCGACGCCCATGGCCCTGCGCGCATGCGATACCAGCCTGTAGATCACTGCAGCCAGCGCCAGCGCAATAAATGGACTGGCAACCAGCGGCCAGAGAAAATCACCGACCAGACCGCGCCACTGAATCTGACCGGCCGTGGCGGCAAGCCCCGCCCCGGTCAGGGCGCCGACAAGGGCATGCGTTGTTGAGATGGGGATGCCGCGACGCGCCGCTATCCATACCGTCGTGGCGGCGCCGGCAGCAACAGCCAGCGCGAAATCGGGATTGGCGACCAGCGTATCGGACACCAGCCCCTTGCCGGAAAAGAGTTTCATCAGTTTGGTCGCGAGCCAGGCGGCAGTCAGTGAACCTGCCAGCGTGGTGATCGTCGCCCAGATCAAGGCCGATCTGCGGCCGAGCGTACGACTGCCGTAGAGTGTTGCTACGCCCTTGAAGTTATCGTTGGCGCCATTGGCAAACGCCAGAAACAGCACGGCCAAAATTGTCAATATGGTCACACTCACCACTATCTCCAATATCACCCTGAATCCAGAGCTTAGTAAAAAACCGCATGGACGTCGTTTTTCAGCATGTCGTTAACATGAAATGAAACAAACAACGCGGTTGCATGGATGTTTTCCACGCTGTGATATGTTTCATTTCACGGGGTGGAAAATGTCCATGTGCGTTAGTAAAATGTTTTGGTCGTGATCAGGCAGGATTGATTACAGTGAAAGCTTGCGATGCTCAAGGCCATCATCAAGATCATCTCTCCTCACGATACTCCGCCTGCTCTGATGGCGGCATGATCAGGAATTCAAAACAGCTATAGGGTTCGGTGCGGCCTGAGGAACTGCAACATTTGTGAATAGCGCAGGTTAAAATATGGTGTGAAAGGCCCATGCGATTTCGCCGTTCCTCAATCGAATCCGATACCAGCCATCACGCTCATCCAGCTTAGTCACAATAGCCCCTTGCTTTAACTTGTGGAGCACGCGCGCCTGCAGGGTCGGCGCACTGCGAACATTGCCAACGGCCACTTTCACCTGCAGCGTCTGCTGCGCTGCGCGTTTTTCTGCATTTGCCTGAACAGGCCTTCTGTTCACCTGTATTGCTGCTTGCAACCGGGTCGGTTGATGCGATGCTGGCGCTGTGTCGATGTCGGGAAGCGCCTGCAGCGATTGCTTCTCTGCACCCGAATCCGGCCTGTTGACGCTCGCCGGTTTCGTCCGGTTTTGATCACCCTGCCCGCTCCGGTTATCCGCAGAAAGAACCGGCGCGGCATTCCGGGATTGTCCGAATTCATGCAACAGGTTCTTATCCCAGACCACCCACGCCAGCGAGGCAATTAGACCACCAACCCCGATTAGCAGGCGTAGCAGGATTTTATGGCCGCCATCTGCATATTTCTCCACTTGTGTTGGCGCATCGGACTGATCTGGGAACAGTGCTCCGGCCTGTAATACAGGATCGGAAAGCGATGCATCGGACGCCAGCGGTTCAGATGAATGTGTTGGCGGCGAAATGGATGCAGCGGTTTGAGGGGCATTGCCTGTAGACGGCTTCTCGTCAGAAAACGGCACATCAGGGGCTTGCGATGGTTGCTCCTTCAAATAGCTGTCAAGCTGACCCTGAAGATTATCGATGAAACTATCCAGTCGCTGCTGCAGCTCTCCGGCTTGCTGCCGGGCCGAACTTATTCCCTCTTTTTCTTTCTCCATGAAAGCATCCAGCTGATTTTGAAGTTCGTCAAAGCCATTGTCATTCTGCTGCTGTGAAGGAGAGCGCTTATTTTTGAACAGGTCTTTGGATTCAGCCATAGCTCCCTTCCCGCACCCGATAAAGATTCGGCAGTATTTTTCAAAGTAACAATCAACTTTGACAGCATACCACATTAAACGCAAACACTTGGATAAATAGAGTCGGCAAAACCTGTTCCTGATAGCGGGACGAATCCGGACCTCGCGCCAGTTGGTTCCCGCTTCTGGTCGTGTAGGTTCCTTGCTCAGCAGGCGCCTTCGCCCAGGATGACCAAATGGTCATGTTGCGGACAACTTACGGCAAGCTTTCTGGCGTATCGTTGCTTGCTTATGAAATTTCACCGTTCAGCAGCTTCCAAAAGAGGGTGATTAGAGGGAGAAAGATGAAAACAAGCAAGATATTATGTTGCATCTGTTCACTTGGACTACTCAGCGGCTGCGCGACATATCAAGCTGTGAAACTGAATACTACCACAAGGCTCAAAACGACAGTGGAGCAGCTGAAGACCGATGCATCCGGACATATGGAGCTGCCCCGACCCTGGCGCAGCAACAGTATCAATCCGGCTGACGGGCTCAATGAGGCAGAACTGATCCAACTGGCCGTATTGAATAATCCGCATCTGGCGGCTGTGCAGTCCATGCTGAAGGAGGCCAGTGCGCAGCTCATTCAGGCCGGATTACTGCCAGATCCTCAGCTCAATCTCTCCGCCGACTTCCCGCGTGGCAGTGATCCAGCGCTGGTCGCGGCGTATGGCATCGGACTTGGCTTTGATCTGCAGGCGCTGATGACGCGCAACGCCCGACAAAGCGCCGCCACCAGACAGGCCAGGGCGACTTATCTGCAAGTGCTGTGGCAGGAGTGGCAAGTGATTGACCAGGCGCGCATGCTTTACCGCCGCGCCCTGATTCAGCAGCAGCAGGTTGCACTCACCCATCAGCAGGCTTTACAAACGCAAAGCAACTGGAAAGTGCAACAAAACGCCTTGAAACAAGGCAACGCCACGCTGGATACGGAGGGCCTGGCGCGCACGGCTGTGATGGATGCTGAAACTGCGTGGTTTGAAGCCAGGCGGCAGTACAGCGCCACGATGCACAACCTGACGCTGCTGACAGGTCTATCTCCCCAAACGACTCTGCCGCTCAGCTCGCCAGCGCAAGGAATATCATCGTTATTAAGCCAGCCGGTTTCCGCCAGTGCATTGCGCGAGTCTCTGAATCATATCGATCATAAACGGCCTGACCTGCTGGCTTTAAAAGCCGGCTACGAGGCGCAGGAAGCCAGAGTTCGAGAACAGATTCTTGCCCAGTTCCCCAGTTTTACGATCGGCGCCAACAGCCTCAGAGATACAGGAAGCATCTGGACGCTCGGGCCATTTATCAACCTGAACCTGCCACTGTTCAACGGCAATCGTGGCAATATTGCCATGGCGAGAGCCACGCGCAGCCGCCTGCAGGCTGAATACAGGGATCGTCTGGCTGCCGCCGGGGTTGAAGCCCATCGACTTGTCAGCGATCAACGGCTGGCGCTTGCAGAGTTAAGGGGCTTGCAGAATAAATTGCCCGACCTGAATGGGTTGATGCAGCGCATGCGCAAGGCGCTGGCCGGCGGCAATGTGGATATGCTGACCTTCACCACACTGCAAAACAGTCACTTCGCGCAGCGCATGAAAGTGCTGCGGCTTGAGCAGGCGGTACTGGAACAGGCTGTTGCACTGGACACTCTGCTGGGAACATTACCCGTGGTTGCTTCAACGCATCAAAAGATTGTGAAATAGCATAAGGATACGACGATGAAAGTGATACCTGCCCGTTTTTTGCCAATACAGCTGTGCATTATCTTTCTGGGCTGTTCCTCCGCCCTGCAAGCCACGGAGGTGAATACCCCCTATCCAACCGCAGTAGTGGAAACAGCGCACCGCTTTACAACCGAACTGCCCTGGTTCGGGCAGTTGGAGAGCCGCCGGAGCGTCACGGTTCCGGCGCGAACGGACGGGCTGATTGTCAGCATCGGCGTGGCCGATGAGGCGGCAGTTAAACAGGGAACAGTTCTGTTCACGCTGGCCGGCAAGGCGGTGGAAAGCAGGGCAGTGAATCTGCACCAGCAACTGAAGCAGGCCGATAGAGCCGTGGCCATTGCCCGCAAAAATCTGCGTTTGAAACGCAGTCAGCGCGCCCAGGCTCTGGCCACCAATGAACAGGTCAATACAGCGGAAAATGCTTTAGCGCTGGCGCAGTCCCGCGCAGCTGCCGCCAGACAGGCACTGGCATCACTGCATACGGGCACGCGCATCATCGCGCCGGCAGACGGCATCTTTACCGCGCGCGCCGTGCATGTCGGGCAATATGTCAGCGCCGGCATGGTGCTGGCCCGGATCGTGAGCCCCCATCATCTGCGCATCAAGGCATCGCTGTTCTCAGCGCCTGCGCAAAAACTGACCGGATTGACAGCCATCATTCATACGCCGCACGGTGATATCGCCGGCCATATTACCGCCACCATGCCCGAAACGACGCCCGAAGGCGGCACGCAGATCTGGATTGATGGCGACGGGATTCAAACACTCAAACCCGGCATGCGCATTTCCGGCGCGATTCCCCTGACCCATTCGGCCATGGCTGCGCCGGAATCCGCCATTGCACGCGACGATGTGGGCAAGAGCTATCTGTTTGTCCGGACGGCAAACAAACAGGGCGGCTCCGCCTGGCGTAAACAGCAGGTCAACACAGGCGCGCATGACCACGGCTGGGTGGAAATCCGCAGCGGCCTGCATGGCGAAGAAACAGTCGCCGCTGAAAACGTCTATGAAATGCTCTATCACGATTTCGGCAGCAACTACCAGGAAGAAGATTAACATGAACCAAACAACGCGCCTGAGAAGCACGAACTTACGTGATAATTCGACAAGAATCGAAGGCATTTCACCACGGAATACACGGAACACACGGACGAAATTCAACATCCAGGTCCATCAATTATTTCTTTCTGCCCTTTTCCGTGTGTTCCGTGTATTCCGTGGTGGCAGAAGGTTTTCAATCACTCCTGGTGATAAAAAACACCCTGGCCTCTCATCTGCGTTCATCTGCATCCATCTGCGGTTCGATCCTGATCTGTTTGCTTTCGGGTTGGCTGAAACAGGAACACGATAGCCCATGTTGTCCCAAATCATTCACAGTTTTATTCAGCGCCCCCTGTTGTTGGGGTTGGGGCTGATTCTGGTGCTAACCGCCGGCCTGCTGGGCTGGCAGCGCATGCCGGTGAATCTGTTGCCCGATCTGAATGTGCCGGTGGTGAATATCATCACCCACCTGCCCGGCGCATCGCCAACCGATGTGGAACTGCTCGTCAGCCGCCCTGTCGAAGCGGCCATGCAGGGTATCAACGGCGTCTATCGCGTCGCTTCCACCTCGGCGCAGGGCATTTCACAAATCAGCGTGCAGTTCGAATGGGGCGTC
>Ga0256829_1001925_pt1 | contig 16089 bp, 21 predicted proteins | sample 131447metaG_FD_185979 | JGI IMG/M metagenome (GOLD analysis project Ga0256829, IMG submission 185979) | Hydrothermal vent microbial communities from Lau Basin, Pacific Ocean - 131-447 | ecosystem: Environmental > Aquatic > Marine > Hydrothermal vents | place: Pacific Ocean: Lau Basin | collected...
AAAAATCAAAATCACCAGCATTAGTAAGCTGTCCTCAAAGAAGAGGTGTATGTACAAGAGTTTATACAACAACTCCTAAAAAGCCTAACTCAGCACTTAGAAAAGTAGCAAAAGTTAGATTAACAAGTGGATTCGAGGTTATCTCGTATATCGGTGGTGAGGGTCACAACCTTCAAGAGCACTCTATTGTACTTGTAAGAGGTGGAAGAGTAAAAGACTTACCAGGTGTTAAGTATCATATCGTTCGTGGTGCATTAGATACAGCTGGTGTTGCAAACAGAACTGTTGCAAGATCTAAGTACGGTACTAAGAGACCTAAAAAGTAATTTTTAGTTAATATTAGTAGTTAGAGGTTTGTGTATTTTACACTAAAACAAATTTTTGGGTAAAACCTTTTATAGGTATAACCTTCGTGCCAAAAATTTGAGTAAATCTATTAATCAAATGATTGAAGAAGAAAAAGGAAATTAAATGAGAAGAAGAAAAGCTCCTGTTAGACCGGTATTACCAGATCCGGTACATGGAAGTAAAGTATTAACTAAATTTATTAATAAATTAATGTTAGATGGCAAAAAGAGTATAGCTGAAAAAATTATGTATGCAGCTTTAGAGAGAATCGAATCAAAGACAGGCGAGAAGGGTATTGATGTTTTCGAGAAAGCAATAGAAAATGTTAAACCTGTAATGGAAGTTAAATCTCGCCGTGTGGGTGGAGCAACATATCAGGTGCCTATAGAAGTTCGTCCAGTTCGTCAACAATCATTAGCAATTAGATGGATTGTAGATGCAGCTAGAAAGAGAAACGAAAGAACTATGATGGAGAGATTAAGTAACGAACTTATGGATGCAGCAACTGACAAAGGTTCAGCATTTAAGAAGAAAGAAGATACTTACAAAATGGCAGAAGCAAACAAAGCATTTGCTCACTATAGATGGTAAGGAATTAAAGTTATGGCAAGAACACATAAACTAGAAGATGTAAGAAATATTGGTATTGCTGCACATATTGATGCTGGTAAAACTACAACTACAGAGAGAATTCTATTCTATACAGGTGTAGAGCACAAAATCGGTGAAGTTCACGATGGTGCTGCAACTATGGACTGGATGGAACAGGAGCAAGAGAGAGGTATTACAATTACTTCTGCTGCTACAACTTGTGAGTGGTTAGGTAAACAAATTAACATTATCGACACTCCGGGTCATGTTGACTTTACTATTGAAGTTGAGCGTTCTATGAGAGTACTTGATGGTGCTGTTTCAGTATTCTGTGCTGTTGGTGGGGTTCAACCACAATCAGAAACAGTTTGGAGACAAAGAAATAGATATGGCGTTCCATCTTTGGTATTTGTTAACAAAATGGATAGAACTGGTGCTGATTTCTTAGAAGTTGAAAGACAAATTAGAGACAGACTTAAAGGTAACCCTTTAGTAATCCAATTACCAATTGGTGCAGAAGAGAACTTCGAAGGTGTTGTTGATTTAGTTAAAATGAAAGAGATTGTTTGGGATGAAGATGCAGCAATGGGTTCTGCATATCACGAGCAAGATATTCGTCCTGAACTTCAAGAGCAAGCAGAAGAGTATAGAGAAAAAATGATAGAAGAGATCTCTTCTTGTGAAGTTAACGAAGCACTTATGGAAAAATACATGGAGGGCGAAGAGTTAACAACTGAAGAGATTATGGAAGGTATTAAGCAAGCTACAATTAATATGGAAGTTGTTCCAATGCTTCCAGGTACTGCCTTTAAAAACAAAGGTGTACAAACTCTACTTGATGCTGTTGTTCACTATCTACCATCTCCAGTTGAAGCACCTGCAATTAAGGGTACTAAAATGGATGATGAAGATGTAGAAGTTACTGTTGAATCTACAGACGATGGTCCATTTGCAGCTCTAGCGTTTAAAATTATGACAGACCCATTTGTTGGTCAGTTAACATTTATCCGTGTTTATAGAGGTGTTTTACAATCTGGCTCTTATGTTCTTAACTCTACAAAAGAGAAAAAAGAGCGTGTTGGTAGAATTATGAAAATGCACGCGATTAAAAGAGAAGAAGTAGATGCTATCTATGCTGGTGAAATCGGTGCAGTTGTTGGTCTTAAAAATACAACTACTGGTGATACACTATGTTCAGAAGAAGATAAAGTAGTATTAGAGAGAATGGACTTCCCAGATCCAGTTATCTCTGTTGCAGTTGAGCCAAAAACAAAAGCTGACCAAGAGAAAATGGGTACTGCTCTTAACAAACTAGCAGCAGAAGATCCATCTTTCCGTGTTAGTACAGATGAAGAGACTGGTCAAACAATTATCTCTGGAATGGGTGAACTTCACTTAGAAATTCTTGTAGATAGAATGAAAAGAGAATTCAAGGTAGAAGCAGAAGTTGGTGCACCACAAGTTGCATATAGAGAGACTATTAGAACAGCTGTTAACCAAGAGTACAAATATGCTAAGCAATCAGGTGGTCGTGGACAGTTTGGTCATGTTTACCTTAAAATTGAGCCACTTGAGCCAGGTAGCGGATATGAATTTGTTGATGACATTAAAGGTGGTGTTATTCCGAAAGAGTACATCCCTGCAGTTGGTAAAGGTGTTGAAGAAGCAATGGCTAGAGGTATCCAAGCTGGTTACCCTGTTGAAGATGTTAAAGTTACACTTTACGATGGTAGCTACCACGATGTTGACTCATCTGAAATGGCATTTAAACTTGCAGGTTCTATGGGATTCAGAGAGGGTGCTAAAAAAGCTAACCCAGTAATTCTTGAGCCAATGATGAAAGTTGAAGTTGAAGTTCCAGAAGAGTACATGGGTGACGTTATCGGTGACGTTGCAAAAAGACGTGGACAAGTAAATGGTATGAGCGATAGAGCAGGAAACAAAATTGTTGATGCTTTCGTACCACTTGCAGAGATGTTCGGATACTCTACAGACCTTCGTTCAATGACTCAAGGTCGTGCAACATACGCTATGGAATTCGATCACTACGAAGAAGTTCCAAGCAATGTAGCAAAAGAGATTATCGAAAAGAGAAACGGATAACAAAATTGCCTCTCGGCAATTTTGAGCTTAAAGCCCAGAGCTTAGGGCTTAGAGCTTTTTTTATAAACAATCTAACTTACACCTTAATTAGGTTATAGACTACATAATTTTATATTTTTTAGGTTGCAAGCTAATTTATCAATACAAAATAATATAGGTACTTACATAAAGAGGCTTTTCTTTCATAATTTTATTTATTAATAGGACAAAATTTAACAAAATGTCCGTTAATGTCAGAATATTACAAATCAAGGAACACTTAATGTCCATTAATAATGGAATAACCGACTAAAAGGACATAAGTAATAGTTATATTATACAAAAATACGCGTTTTTTAGCTAAAAAAATATCATTTTGCTACTTTTTCAAAAATAACAGGACATTTAAAATGTTCCTTCAATTTGCAAATATCAGTCTATCTTCGCTATAATGTTCCTTGAATAAATAGTTGCCTCGGACGCTTCGCTTACCGAGGCAACGGGGGCGCGGGTTGAACACCCGCTAGTCGCCCGGCACTTTGTGCCAGGCAACAAGCGGGAGGAGCAGACGACCCCATCGTGAAATTAAAATTTCCCGATGAGGTCACCGCTCACCCGCGCCCCCGTTATGTTAAAAGGTACATTATGAAACTTGTTTATGAGTATGAATATAATGATAAAAAAGAAAAGATAGTGAAAAAATTAAATGAAAGCAATAAATATGAAAAAATTTTTTATGACTATGAATCTTCTAAAAACTTTTATAACTTATCTCATTCCAATAAGACTATATATTATAGCAAATATTTCAAACTATGGGTAATTGTGATAAAAAAATGGAATAGAAAAGGTAAACTAAGAACTTTTGAGATATATAAATCATATGAAGAACCGATAGAAATTTCTAAATTAAACAATTCATAGAATTAAAAGGATAGTTATTGATATGGACTCCATTATACATGTTGTTTCAATTATTATTATTTTTATAATAGTTATGCCAATTGCAGAATATCTCGATAGTAAGTGGCGCGACTTTCTTGATAGCATATCAAAAAATACTAATTCAGAAGTACAAACAAAAGCCTCAAATAATGATAAATATAATGAAGAAGATACTAATTCAAATGAAACACAAATATTTTTTACTAAAGATACAACATCTGAGTCTCAAGAAGAAATTTTGTTAAATAACTTAGGTATAAATTATATTTTTCATATGACACATATAAATAATTTAAGTAGTATTTTACAGAATGGTTTATTATCACATAATAATAATTTTGTTAATATTGACATAAGTAATAAAGAAGTGAATGACAGAAGAAATTCCATAGAACCAATTTACTATCGAAATATACACTCATATGTTCCATTTTATTTTAATCCTAAAAATGCAATGTTATATTCCAAGAAAGGTATTCAAGATTACATTATAATATTAGCTGTTGATAGAACATTGATATATCAACATAACTCATTATTTACTGATGGAAATGCAGCGTCAAATGTAACAAAATTTTATAATGATTTAACTAAAATAAATAACTTAAATTGGGATTGTATTAATGCAAAGACTTGGTTTGATATTGAAGATGGGAAAAGAATGAGGATGGCAGAGATATTAGTATTCAATAGTATAGAAACTAAATATATTCAGAAAATATATTGCAATAATTATAAAGCAAAGCAATATATTATAAATTTGGTGACAATAAACAAGTTAAACATAAAAGTTGAAATAAATTCAAATTTATTTTTTTAAAAAGGATTATATTTTGTTATTAATTAGAGAAGGTAATATCTTTACTACACAATGTCAAACAATCGTCAATACTGTCAACTGTATTGGAATAATGGGTGCAGGTATCGCTTATGAGTTTAGAATAAGACACCCTGAAATGTTTGCTAAATATAAAAAAATTTGCGATCAAAAATTAATGACTATTGGGAAATTGTGGATTTATGACATAAATGATAAACAAGTAACTTATAATAAAGTTCTTAATTTCCCAACTAAGCAAGATTGGAAATTTCCATCAAAAATTGAATATTTGGAGAAAGGTTTAAAAAAATTTCAAGATACTTATAAATCAAAAAATATTACTTCTATAGCTTTTCCTCTGTTGGGAACAGATAAGGGAGGTATAAATAAAGAAGAATCTTTTGAAATAATGAAAAAATATTTAAAGCACCTTGATATTGATATTGAGATATGGTATTTTAATCCTAATGCAAAAGATGACTTATATGATAGGTTCAAATCAAAATTTTTAGAATTAGATGATGAAACAATAAAAGAACAATCTAAATTACGGATAAATTTTGTGAAAAAAATTAGAGAAGCTTTAATGAAAAATGAAATAAATAGTTTAAGTGGGTTATTACAAGTAAAAGGTATAGGAGATGTTACACTTGAAAAATTATATAATTTTACTAGAAAATATCAAAAAAATAATCAAAATTTATTCAATATCTAAGTTTCTATGAAATAGTTATGATAAAGATTGTAATACTTTATTTTCTATAGAATAATTTTAAACATAACAAGTACGAGGAGAGGAATATTTGACCCTAACGGGTGCAAATATTCCTCACGATAATCGTTATCTTTACTTTTTAAAAGTCAGTTATTAATAAAACCAACATTTTTGACTTTTAAAGCTCATCATGAAAGTCTTTTTGCTTTCTAAAAGATATTTGATATACAAAATATTTACCTTCTTTTTAAAAAAGAAGCAAAATTTAAGGTTATCATTATGGTAACTTTGATATACTTTTGTCATGCGAATAATTTCAAAGAAAACATTAAGAGACTTTTATGAGCAACCAAACTATGCTGATAGCAAATCTGCTCTTGAGTCTTGGCATTATGAAGTTTTAAAAAAAGATTGGAATAATCCAAATGAGATTAAAGCTCAATATAAAAGTGCAAGTATTGTTGGAAATAACAAAGTTGTTTTCAATATCTGTGGTAATAAATATAGATTGATTGTAAAAATTAACTATATTGCTAAAATTGTCTTTATTAAGTTTATAGGGGCACATAAACAATATGACAAAATAAAAGTTGAGGATTTGTAATCATGAATATAAAACCAATCAGAAATGAAAAAGATTATGAACTTGCTCTAAAAAGAGTTGAGTCGTTAATGGATGCAGAGTTTGGAACTGAAGATTTTGATGAACTAGAAGTTTTAACAACATTGATAGAGAGTTATGAAGCAAAACACTATACCATTGATACACCAGACCCTATTGAAGCTATAAAATTTAGAATGGAACAAGAAGGGTTAAGACAGAAAGATTTGGTAAAGATTTTTGGTAATAAAGTTAGAGTTTCAGAGGTTTTAAATAAAAAAAGAAGATTGACATTGGATATGATTAGAAATATTAATCATGATTTACATATACCACTTGAGAGCTTATTAAATAGATATGAGCTTGAAAGTGCTTAAAAGATAACAAGTACGAAGAGAGGAATAAATTACCCTGACGGCTAATTTATTCCTCACGATAGTCGTTATATTTCCAAATAGGATATTGAGTAATGAATAATATAGAAAATCACATTAAAGAACTGGAAGAGCGTTTACTACATACTGATGTAAGGAAGAACTCAACAATTCTAAATAAACTTCTTAATGATGAATTTGAAGAAATTGGAAGTGATGGTAAAATTTCAACTAGAAAAGAAGTGGTTGAATGGCTTGTGAATAAAGAAAAAAATACTATATGGTCTTTAAATGATTTTAAAATTAAAAAATTGTCTCCTCATCTAATTTTAGCAACATATATAGCTATTAAAAAGAATCAATCTAATTCAAGTCGCTCAATTAGAAGTTCTATATGGAAAAATATTTCAGGTAACTGGGAAATGATATTTCATCAAGGTACAAAAATCATTAATGAGTGAAAAATATAACAAAATGTTCTCGAAACCCCTTAACTCTGCGTTATCCTTACTTTTTATAAGTCTTTACCAAAAATAACATCTTTGATAAACAAATCTCATCATAACAAATCATTTAGCTATCCAAAAGATTATTGATATACAAAGTATATTTATACCTTATTTTTAAAAAAGAAGTAAAATTTCTCAAAAAGATATTGATTTTGTATTTTATTTGGGATATAATATAAAAAAGCAAAAAGGATAGTGTTATGAGTAAAACACAAACAACAATCAGAGTTGATGAAGAAAACTATCTAAAGGCAAGAGAGATTTTAAGTCAAATTGGACTTAACTATTCTCAAGCAATAAGTGTTTTTAACAACATGATAGTTTTAAACAAAGGCTTACCATTTGAATTAAAGATACCAAACTCTCAAACAAGACAAGCACTTCATGAATTAGAAGTTAGAGATGGAAAAACTTTTGATAATGTAGATGAACTTTTTGCTGATTTGGATTCTTAGTAAATGTACAAAATTTTTAGAACTTCTTCTTTCAAAAAAGATTACAAAAAGTTAAATGCCAAAGAAAAAGAGTTACTTAAACCTATTATAACAAAACTAGCTAATGAAGAAGAGTTAGAAGAAAAATATAAAGACCATAATTTGATTGGAAACTATTTAGGTTGTAGAGAGTGTCATATTAAGCCCGATTTGCTTTTAATATATAGAATTGATAATGATATTTTAGAGTTAGCCCTAGTTAGAGTTGGCAGTCATTCTAAACTTTTTTGAGTAATTGAAGTTTTTAAAGATAACAACACCTTGGATGATGAATAAGCTACCCTGCCGAGTTCTCTAACTTTATTTTCCTAAAATGCTTTAAGAGTTAAAACTTGATTGAGTATAATCGCTTATTCATCAAGTCAGGCGTTATGCTATTAGAAATAAACATCTCAGGTTTAATCAATGAGCAATTTAGAAAATGAGATAAAAGAATTAGAAGAAAAACTACTTTTTCCTGAAGTTCGTCACTCAAAAAAGCAATTAAGCAAGCTTCTAGCAGATGAATTCTATGAAATTGGGAAATCTGGTAAAGTTTATAACAAGATACAAGTCATAGAAGCTATTTCACAAGAAGAAAATGAAACATCAATAATTCTATTTGATTTTGAAGTGAAAGAATTGACCGAGGGCATCGTTTTAGCCTTATACAAAACTAAATACTTAAATGAGATTTCACTACGAAGTTCAATATGGAAAAAACATATTAAAAATGGCTAGCAACTATTCTTTCATCAAGATACATTGCAAGACTAATTCAGTTTCCACTCGCTTGCAAATTGCATTGGAGGGTTACCTACCAACTAGCCTTTTACAAAAAGGTACATAAAAAAGATAGCCAGCATCAACTATGGCAAGAGGGGTATCAGCCTAAGTTAATACTCTCAGATAAGATTATGAGAAAGAAGATAGAGTATATTCATAATAATCCTATAAAAAAAGGATATGTAGATGAAGATTGGCATTGGCGGTATAGTAGTGCTAGGGTTTATAAGGGATTAGACGGGGTGATAGATATTGAAAAGTTTGTTTGATATTATTAGTGGTTGGCGTATACACTCCCAAATGCAATTTGGGAGCGAGGGTAATTGTGTGTGTAATTTCCTAAAATTCTTACATCCTCTATACTTCTACCTTTATTAATCTTATACCAAAATATTTTTTATAGCAAAACTAAACACCGAGCCTATGCCATCTTCGCTTTTTATCTCAAGTCCCATATTATGCAATTTTAAAATGTAATCTACAATATAAAGCCCTACTCCAATAGAGTTATTCCAGCTAATGCCATCTACGCGGTAGAATTTATCTTTAATTCTTTTTATATCGCTACTACTTATACCAACGCCTTTGTCTATAACTTCTACTCTGTCATTGCTACACTTTACTATAACCTCATCTTCAGAGTATTTAAGGGCATTTTCTATTAAGTTTATAAATACATTCTCTAGCATATTTCTATCGGCTTGCACTTGCACATCTTCGCACTCTAAAATTATCTCTCGCCCTTTATACTTTTGCTCTAACATCTCTTTAGTAGATTGTGCAACATCTTTTAAATTAAAGTTACTTTTACTAAGAGCAATAGAGTCATTTTCTAACTTTATAGATAGTGCCAAAGTGTCTATCATCGTAGATATTTTATTTGCATTACTCTCGATTTTAGATATGAACTTATGCTTTAACCCTTCGTTTAAATCTGGCGTTTCATTTATAGTTTGGGCATACCCAACAATCGCAGCTACTGGGTTTTTAAATTCATGGCTAATAGCAGATATAATATCGCCTTGGCGTTTTGTAATCTCTTTTAATCTATTGGTATATTTATCTTTCTGTTTTTGTCGTTTTTTAAGCTTTTTTGCCACTTTGGTAATTTTTTTAGCAATCTTTTTAAACTCTAAACAGCAACCAACATCTCCTAAATAGATAGAGAAATCTTTATTTAACATAGCCTCTAATGCATCGTCTATCTTTTGGCTATCGCTAGATATTTTGTTATTTATCTTACTGCTAAAATAGATAAGTAATCCAACTAAAATAATAAAATATATTAAAATTTTAGCCATTATGTTTATGACCTTAGAATAGATAGATTTCTGAGCAAGTGCCACCCTTAAGTAGCCATTACCTAAATGTTTGGCAACATATATTAAATCTTTTTTTAAAGTATGCGAATATCTAACACTAGTTCCAAAGCCTTTAAGTTTTGACTCTACTATCTCTGGTCTATTTAAGTGATTTTCCATATCTTTTGGATTGTGTTTGTTATCAAAAAGAACTTTGCCACTCTCATCAATATAAGTAACTCTAACTTTACTATTTTTACCCAATTGTTCAAGATAATTGCTATTTAAATTCTTTTGAATCGTAGCAACATTTAGTATATTTTTTAAAGTCTGTTTAGTTGTATCTATCTCACTCTGCTTTGCAAAATAGAAGGCAAAAAGGGCTGTTACAAAAAATGAGATAGTTACAACCCAAAGTGTACTTCGTAAAAAGTATTGATGCAGTTTTAGCATATTTTGTAGCCTACCCCACGCACAGCTTCTATATACGAATCACTCTGCTCTAATTTAGATTTTAGTCTCGATACTGCCATATTAACACTTTTGTAGCCTACATCTTCTTGCCAAACCTCTTCTAAAAGCTCTTCTCTTGTGACAACTCGATTTCTATTTTTAATTAAATACTCTATAAGTTTAAACTCTAAATTTGTAAGTTTTAATGCTTTTTCATTTAACAATACACTTTTACTATCTTTATCTAGCAAAAGCCCTTTATATTTAATCTTGTTGCTAGCACCAGAATATCTATTTATATGGGCTTTTACTCTTAAAACCAATTCATTCATATTAAATGGTTTCTTTATATAGTCATCACCACCTCTCAAAAAGCCCTCTTGCACATTTTCGTCGCTATCTTTGGCTGTAACAAAAATTACAGGCATATCATAGCCTAACTCTCTAAGCTCTTTTACAAACTCGCTACCCTCTACATTTGGCAAGTTTCTATCGACAATCATTAAAGATACACTCTCCTCTTCTAAAGCTTGCTCGACCCCTTTGGTATCCATAAATCCCAAAACATCAAAGCCTGCTTTGCTTAAGTGTAACTCTTCTAACTCTAAAATATCTTCGTTATCTTCAATGATTATAATTGTTCCACTCACAGTTTAAGTTTACCACCCTCTATTGCGAACTTCATTAATTTAGCAATGTTTACACATCTGTCAGATATTCTCTCTAACTTTCTTACAGAATTTAACCTAGCAACAACAAATTCTGTTTCGATTTCATTTGCACATATACTTGTAATAATATTCTTCTCCAAAATAGATACAAAATCATCACACTTACTCTCTTCTATTGTAATTTCACGAATTAAATCACTCAAAGTGCCATCAGTTGCTTTAATTAAGGCAACTGAGTGATCAAGTGCTTTTAATGTACTTTTATAAAATGCAACACGAGTACCATCTGTACCAAAAACATCTTCGTTAATAATTTCATGCATCAAAATATTGATTTGCGATTTAACATAATCTGCAATTCTACTAAACTCACCATTTACTTTAATAAGTGCAACCACTTGACGCAAATCTTTCGCTTCTGGTGAAAATAGTGCTAAAGTCTCTATCGCTTTCATATCGATTTTGGACTCTTTTTTAGTATTTCCTTTTATAAGCTCTTTTGCCTCTTTAAGTTTTTCTATATCTTTACTCTCTAACACTTCCACAACTATTGCAAATGCCTCTTTTATAGAATTTGCAAAATCGTGGCTCTCGTTTGCTATTTTATCTAACGCCTCTTTATACTTTGGTAACATTATCCAAACCTCCCTGTAATATAGTCTTCTGTTAATTTTTCCTCTGGGTTCATAAATATCTTTTTAGTTTTATTAAACTCTATTAAATCACCCAAATACATAAATGCAGTATAGTCGCTCAGACGACTTGCTTGTTGCATATTGTGTGTTACGATAGCAATAGATACTTCATCTTTAAGCTCTGCAATTAGCTCCTCAATCGCACCAGTCGAAATTGGGTCAAGTGCACTTGTTGGCTCATCGAACAGCAATACATCTGGCTTTAGTGCAACTGCTCTTGCAATACAGAGTCTTTGTTGCTGACCACCAGACATCCCCATTGCAGAATCGCTTAATCTATCTTTTACTTCATCCCAAATTGCTGAACCTTTAAGTGCTGCCTCTACTCTACCATCTAACTCGCTTTTAGACTTTAAACCACTAAGTCTAAGTCCATAAGCAACATTATCATAAATACTCATAGGAAATGGTGTAGGCTTTTGAAAAATCATACCAACTCTTTGGCGTAAACGAACTAAGTCGCTCTCTTTTTTAAGCTCTAAAATATTCTCCATTTTATTATCTTTGTTAGTTAAAAGTATTTTGCCTTCATACTTTAAACCCGGATACAAATCGTGTATTCTATTAAATGCTCTAAGCAGAGTCGATTTACCACAACCACTAGGTCCAATTAGTGCTGTAATTTTATTTCTCTCTATTGGCATTGTAATACTCTTAAGTGTAGGCTTTGGTGCACCTGGATAGGTAAAGCTAAAATCCTCAGCTCTCATTACATCTACTATTTCACTCATTATCTCCCCCTTATTAATGTTTATTTCTTGTAATATATCGACCAGTTAAATTGATAATCAACACCAAAGCAGTAAGCACAAACGAAGCAGCCCAAGCAAGCCCTACACTCTTTTCGTCTGGGAAAGTCGCTAAGTTATAGATACTTACAGTCAAAGATGGAAATTGACTATTTAAATTAAATGTTAAATATTGGTTATTTGCCGAAGTAAATAGTAGTGGTGCTGTCTCTCCAACTACTCTAGCAAATGCCAACAGTACTCCTGTTGTTAAACCAACTTTTGCCGCCTTTATAACAATTTGCATAATAATTTTATGTTTACTTCCACCAAGTGCAATGCCAGCTTCTCTAAGCTCTTTTGGCACAAGTGAGAGCATATTATCTGTAGTAGATACAATAATTGGAATCATCATAATAGTCAAGGCAATTACACCACCCCAGCCACCAAAGTGTCCAACTTTATCTACATAAATTGCATAAACAAATACACCTACCACAATCGAAGGGGCACTCATCATAACATCGCTTAAATTTCTTACAACCATAGCAAGTTTATTATTATTACTATACTCTCTTAAATAAATACCCGCCATTAAACCAAGAGGCACAGCAATAAGTGTCGCGATAAATGCCATAATAAACTGCCCAACTATTAAGTTTCTAATTCCACCCTGCACTAAATCGTTTGTAAAAAGACTCCAGTGCATTGTAGATAAACCTTTATACATAAGTGTTCCTAAAATCCAAAATAGAAACACCAATCCTATAAGTGCAGAGATTGTAGATGCTATTAAAATAATTTTATTTAGTAAAAGTCTCTTCTGCATTAGTCTCTCCTTAAAAAGTAGTATTTAGCAAGTGAAATAATAATAAAACTCATTGCAAAAAGTATAAGTGCTAAGAAGAACATACTAGATAACTCTAAATCTTGTGCCTCTGCAAAGTTATTTGCCAATAAAACAGGTATAGAAGTTGTTGGGTCTGTAATTTTGTGTGGAAAACGCATAATAGAGCCAAGCAAAAACGCAACAGCCATTGTCTCGCCAATAGCACGCCCTAAAGCTAATATTACAGAACCTATAATTGCTCTTTTTGAGTATGGCATAATAACATCTTTAATAACTTCAAACTTTGTTGCTCCCATTGCATATGCACTCTCTTTTAAAACATCTGGCACAACATTCATCGCATCTTTAGTAATTGCAGACATAAATGGAATAATCATAATAGCAAGTACAATTCCAGCAGTCAATAATCCAATTCCTGTACCTCCAAATGTATGCTGAATAATAGGTGCAAAGTAAAAAAGCCCCCACATACCATAAATAATACTAGGAATTGCAGCCAAAAGTTCAATAGCAATCGAAACTGGTTTAATAAGCCAAGGAAAAGCAACTTCTGTTAAAAATACTGCAATTCCCATAGCTATTGGTACTGCTATTACCATAGCAATAGTTGTAGAAAGAAGCGTCCCAACTATCGGAATTAAACCACCAAATACACCGCCTTCATCATCTTCGCCAACTTCCCAAACATCTGTAGTTAAAAAGTGCCAACCAAATTGATGAATAGAGTCACTAGCATAAATATATAGCGTAGTAAATATACCTGCTAATATCAAGAGTATAGAAACTGCGGAGAAAATAGAGAAATCTTTAAATAACTTACCTGTCATATATTTGCCTTTTTAGAGAATAAAATTCTAACGAATAGTACTGATTTTTGGTAACTAAATGGTAACAAGATTTTACTTTAAGAGAAGCTCAATAGTAGATTAAATTAAAAAAAATTAGAAGAGTGTTTCAATGCTATCTGGGCAAGTGCCCAAATAGTCTGTAGATTACTTAATACCTTTTGCTTCCCAGTATTTTCTAATTTCATCTTTAGTAGATGCTGGAAGTGGAACATAACCTAAATCTGCAGCAATTTTGTCACCATTTTTGTATGCCCAGTCAAAGAATTTAGTAACTTCTTTGTTAGTATCAGCTTTTTCAGCCGGTAATAAAATAAATGTAGCAGCAACGATTGGGTAACTTGTATCACCTTTAGGGTCACCAATTACAGCATAGAAATCTGTATCTTTACTCCAGCTTGCATATTTAGCAGCATCTTGGAATGCAGGTACAGTTGCTTTTACAAATTTACCAGCTTTATTTTGTACTTGTGCAGCAGGTAATCCAGACTCTAATTTGTAAGAGTACTCAATATAACCAATAGAGTTTTTAATTTGCTTAATGTTAGCAGTAACACCAGAGTTAGATTTACCTTCGATTACTTTTGGTGCTATCCAATGAGGCTTTTTACTAACTTTAAAACTACTATCTAATTGATGTAAGAAGTAAGTCATATTAAATGTTGTACCAGATTTATCAGCTCTTACACATACAGTAATAGGAGCGTGTGGAAGTTTTAAGCCTTTGTTATCTTTTGCAATAATAGCATCATCCCAATTTTTAGCTTTACCATCAAATATTGCAGCAATAGCTTTTCTTGATAGCTTTAACTCACCATCTTTTACACCATCGATGTTATAAGCAAGTACGATTGAACCAACAACAGCTGGGAACATATAAAGCTTATGCTTTCTTAAAGTTTCAGGTTTAAGTGGCTTATCACTACCTGCGAAATCAACACTTCTTTTCTCAATAGATTTAATACCATCACCAGAACCAGTTGGAGTATAGTTTACTTTTACACCAGTCGCTTGATTATATGCACTTGTCCATGCTTTATATACAGGAGCAGGGAAAGAAGCACCTCTACCATTTAATTCAGTTGCACTTACACTTGTTGTAACAACAGCCGATACAGCAGCTACAGTTAAAACTTTTTTTAACATTTTTATTCCTTTAGTTTTTGTTTTTACGATTATATTATAATACTCTTTGGTAACAAAATGGTAACAATATTATTTTTTATCCCAAATATTGCACAATATACCGAAAAGAGGTAATTTGTTACAGAGCATTACTCTATTCTATAACCTTTTACTTCATCCCAAATTTTGCAGTAGAATTAGTAAAGATTTGGCAAATGCTTTGTTTTAGGGTGTTTGCTAAAATCTTGAACTTAACCCATAGGTTAAGTGATGGATTTTTGTAAATGCCCTAGAACAAATGATTTGTTAAAGGTTGTTAATCTCTAATGCAAATTTTGGGTTCATATATCTTTCTCGTTTTTTTGGAAGTATCTTAGATATATCAACCAAAATTAACCCATCTACACAGTTATTAAAATCTTTATCTATATTAAAACCTAAAAACTCTACGCCACCCTCTTCGCAAAGTTCTGTATATTGCTTATAAAGAGTAGGAACTGTTGCATTATAAAAACGCAACTGCTTTCTAAGTGACATAAAATCCTCTTTCAAACTCTTATATTCAAACACTTTTTCAACATCTTAACGCTCTTGCTTATTCATTACAAATGGATCAATCTCTTTTACTAAAGGTTTTTTTGTACCATAGTAGTGGCTATAGTAAGATACAATCAAATTTAAGGCATCTTTTGGCAGAGCAACACTTAAAGATACAGGACCAAATATATATTTTATACTTGGATTTTGCACTAAATAGGCACCAATACCTTGCCATAAATAATCAAGAGCTCGACTTCCCCAATATTTTGGTTGTACAAAACTTCGCCCAAGCTCTATAGAGTCTACTAAATAGCTCTCAAACTCCTCTTTAAATTTAAATAGTGTATTTCTGTAACTTCCTACAATCTCTAAATCATTCTCATCCCAAAGTACGATATGTTCATAATATTTATCGAAACTATCAGTATCTCTCTTTTTACCTGTGCCCTCTTCGACTTTTCTAAATGTATATTCTCGCAATCGTCCAATCTCTCGCAATTATAATGTCCTCACAAAAACAAACCACTTAATACAACACTCTTATTAAAAAAGATACAATAAGAAACAAGAAAGTGAGGACAAGATGAGTACAAAAAGAAAAATATATAGTGCAGAGTTTAAAGCCAAAGTAGTATTA
>Ga0256829_1001926_pt1 | contig 16088 bp, 10 predicted proteins | sample 131447metaG_FD_185979 | JGI IMG/M metagenome (GOLD analysis project Ga0256829, IMG submission 185979) | Hydrothermal vent microbial communities from Lau Basin, Pacific Ocean - 131-447 | ecosystem: Environmental > Aquatic > Marine > Hydrothermal vents | place: Pacific Ocean: Lau Basin | collected...
ATAAGGTTTGCCTCTGTTGTCTGGTCCATAGCATTACTTGGCTCATCCATCAGCATTACTGAACTATCCTGCATTAGAGACCTTGCTATACCTACACTCTGTCTCTGCCCACCTGAGAGACCTGCTCCTCTTTCTCCTATTGGCATATCAAACCCAAGAGGATGTTTTTGTACAAAGTCATCTACACCACTTATTTGAGAAGCATAGATAATGTCAGCTACATCTGGATGATTTTCCGATGATACTATATTGTCTTTTATACTTCCTCTAAATAGATGAATATCTTGGGGAACATAGGCTATATATCTTCTTATATCTGCAGGGTCTAGCTGTGCAATGTCGATACCATCAATCATAATGCTACCACTTGTAGGATCATATAACTTCAAAATAAGTTTTGCAATAGTGCTTTTCCCAGAACCAATCCTACCTATTATCGCAACTTTTTCTCCAGGGTTTATACTAAAGCTAACATCACTAAGGGCTGGGACATCAGTACCAGGGTAGTTAAAACAAACATCCTTAAACTCTATCTTACCTTTAAACTTCTCTCTTTGCACAAATTCATGACCTTCTGGTCTTTCTGCCTCTTTTGTAATAATAGAACTTAAAGTATCATATGCACTTTTTGCATCTGAATAGTTAGTTATAAGTGCGGCAGCTTGTCCCATAGGGGCAACTGTCCTTGATGTAAGGATAACAACAGCTATAAGTCCACCCATAGTTAATTCAAACTCATGAATAAGATAAACACCAAAGACTACAATAAAAACAGTATTTAGCTGAATTAAGAGATTGGTTACATTTGGAATAGAAGATGAGAGAAGACGAGATCTAAGGTTTTTCTCTGCTATCTCACCTGTTGATTCTTCCCACTGCCACTGTTGTCTTCCTGCCATGCTCATGGACTTTACTGTTTCTATATTTTGAAGTGTCTCTATGAGTATCCCATTCTTTTTAGCACTTGCTTCATGAGAACTTTCTATGCTCTCTTTTAATGGCTTTCTTATAAGTAGAGCAAATCCTAAAATCAAAAACATGGTAAGCATAGGTATAAAAACTAAAAGTCCCCCTAGATAATAAATAACTATCAAAAATATAATCGCAAAAGGAAGGTCAATAACTGCTGTCATAGTTGCTGTTGTAAAAAAAGAGCGAACAGATTCAAAATCTTTTAGGTTATTTGCAAATGAGCCAACTGATTGAGGATGTACTGCCATTTTTAGGTCTAGAACTTTCTCAAACACTATGGAAGACATGATAATATCACTCTTTTTTGCAGCGATTTCAAGCATATATCCTCTAGTGAACTTTAGGAAAAAATCCAATAAATAGACTAAAACAATACCAATAGTAAAAACCAAAAGAGTCTCTTGTGCGTTATTTGGAATTACCCTATCATAAACATTCATAGTAAAAAGTGGTGTTGCTAAAACAAAAAGGTTTACAAGAAGAGATGCCCACAAAACATCTTTATATATACCAGTAGAGAGTTTTAATGTGTCCCAAAACCAATGTTTTTGTTTTAGCTGAAGAGTTCTACTGTTCTTGCTATCATACTCAAACTCTTTTTTCAGCATATAAGCAAAACCTAGATACTCTTTTTCAAGTTCTTGGACACTTAGCCACTGTTCAAGTCCATCACCTTCAGGATAAATTATTTTAGCCTCAGTTTTATCTTCGTTAAATCTCTCCAAGATACAAACATTATCATTACTTAAAAGTAAAATCATAGGAAGATGAAGACCCAGTATCTCATTGATTGGTTTTTTAATAAGAGTCGTTTTAAGTCCTGCACGAGCGGCAACACGAGAAAAAAGAGATTTTGAACCACTTGCAGAAAAAAGTTTTTGAGACTCATTAACAGGTAAACCTGCTAATAAAGCCTCTTTTGTATATGGCTTATGAAATAGTTTTGTAAATAGAACAAATACATCCAATAATGTATCTTCAGCTACCTTTATAGAATGTTCGTTCATCTTTAACCTTTTCGTCTATTAAAATAGTTCTACTTCTATTCTACGATTTGCTTTTCTTCCTTCTTTGGTTCTATTACTTTGTATTGGGTCTAGTTCACCACGACCATTTGTAGTGATTCGAGATGCATCTACACCATCTGCAACAAGTGCTTCTTTTGTTTTTAAAGCTCTATTTTGAGATAAAAGCATATTGTATCTTGCTTTTCCTACACTATCAGTATGTCCAGTAATTTTAACTTTCTTAGAAGGATTATTTTTCATAAAAGTAGCAAATTTTGAAATTGCTGGTTCTGATGGAGTTAATATTTTATCAGAGCCAACTTTAAATAAAAGCTTAAGCGTACTTTTTAAAGCACATCCTCTCATATCTACTTTTGTTCCTAAAGGTGTATCAGGACATACATCAGCATGGTCATATACGCTATCTTTATCACTATCATACGGGCAACCATTTTCAGTAACATTAACTTCTAGTGGAGTATTTAAACATTTGTCTTTATAGTCAGGAACGCCATCCAAATCACAATCAATAGCACATCCTTTTTGATTAACCCTTACTCCTAATGGAGTGTTTAAACAATCATCTTTATAGTCAAAAATACCATCTTTATCATTGTCAGTTTTATTGTCTATTCTTACATACATACTAACCATTACACGATTTGATAATTCAATACCCTCAGTCGTAGCATCAGTAAAACCTAAATCCTTATCCGCACGATACTCAACAGTAATGATATTTTTTGAAATATTGCTATCTATCATTCTCTTCTGAACACTTAGTGCAAATTTTTTACTATCTGCTTTGCTTTCATTATCATCATAGGAGTTGCGAAATAAGTTTTGAATTTTATTTGCATAGGTTTTTGAATCAATCGAAACTTCATTAGCATCATCAGTTGTTCTCTGTGTATGACCTATTATTGTAATGTCAATTTTCTTATGTGTTTTATCGTATGATTTTATCTTGTTGATAATAGTATCAACTGCTTTGTTATTCATACCATTTGAAAAATCAAGCATATCAAAACGAATAATTTCTAAAAAATCATTATTCATAAACTTATCTGAAGGCTTAGTTAGAGTTTTGTTATCATCTTGGGCAAGAACATATGTATTATCATAAACTCCTGCACTAAGAGAAACGCTAAACGCAAATAGTGAAACCAATAACTTTTTATTTAAAATATTTTTCATCATCTTATTTACTCAATTCTATTTCAACACGACGGTTTTTATAGCTACCTTCATGTTTATTATCTATAGGCTCTTCAAAACCTCTACCTTCAGTTGTAAATCGGTTTTTATCTAAACCAAGTTTAACAAGTGCATCTTTTACGCTATCTGCTCTTTTTTTTGAAAGTATTAAGTTATAATTTGCTCCACTATTCTTATTTTTACTTGTATGCCCAATAATCTTCACCTTCAAATCAGGATTGCTTTTTAGAAAACTTGAAAATTGAAATATTTTTCCATATGCATCATCTACAATCTTAGCACTATCTCTATCAAAATTTACATAAATAGTTATAGAAGTAGCACATCCTGCCTGATCAACCTTATATCCTAAAGGTGTATTTTTACACTCGTCTTCATAATCTTTTATACCATCTTTATCCGTATCAAGTGCACAACCATTTGAAGACACTTTTGCATCTATTGGTGTTAATGGGCATTCATCATTACTGTCATAAATACCATCCCCATCTGTATCTCTTCTTATTTTTTTACATCCGTATGGCATTATATTGTTCTCTTTAAGTGAGTTGTCACACAAATCTTGGTTATCTGCTATCTTGTCATGATCTACATCTAACTCAACAGGAAGAGTATCTAATATTTCTTGTGCATCTGCATCAGTATAAAGATTTACTTTTGATGTAAACTCTTTTGCATCGCCTATTACAGCAGTTGGAAGCAATCCGAGTGCATCAAGTATGCGATACTTAGCACTTAAGATTGTATATTCGGCTGTAATGATTTGACTTCGAGAGTTTATAACATCATTTTGTGAAGTTAAAAGGTCAAGTAAAGAGCGACGACCAAGGTCATACTCTTCTTTATAGAGTTCTAAAGTTTTTTCTGCAAATATTTTATACTCTCTCAAATCTTTTAGTTGGCGAGATGTCATGACATATGCATTCCAAGATAGGTCTAAGCCTTCTATTGTTTGTCTTTTTAAGTCGCGTTTTATCTCTATTTCTTGGTTGATTTTACTGATATTTTTTTGAATAGTTGCACTATCTGCACCACCTCTAAAAATATTATAGTTTAAAACCAAACGAGCACGAAATCTATCATCTGGTCTATCAAAGGCTGTATTTGCCTTATCTTGGTCATTATAAAATTGACTTATCTCTAAGTCAAGTTTTGGATAATTTCCACTTTTGCTTTGTTTCCATAAAGCCTGAGCCCCTTTAATGTTATATCTACTTACTAAAAGAGATGGGTTATGGTTTATAGCATACATAGCTGCCTTTTCTATAGACTGAGGCATACTAACATTTAGGTCAGGTTTTTGCATTTTACTAACATCTGGTAAGCGACCTAAGATTCTTCTAAAGTTATATTCTCTATCGCGTGTATTGTTTAACTGCACTGTAAAATTTGAACGAGCTAAAGAGAGTGAAGACTCTATTTTTTTAACTTCAGAATCTGTTGTAAGACCTGAGTCAAAAAGGTCTTTTACTTTTTTATAAATAGACTCGTTTATCTGGACATTTTCTCTTGCAGTTTGTAGCAACTCATAGGATTTCATAACATTTAGATATGCTCCTGTCATTCTAAATGCAATATCATTTGCTTTTTCTACATAGTTATATGCTGCAGCTAAAATTCTAGCTTCTTGATAATCAACTTTATTTGTAGTAGAAAAACCATCAAAAAGATTTTGAGTAAGAGTTAAGGAAGTTTCATAATTATTGTAAGTCTCATTTTTAACTAAATGGTCAAAAGATTTATTGTTACTATTATTTTTCAAACCACCTGCATTGTTATGACCAACAACTGCACGAAAATCTAGTTGAGGATAATACCCTGACTCTGCCACTCCTAAATCTTGCTGGGTAGCTCTATAGTTTTTCAATCTTTCTTGTACAACTGGATTTGTTCCCATAGCCTCTATAACACTCTCTTTAAGTGTTAAAGCCTGAGAGACTGATAAAGTCATAGCAAGGATAATCAAAATATATGTAAACTTTTTCATACCTTTTCTCCTAAAATTATTAAAGAATTATATCTAAACACTGCCGATTAGATAGTGACTTTTCTACAAAATAACAAAATATGTTATTAACCAATGTTGTTATTAGACAATATTTGTATTATATGATATAATACTTTATAAAAAACTTATATGGATGAGGCATAAAATGTATATTTCTTCGTACAATACATACATAACTACAAACTCAACCGATAACAGAGAAAAAGTAAAATCTGAAGAAACATCCAAAAAATCTTCATTATTTTCTAAAAAACTTTCATCACAAGAAACAAAACTTATTGATGAAAATTCAAATCTTCCTGTTAATTATATATCAAAATATAAAGTTTTAAATAACCGACAAAGATTGCAAGATGAAACTCTTAACAATCAAAGAACCAAATTTTCAAAAGTAAAAGCACTTGTAACTTCAAAAACTGCTTATTCTAATGCTTCAAAGATATTTCCAATTTTATTTAAAACAGCTATCACCATAAATCAAACGCCACAAATAGACAAAAAAATGTCAAAAAACACACAAGATGCAAAAGAGCAAATCTTAAAACACACAATGGTTAATACTTACATAGCAAATGATAACTATTATAAAATCACTGCATAATTTTTAATCTTCAACCCAAGCATTACTTTCGATAAATCGACCATCATCAAAAATCTTTAACTTAAATGCAGAAATACATTTTCCATTTGAAATATCCATCACTGCCATCTGTAAAATTTTCTTACATTTTTTTGGAATATCATAATGTCCTTTCATTCCTGTCAAAAATTGTTGTAATGGTACTTTTTCATCCATTCCTATAACATTATCCCTGCAACCACTTAAACCTATATCTGTTAGATATGCTGTTCCCTCAGATATTTGAAAATCATCACTACTAACATGAGTATGTGTTCCAATAATGCCACTTACTTGACCTTGAAGCAACATCATCATAGCCCTTTTTTCACTCGTGGCTTCAGCATGAAAATCTATAAAAATATTTTCTACACCCTGCTCTTTTAGACTATCTACTGTATTTTTCGCACATCTAAATGCATTATCACAATATGGCATACTAAAATGACCCATAAGGTTTAAAACAGCAAGTTTTTCTCCTTGCACATCATAAGTTTTACAGCCTGTTCCTGCTACCTCATCAGGATAATTGTGAGGGCGTAAAATCTCATGCGTATCAAAGAGTGCTACAACATCTTTTTTATCCCATGAGTGGTTTCCACCTGTCATAACATCTATGCCATAAGAGAAAAGTTCGTTACAATTTTTCATAGTCAAACCAAAACCATGGGAAGCATTTTCATAGTTTGCTATAACAAAATCTATCTCATGCTCTTGCCTTAATTTAGAGAGATGCATCTTTAACATATCTCTACCTGGTTTTCCTACTATATCACCTATAAAAGCTATCTTCATGATTAAACCTTTGAACCAAAAGCTAAAACTTTAAAGTATCGCAGAGTCCATGCCAAAAAGAGAACCATCCAAGAAGTAAAAGATATATCAAATAGAAAATTAAGATTCCATCCAAAGGCTACATTTAAACTAAACAATGCTCTTAAAAGTACAACAAACTGCACAGATATAAATATAGCTGTTACAAACCTATCCGCATTAGGTGATTGTCCTGCATGTCCTAGTGTTACACGAGTTCCAAAGCCGATAAGAAGAGTTGTTAAAAAGCCAATAGCAAGAAGATGAATGTTTAAGTAGTAAAAACTAGTATCTAAAAAAAGCTCAGCACTTAGAGTGATGGCAGAGAGTAAAAATGCCATTGGTAGCCAAAATAGAGCAAGGTGAAGCACCCATAAAATTGATGGTGAATGAAAAGGGTTAAGCTTCCATCTTAAAAATTCATATGTAAAATAAGTGGCTAAAATAAGGTCTATGATTATCTCTACAAGTTTTATATCTAAAATAGAAAATGTAGTTTTGAGTAAAAATAAAATAGCAATAATCTTCACAAAGTTTTCATTTTTCACAGCAAAAGAGTGAGAGAAAAAGGGAATCATTCTCTGCCCTACACTAAATGCTAAAAATATAATATAGAGATAAAATGAGATATTGATAGCTGTTGATAGGATAGAGGGTATAAAAAGAGAAAAAATAAAAAGTAGGTTTGCTAAGAGACCAAAATAGTTTGCTCCAAGTATCCAATATGAGTCACTTTTATCAGATGCCAATCCACTCTTATAAATCTCTCTAAGTTTTAAAACTATAAAGAGTTGAGATATAAATAAAATACTCATAGCAACTAAAACAAGGGAAAGAGTCGTAAATGCCCCAGCTAAAAAGAGAACTGTTCCAATAAGTTGAGAAAAAAATAGTCTTGTATAATATTTTTTAGATATTAATTGTGCTTGATTGAACTTTGGAAATGTAGTAAATAAAAATCCACTAAACACATTTGTAAAAACCAAATAGATAAGAGAGTAAACATGAAAGGTAAGAGTATCTATAGATAGGTTTACTACTGACTTGTAACTGAGGGCAAATATCAGCATCATAACTATTGCATTTATCACTCCTAATACAAAAAATGGTTGGTGTGGTTGTGATAAAAAATAATTTTCTTTGCTTTTTATTGTATTCATTAATTTTTTGTCCTATAATTTTTTTGGTTTATTATTTCTTAGATAGAAGAGTGTCGCTTTGATAATGTCGTCATCATCTCTACTATCTGATTTTATCATCTCTTTTGAGTTATTAATATATGTGATAGTAATATTTTGCCCATAATTCATGATGGATTTTATCTTTTTATCTAAACTTAAAAGCTTAATTACCATTAACTCTATAAACTGTTTTGTAGGAGTATCTAGTTCGCCAAATCTATCATTTAACTCCTCTTCTATCTCGTAAACTTCTACTGCTGATTCACATTGAGAAAGTCGTCTATAAACATCTAAGCGAAGTCTATCTTCTTTTACGACCTCATCACTTATAAACGCAGATATGGTAAGTTTTATATCTACTTTTGCTCTCTCACCCTCGGCTGTATTACTTAACTCTTTGATGGCATCTTCTAACATTCTAAGATAAAGTGAATAACCTATGTTTTTAATATGTCCACTTTGAGCATCCCCTACAAGGTTACCACCACCACGAATCTCTAAATCATGATAAGCTAAAACAGAGCCACTTCCTAAAAATGAGTTTGATTCTAGTGCTAAAAGTCGTTTTTTTGCTTCATCTGTTAAGTTCTCTTTACTTTTAACAATAAAGTAAGCAAATCCCTCATAACTTCCACGACCAACACGACCACGCAACTGATGTAAATCAGCTATACCAAATCTATCTGCACCATCAACTAAGATAGTATTAACCCTAGGCATATGAATCCCACTCTCTATGATAGAAGTCGCTATCATAAGGTCATATTCACCAGCTTCAAACTTTAACAACTCTTTTTCTGTCTCTACTGCTGAGATTTTTGAGTGTAACATTACAATGCGAAGGTCTGGTAAAAGAGCTTTAAGTTCACCGAGTTTTATCGGCATGTGATCAATGGAATTATGCACATAAAAAACTTGTCCACCACGGCGAAGTTCTCTTAAAATAACTTCTTTGATAAGTTTTTCATCATACTCTTTTACAAAAGTTCTCACACCTTGCCTCTCACTTGGAGGTGTTAAAAGTTGGCTCATGGTTTTTATGGAACTCATAGCTTGGTTAAGTGAACGAGGGATTGGGGTTGCTGACATACTTAGCAGATGTACATTATGATAAAGCTCTTTTATCTTCTCTTTTTGTTTAACTCCAAACTTATGCTCTTCATCAATGATAACAACACCTAGTTTTTTAAACTCTAAGCCAAAAAGTGCATGAGTTCCTACTACACAGTCTATCTCTCCACTTGCTAAACCTTTTATGACTGCATTTTTATCTTTGGTACTGACAAATCTATCAAGTTTCGCATATCTAAGTTTCAACTCTTTAAACCTCTCATCTAAAGATCGCCAATGTTGTGCAGAGAGTAGAGTTGTCGGGACTATAAAAGCAGACTGATAGCCTGATTTAAAGGCTGAAAAGATAGTATTTAAAGCAACTTCTGTCTTTCCAAAACCAACATCACCACTAAGGAGTCTATCCATGATATGACCTGAACTCATCTGCCCTATTATCTCATCAATTGACTGTGTTTGATCCTCAGTATAATCAAATCCACTCAAATCTTGAAACTCTTTTAACTCTTTTTTATTTATATTTATCTTAGGCGATTTAATCAAAGAACGAGCAGCAGCAGTATTTACTATTTGCCCTGCGATTTCAAGTAGCCGTTTTCTAACTTTTGCTTTTAGTTTCCCAAAACTTCCTTTACCAAGCCTATCTAAAATAGGAGTTGAACCACCACTAGCTATATATCTATCTATAAAGTCTAAATTTTCTACAGGAAGAAGTATCTTATCATCACCAACATACTTTATAACGATAAAATCTTTGATACCTCCAAGTATCTCCGTCTGCTCAATACTCTCAAATATCCCAACACCATAATCTTCATGAACAACATAATCACCAGTTTTAAGGTCATCAAGCAAGATAGAGCTTTTTCTTCTTCTGCGTTTCTTATCTACTTTATTTAGAGATATTATCAACTCATCTTTTGAGATAATATTTAAAATATATCCAGCTCTTACTTTTGTAATATTTTTAGTATCATAAAGTCCGACTTGTTTTAACTGGGCATCATTTGCAGATATGATGGTTACTTTTTTATCTTTATGGACACGAAGAAGTTGTTCAACATTTACAACTATTAGCTCTTTGTAATCATCACTCTCTTGCAAGACTTCTAAGTCAAATTTATCTCTACTGATAGTTGGATTGTTAATACCATAAGCATCTTTTAAAACATCGTCCAAATTACGAGATAACATCACTCTCTTATCTTGCATGAAATCTTCTGCCATATCTCCAAGATACCAAAATCCAAGTGAGGCAACATCTTTAACTAAAGAATCAAATTCAGAGTTTTGAACTAAGGTGTTAAGAGTATCAAATCGTTCTTCTTCTAAAGAGTAAAAAGCACTACTGATAGTAAAGGAGTCAAGTTCTTCTTTTGAAGTTCGTTGCGTTTCAAGTTCAAACTCTTTAATCTGCTCTATCTCATCATCAAACAGAGAGATACGGATAGGATGGGGAGCTGATGGAGCAAATATATCAATAATATCTCCACGAAAAGATATTTCTCCAGCAACTTGAACCATATCAACAAAGTTATATCCCCAAAAAAGCATCTGCTCTTTAAAGGTTTTTAGATTTATCTTATCTGCAAAGTTTAGAGTAGTGCTTTGAAGAAGACTCTCTTTTGGCAAAGGAAAAAGAAGCGTTTTTAGTGGTGAAATTATTAGTGGCTTTTTAGCACTTGAGTAGTAAAGGCGAAGAGCTGAAAAGAGTTCATGCAGTTCTTCTTTGTATGAACGAAGATCGTCTCCAAAACTAGGACGGAAGTCTGGAAAGAGAAGAACATCACGATTGAAAAATTTGGCAACACTCTCTAGTTCTAAGGCTTCTTTAAAATCTTCACAAACTAGAAGTTCTAAATCTTTTGCCTCAACTGTTTTAAAATAGTTATAAAAAGAAGCTTGTGACATTAACTATTTAGCTGTATCAGCGTTTAATTTCACTTGAGAATTTATTTTAGAAGTGCTAGAATTTTTTATAATACTATTCCCCTCAAATATACCTTTTGACTCTATAACTAATTCACTTGAAGAGATCTCACCTTTAACATGACCAGCAGCTTTTATCTCAACTCTTGAGGCATCTATGTTACCCTCTATGTATCCTTGAACGACTAATCTTTTCGTTCTAACAGAGCCTTTTACATGACCATTTTTACCAATGTTTATCTCTTTTTCTGAATTAATTTCGCCTTCTAACTCTCCATCAATATATAAGTTACAAGTTAATACTAACTCACCTTTTATTTTCGCCCCTGCTGTGATAATAGTGGTGTTTGAGTCGGTTTTTGTACCTTCAGGTTCGCTGTTGCTGTTATTAAAGATTGCCATCGTATTTTTTTCTCCTTTTTAAATATCTCATTATAGTTGTCCATTGTCCACTTAATAAACCAATATGGGTTTAAAACATTATACATAAATCTTATTTCATAATGAAGATGTGGTCCATTGCTCAACCCAGAGTTTCCAGTATATGCTATCAAGTCGCCTTTTCTTACAAATCTGCCTGATTTTACCATAACTTTGTTTAAGTGACCATAGTAAGTTTTAAACCCAAAAGCATGATCTAAAATTACTAAACGACCAAACCCACTTTTTACATGAAGACCTGCATATTCCACCATAGCATCTGCAGGAGCATATACAGGTGTATTTAGTTTTGCTCTTAAGTCTGTACCACGATGGAACTCTTTTCTATGTAGAGTCGGATGCATTCTCAGACCAAACTTACTGGTTATACCATGATACTCAACAGGAGAACCATTTGGAATAAGTTGCAACATAGTTGCCATATGTTCAGATGTCAATTTAGTAAAATCAATTCTTTCTTGAAGAGAACTATCCTCTTTATCTGGAGACAATCCCATTATTGTTTGAATTTTAGATAATGATTCAGACAAATCATCAAACTCTTTTTTCTTTACTAACAAAGAGTTTTTTATATCTTCTGTTGTTTTTTTAAGTGCTTTGTTTTTTCCTTGAAGAGTGGTATAGGCTTTTTCTATATTTCTTTTTTTATTATGTATCTCATCAATATTTGATTTTAAATATAATATTGTTGCAGAAGCGAAAAGAATTAAGAAAAGAGAAAAAATCGAAGCATAGAAAAGTGCTTTTTTAACAAACTTATGAAGGTTAATCTGTTTTACACCATTATCATCATGTATAGTAATAGTAAAATGGTTATTCATCATATGCCTTCAAAAATTTCTCCACAACACTAAAAGACCCAAAAACTAAATATTTATTATTTTTATCTATATCTTTAAAAGAATTATACACTATATTTAACTCTTTTAATGTATCTTCGAGCTTATTTTTTTCTTCTATTCTTTCTTCAGCTATATCTATTATTTCTACATGTTCAATTATTGGTTTTAAAATCCTTAAAATTTCTTTGTATGCCTTATCTTTATAGCTATTGTAGATAAGTATATATTTTGCCCCATTTAGTGTTTCTAAGATAGCTTTAGCTGCTAATGTATTATGCCCTACATCTATAATAATATTATTGTTTACTTTACTTAATCTTCCAAAAAGTTTGGATTTTAAAAGATTTGTAGAATTATAATCTATTTTTAGATATTTTAAAGCTGAAATAGCAAGGGAAAGATTATCTTGTAAATAAGGAGCGAGAGATAACTCTTTAGATATTTCTATTATCTTTTTTTTATCTTCTTTGTCTATAAAAAAAGATACTTTTTTATATTTTATTTTTAATAACTCTGCAACATTATAAACTTCTACATCTGCTTGTTGTGCAAATATTGCCATATTTTGGACTGCATTTAACTTTGTTGTTGCTATTTCTTTTATGGAGTTACCTAAAAAAGCTTCATGATCTTTTGCTATTGGAGTTACTAAAGTTAAGATATTATCAAAGACTGCAGTTGCATCATGCTCTCCACCTAAACCAGCTTCAAGAACAACATAATCTACATCTTCATAGATAAGCATAGCCAAAAGAGTTGTGTATTCAAAATAACTTAAAGTATCTGCTTCTTGTTTTGTCAAAATATTTAAAAGTTTTTCATGTGAAAGATTAAGCATATCATCACTCACATCAAAACCATCAATCCATATCCGTTCATTAAAATTTAAAATATGGGGAGAGGTATAATGCCCAACACTAAAACCTATCTTGTAAAGAGCAGTCGCTAAAAACCTACCTGTCGTTCCCTTTCCATTAGTTCCTATAATATGAATAATCTTTACTCGTTTAAAATTTGATTTAATGCGTTCATATACTTTTGGCATACGATTGTAGTCTATCTCATCATAATAGAGTGGTTTGTTTTGAAGAAAATCTTTTAACATTATTTTTGATAAGCTATTTGATTTCTTCCATCTTTTTTAGCCTTATATAAATACTCATCTGCAGAGTTTACAGTTGCTTGAAGTGAAACATGTTTTTTTCTATCTGAAACACCACCACTAACAGTCACAGGTATCCTTTTACCTTTATACATAAGTCTTGCTTTTTGAACATGTTTTCTAACTTTCTCAGCAAATATAAAACCACCCTTACTATCTGTTTCACTCAAAATAGCTAAAAATTCTTCTCCACCAAAACGACCAACAATATCAACATTTCGACACTCTTTTTTTAGTATCCTAGCAAATGCAGATAAAACTGCATCACCTGCTTCATGCCCATGGGTATCATTTACTTTTTTAAAGAGATCCAAGTCAAACATAACAATACTATAATTATGATCATATCTAGCAAACTCTGCTTCTTTTGTAGCCATAAACTCATCTAAAGCTCTTTTGTTATAAAGTTTTGTTAAAAAGTCCTCTTTTGATTCTCTTCTAACAGATGCTAACTCTTTTTCCATTTTTTGTAATTTTTTACCCATGAGAGTTACTTCATCACTATGGTCTTTTAAACCTTTACTTAAAATCTGTGTATTTTTTTCCAATGCAACTGCTATGGTATATAGTTTTTTATGAGCTACTTTAAAACTGCTTGTAGTGTTTTCATTGTAACTCTCAAGCTCTTTTTTTATCTTTTGCACATCAGCATTTGAAGCATCAGAACTCTCAATCATATCTATCAATCGAAGTGATAATTTATCTAAAACTCCATCAATAGACTCAACCATCTCCTTAACACTATCTTTGTCAAGTGCTATTCTTAATGAGATCGTATTTTTAATCTCACTCTCTATGCTAATACTATCCAAGAGTAGTGGATTATCTTTTATCTTTTGACTCAAATCTGCTATCTCATCATTTACACTTGAAGCTATAGAAGGAACGAAGGAAGAGACTAGAAGTGATGCTATTTTAGACAGGTCGGTATTCTCTGCACTAACAACTTTATGACTTCCTTTAATGTTTAAATTTTCAATACTTTTTTTCAAGTTTTGAGTGTCAATTTTGCCTAAGGCATTGAGTTTTTGCAAAAAGGTATCATCATAAGTTGTTATAAAATTTACCCATAGTTGTCTAAACTGTTCAAATTGAGAGGCACTTGGACAATTTTCTATCAAATCAATACTTTTTCTAGAAAGTTCGGCTGCTTCTTGGTTATGAAGAACTCCCACAACTTGAAGAACTCTTTTAGTAAACTTTGTTTGAGAATCTAAAATATCAGTACAAATAGAAGGATTTGTTCTATTTAACTTTGAAATTAAAAAACGAGCAAGTTCATTCATAGTTTTAATTCTAAAGTTTTTTAAATCTTTTTGTAACTCTTTATTCATAGTTTTAGTGAACTTATCTACTTGCTTACAATCTTCACTTTGCATACCAGCTATACTAGCTTCTTTACAAAAAGCCTCAGCATAAAAATCAGGTGTTAGTAGCTTACCTTCAAGTTCAAGTCTCTTGATAGATTTTTTTATAATAGTCTGAATTGTCATAATTACTCCTTAGTTTTACTTCTAGAACCTTCAGCTGAAACTTCGGCAATAAATGATGATATAGCCTTAATAGAACCGTATCTAATAGCATCAAATCTCTCTTGATCTGTAAGCACAGCATTTGGAACAACTGCAAAATCATATGTACCTTTAGAAGTGTAGTTTTTTGTAACATTTTTAGTTTTTCTAGCTATGCCTAAAACTATCGTCGCACGATAAGAAATAACATATCCATTACTATCATACTGAATAGGGGCATAAGATGGTTCTGATATTCTTAAACTTAGATGTGTTTGAGCATCTTTTTTATCAACCAAAGAGGCATGAAATATTTTTATGATGGCACTATCTACAGCATCCTTAATCAAAACTGTATTTTCTGGGTCTTGTGCTGAGATAACAACACTTGTACTAATCTTCTCACCAACAACATTGCGAGAGTATTTTGAACTTGGCTTATAACCACATGAGACAAATTGTGTCAATAATAAAAATAGTAAAATTGATTTTACAAGTTGTGGTCTTAAATTCATCTTTAGCCTTTTATAACAAAGTTTACAAGTTTATTTGGAACGACTATCTCTTTAACAACTTGTTTATCTTCAAGCCATTTTGATACCAACTCTTTAGCTGATGATAGTATATCCTCTTTTGAAGCATCTTTTGCAACTTCAATCTCTGCTCTTCGCTTACCATTAACAGCAATACCCAACGAAACACTATCTTCTACAAACACTTCTTCTATTATCTCTTGTTTTGTGAGGTTGTTTAGTGAAAAATATTTCTCACTTATCTCCCAACAAGTATGAGGTATAACAGGTTCCATGATGGAGCTTAGTATCCAGTAGCCCTCACTCCAGACATCAGGATTATTTTGTGCATTTAGTGCATTCATCGCTTCCATGACACCAGCTATAAGAGTGTTAAAAGTATATCTTTCATTATAAACATCAACCGAGCGTTTAAGTGCTTCATATACTTTTTTACGAGCCAACTTCTCTTCCTTTTTTAAAGTATTATGCTCTATATTGGGCTTAGATTTAGTTGCAACGATATTTGAGCTTCTATCAAAAAATCTTTTTATAAACTTATAAGCACCATCAACAGCACTGTCATTCCACTCTAACTCTTGCGTTGGAGGAGCAGCAAAAAGGATAAAAAGTCTTGCTGTATCTGCACCATATTTTGCTATGATTTCATCTGGATCTACAGTGTTTCCTTTAGATTTCGACATCTTAGTGCCATCTTTAAGAACCATACCCTGTGTTAAAAGTTTATCAAAAGGCTCATCAAAGTCAAGATAACCCAAATCACGAAAAACTTTTGTAAAAA
>Ga0256829_1001927_pt1 | contig 16085 bp, 10 predicted proteins | sample 131447metaG_FD_185979 | JGI IMG/M metagenome (GOLD analysis project Ga0256829, IMG submission 185979) | Hydrothermal vent microbial communities from Lau Basin, Pacific Ocean - 131-447 | ecosystem: Environmental > Aquatic > Marine > Hydrothermal vents | place: Pacific Ocean: Lau Basin | collected...
GAAGTAGCACGAAAGGCGCTGGAGATCGGCATCTCCGTGGTTAAACCCGGCGCTACGCTGGGTGATATCGGTCATGCCATTCAAACCTATGTGGAGGGCGAAAACTGTTCCGTCGTGCGTGAATATTGCGGCCACGGCATTGGCCGCGTCTTCCATGAAGACCCGCAAGTGCTGCACTACGGTAAACCGGGACAGGGGCTGAAACTCAGGCCGGGCGTCGTGTTTACCATTGAACCGATGGTCAACATCGGCAAAGCCGGCGTAAAAGTCCTGAGCGACCGCTGGACTGTCGTCACCCGCGATAAATCGCTATCTGCCCAATTCGAGCACACCATGGTCGTCACCGACACCGGCTGCGAAATCCTCACGGTTCCCTCAAACTAAAGGCTTTACTCTCGCAAAGACGCAAAGACCGCAAAGAAAAACGGGAAATAGAAGTCAATGTTTATAAAACTTGTGCTGAGCTAAATTTGCAATAAATCAGTTATAATGATGGCCTGTTACAAAACCATCAGACTTAGCTTTTTTCTTTGCGCCTTTGCGCCTTTGCGTGAAACAATAAAAATCATATTCCTTTCATATGAGTGGCGAGGCGCTACTATGCGCGCCCCGTTTTACGGTGGAACCGAATCATAACGGATTGAGGTAAATAAAATGTCCCGCAAATTGCGCAATATCGCCATCATCGCCCACGTTGACCATGGCAAAACCACACTGGTCGATGAACTGCTCAAGCAGTCTGGCACGCTCGACGCGCGCGCCGACATCGAAACATGCGTGATGGATTCCAACGATCTCGAAAAAGAACGCGGCATTACCATCCTCTCCAAAAACACTGCCATCGAATACGGCGATACCCATATCAATATCATTGACACCCCCGGCCATGCCGATTTTGGCGGCGAAGTGGAGCGTGTACTCAATATGGTGGACGGCGTACTGCTGCTGGTCGATGCGCGCGAAGGTCCAATGCCGCAAACCAAGTTCGTTACGTCCAAAGCCCTCGCACTTGGCCTGAAACCCATTGTCGTGGTCAATAAAATCGACCGTGAAGGCTCTGATCCGGATTCCGTCGTTGACGCCACCTTCGATCTGTTCGCATCGCTCGGCGCCACCGATGAACAGCTCGATTTCCCCGTCGTTTATGCTTCTGCCAAAAACGGTTACGGCATGCTTGATCTGAGCGAAGAATCCGATAACCTGATCTGCCTATTCGATACCATTCTGGGGCATGTGCAAGTCCCGGATGGTAGCGCTGATGCGCCCTTGCAGATGCTGGCCACCACGCTGGACTGGGATGACTATATTGGCCGCATCGTGATTGGCCGCATTGCCAATGGCCGCATCAAAACAGGTGACGATATCACTGTCATCCATGCCGATTCCTCAACTGAAAATTACAAAATCAGCAAGCTGCTCGGCTTCCATGGTCTGAACCGGATTGAGATTCAGGAGGCCGAGGCCGGTGACATCATCGCCGTTGCCGGCATTGAGCATATCAATATCGGTGAAACGATTGCTCAAAAAGACAACCCCATCGCCCTGCCGGTCATCCATGTGGATGAACCGACCCTGACCATGGAACTGCATGTCAACAAATCGCCGCTGGCCGGCACCGAAGGCAAGCTCATCACCACCCGTCAGATTCGTGACCGGTTAATGAAAGAGGTTCGTACCAACGTAGCCATGCGCGTGGAAGAAACTGATTCTCCGGACGTGTATAATGTATCCGGTCGCGGCGAACTGCATATTGGCATTTTGCTGGAAACCATGCGCCGCGAAGGTTTTGAAATGGCTGTATCGCGTCCGCATGTGATCGTACGTGAAATCGACGGCGTTAAGCAGGAGCCGTACGAAAGCGTTACGGTGGATGTGGAAGCTGAATATCAGGGCGCAGTCATCGAGAAACTCGGTAAGCGCGGCGCTGAAATGACCCATATGCAACCCAATGACGATGGTTCCACCCGCATTGAGTTCATGTGCCCGACCCGTGGATTGATTGGTTATACCTCTGAATTTTTAACCGATACGCGTGGCACCGGCATTATGCACCATGTATTCCACGAATACGGCCCGTTCCTCGGCTCACTGCCGGGCGGTCGTGTCAACGGCGTACTGGTTTCCATGGAAGATGGTGAATCGGTGGCCTTCGCCCTGTGGAAATTGCAGGAACGCGGCAAGATGTTTATCGGTGCCAATGCCAAGGTCTATGAAGGCATGATTATCGGCATCAACAACCGCGATTCTGATATGACCGTCAACCCGATCAGGGAAAAGAAACTGACCAACGTACGCTCTTCCGGTAAGGATGACGCCATTGATCTGGTGACGCCGTTGAACCTGAGCCTGGAGCGCGCTATCGAATTCATCTCTGATGACGAGTTGGTGGAAATCACGCCAACCTCCATTCGTCTGCGTAAACGATTTCTCAAGGAACACGAACGCAAACGCGCCACCCCGAAAACCAAAAAATAAAGTAGCTGCTCATCTCACCACTGATAAGGCTGCCTGCGGGCAGCCTTATTTCATCCAGGTTGGTTTGCCCAGCTGATGGATGCGACCGGCAATCCGCTGTTGTTGAACAAACAGGTATTTGTATATGACTTCCCTCGTCTGAGCGTCGGGTTGCATAGTTTTCTCCGACATCTTCGCAATCCTGTCAATACCGCCTGACTATTTGTTTCTTTCATGTTCAATCCCAGCAAGCACTAAGCCACTTCTCTCCATGCATCCAGCATGGGGAAATACAAGGCGGTTCTGATGTCCCGATCTGGCTCCATGCGACTGACAATGGAGCTATAACGATGCAATTGCGACGCATGCCGCTGTACCTCGGCATCCAGAAAACTTTGCAGTTCGCCGCCTTTATGCGTGGCGGTCTTGTAATCAATGATCCAGCGAACATCGTCCACATCAATAAAGCTGCGATCAATGGCGTGATGGGCAATGCGATCATCATTTTCGGAACTCAACGCCCACTCCTGATGTGCCTGCTGATGTTGGCCTGATAGTATCCATTGCCCTTTTTCGCTGCAGAGCACACGCTGCAAACCATCCGCACAACGCTCCAAAGCACCTGTTAACATGCTACCAGATAAACCCTCGCCAATCAGCATACGTGACATCCGCTTCAACGCTGCCTGCGTATGATGATCTCCCCACTGTTCAATACCTGTCTCGGCCACACTTTGCATCACGGCATGCAAGGCATTGCCGACAGGGGAAGCCTCGGCGCCAGCCCATATATATTCAGTTTCCAACTCGCTTTGACTGATCGCGCCAAGCTCTGATGGTTCGGGAACACATTTCACCCTTTGCAACGATGCCTGGCCCGTTGTCGCTGCTGGATGCACCGATTCAATCGTATGCATATGCGCGCCGAAACATGTTTCATTATTGGACAACAGCAGATGCAATAACGATCCCGTTGCAGCTTCACCCTTGCTTTCAGAGACATGACCAAGCATGTGGAGGGTTGTTTCCGGACGCGTACAAGCCACATAAAGCAACCTTTGCAACTCATTGTTATATTTATTATTTTCTATTTTATTCACAAGCAAATAGAGATCATCTTTCTGGCGAGTGGAAGCTTTCGCCGCCATCAAGGGCATAGCCCCGCCACAGACCGGCACCTCGGTAAAAGCCAATAATGGTGCATCGGCATTTGCTCCTTGATGACCCAACCCCGGCAAAATAACCACATCCCATTGCAAACCTTTGGCACCGTGCATGGTCAGCAATTCCACTTGCCCGGCAGCATCGGATGCATCGGGTGCGGCATATAGTTTTTCCAGCCGTTCATCGAGCATGGAGAAATTGACACGCCCCCCCTCTTCCAGCGATTCAATCAGCGACAACGCTGTATCCACATTTTGACTGGCCGTGGCATCCAACAATGCTGGCATCGCCAAACGTACCCATGCCGTTTGCAGCAAATCGCGCACAGGTACTTTGCCGCTTATGCTAAAACAGGGGCTCAGCGCCTGCCGGACAGATGCGATTCGCTGCTGCGCATCCACGCTCAACTGTTTGAACAGCACATCATCTTCAATCACAGACCAGACCGGACTGTCATTGCCCTCCAATAACAGATGCAGATCGTAGGCCTCCAAACCACAGCACGGCGCGCGCAACAGTGCCGCCCACGATTCCCGATCCGCCGGATGCAGTAACGCCCGACACAAGGCGCGCAACAAACGCACTTCCGGCCTGCTGTTCAGCGGCAGGATATTGATGGCGCGAAAGGCAATGCCGGCGGCGCTCAGGGCTGGCATGATGGCATACAAATGTTTGCGCGAGCGAGCCAGAATGCCAATGCGCTCCACCCCGTCAGATAATGCTTTACGAACCAGATCAACCACGTAATCCGCTTCCAGATCGATATCCTTGCCCGTTTGCAGATGCAGGTTTACCGAACCGGCATGCGACAAGGCGGCTACGGCAGGCGCATGGGAAACCGCACCGGAAACCACATCCTGCCGATCCGGGAAAATCGACTGGAAAGCTGCATTGACCCAATCCACAATAGCAGGTGAAGAACGAAAATTGCGTTCGAGTTGCAATGCTTCCACCGGTGGCAAACCCGCTTCATTGCTGGCTGCATTGAGAAACAGACCGACTTCCGCCTTGCGGAATCGATAAATCGACTGCATCGGATCGCCGACCATAAACAGACTGCGGTGGATGCCATCGCCCGCCTGCCAGCCATCAGTGAGGCATTGCAGTAAACGCATTTGCAACAACGAGGTGTCCTGAAATTCATCAACGAGAATATGGTGAATGCGATAATCCAGCTTCATCAGCAAATCGCCCGGTGCGGCATCACTCACACCCAGCGCATCCATGGCGCGCAGTGAAATTTCGGTAAAATCTGCCTCGCCCTGTTGAGAAACACACTGTTGTAGATGTTTATTGGCCAATACCAGCAACACAAACAACGATTCCAGCACGGCCCATTGCTGGTCATCCATGCGAGGGTTGGCGGGCAATCCGCGTAGTTCATGCAATGCTTCCGCCAATGCTGGCGAGGTCGCCAGCATATCGAGAATCTGTTTAAAATGATCTTTGGGTGCAGCAAATGCTTTGCCGGCAGGAAACCCGAGTTTCACCGTCACGCCACGCGGCTTGCGGAAACCGGCTTTGTTCGCCACCAGCAGGAAGTCGGCAATGGCCTGCCACGATTCCAGCATCTCCAGATCAGCATCCGGCCATTCAAATGATTGCAGTATTTCATCTTGCTTCTGCTCGCCAGCGAAGCGCATCAAGGAGGGCAGTTCCCCCCTCAGTTGCATCGGAACCAGCGCATCGCAATCCATCAATGTCTGCATCATTATGTCGGCCAGATTGGATTCCAGCATCTGCCTTAAACCCGCCATATCACGCCCATGCTCGGCAATATCTGTTAGCCACTGTTCGCGTTTTGAAAGCATATTGGCCAATAATCCTATCACCGCCACGGCATTGTGATCCTGATGCAGCAATACCCCCTCCGCAGCATCGGGGAAATCGCGCATCGCCTCATTCAGTGCCGCTTCCGCCGCCTCGCGATACATGGTCTGCGCATGTTCGGACGGCGTTGGCATCGCGCCCATGCCGGATAATAGAGGCAGTTGGCGTGCCAGCGAGAAGGTGAGACTATCCAGCGTCATAATCCGCAAACGCGCCGAGTGGTGATCTAAATGCCAGCCCTTCTCGGCAGATCGTTGCATGGCTTTCTGTGCCAATGTCCACGTTTCCATTTTATGCGTTTCACTCGGGTCGGGTTGCGGCGCAGTGAGTGATTCCAGTACCCGCCGGCGCATTTCAGCAGCAGCCTTGCGCGTAAAGGTCAGTGCCAGAATTTCTTCCGGCTCATCGACAATAGCCAACAAAGCCAAAATACGCTGGGTGAGCAATTCCGTTTTGCCGGAACCCGCCGGCGCCTGCACCAGAAAGGAGCCAGCCGGATGGCGCGCTCTTTTGCGAACCTCAGCACTCATATTATACCCCGATCACCTATCTCGGCTTTCGCCGTATCAGTATTTTTATGCACCTTCAGCATATCAAAGATTACTCTGGCAAAAGCAGTCGCTCGACCTGGGTCAGAAAGAACCTGCATCATCTGGTTCTGATGGGCATCACTGCTGTCCATGACCGCATCATCAATGGCTTTGGGGAAGTCCCCCAGCATGGCCTGCTCAGGCGTATTGTTGCTAATCTGACTCATCACCAATGCATTTTCCCTGACCTTATCCCTTATCGTATAGGCATAATTCACCAAGTCCTTTTCCGTCAGTTCATCGGTAATAAATAACTCGTTCAGGCGATGAATGATCTGAGAAAGGAACTCCTCTTTTTTATCTTTTGCTTTGGCACTACCCAATCCTTCTGCAGGCTCCAGTTGATAATCATCAGCATCAGCTTCCATGACCAGATCCTGTTGTCGAATGGCCGAAAGCCGATAATGACTTAATACCACTGAATTCAGATCAATATCATCCTCATCAATAATCGATTCACGTAACATGGGTCGGAGATTCCGGGCATATAAGCTTAGTTTCTCCAGATCCTTGTTATCATAATCAACAATCTGGGACATGAACTCGTAAAAGCGTACAAAGGTACCCAGATCCTTCTTAAAGATATCCAGACCATCCTTCTCCTGCTTACACTCTTTAAAGCTCTTCTCGGCATTACCGATCAATACAGAGTCCCTGGTCTTTCTGGTACGTTCAAACATCTCTTTGGCCTGTTTAAATGCATCAATGGCTGATTTATAACGAATTCTCCAACGCTCAACTGCCGGTTTACATATATTGGCAATGGCCGCATTGCTTTTGTTTTTCTTAAAGAAAGCCACACAGAACTGTTCAACCTCCTGCCATGTAAAAATGCCAGTGGCTCGCAATTTATCAAACAGGTCAAATATCAAGTCAGGGTCTGATACATCCGCCAGCTCCACAGTCTGATAATAGGGCTGGAATGATTGAAGAATATCATCCGGCTCATTAAAGAAATCGAGCACATAAGTGCCTGTTTCTGCTTTACTCGGATAGATACGGTTTAAACGGGATAAAGTCTGCACACATTCCACCCCACCCAGCTTCTTATCCACATACATGGCACACAGCTTTGGTTGATCAAAGCCAGTCTGAAATTTATTGGCCACAATCATCACCTGATAATCATTCGAATCAAAAGCCTTGCGCATATCACGCCCTTTCAGGTTTGGATTCATATTACCCTCAGTGAACTTTTCCCCCAGCAATCCAGCAGCATTAGGATCCTTTTCATTAAACTCAACCTCACCGGAAAAAGCCACCATGGCATGAATCTTTTGATAGCCTTTCTCGGCAATATATTTATCAAAACCCAGCTTATAACGCACAGCCTCTTTACGTGAGCTGGTCACCACCATCGCTTTGGCCTGACCACCCAATAAGCCCATTACATTGTCTTTAAAATGTTCGACTATGACCTGCACCTTCTGGGCAATATTATAATCATGCAGACGCACCCACTGGTTGAGTTTCACCCTGGCCTTTTTGCTTTCAACTTCCTGGTCAGCGCCTTCAATCGCCAAGGCAAGATTATAGGCCACTTTATAGTTGGTGTAATTCTTCAATACATCGAGAATAAAACCTTCTTCAATGGCCTGTCGCATGCTGTAAACATGATAGGCTTCCGGCCTGTTGGTTTTGGATGGCGCTTCATCAGGATTGGGCAGGCGACCAAACAATTCCAGTGTTTTGGTTTTCGGGGTCGCTGTAAAGGCAAAGTAACTGAGATTGGCTGATGAACGCCGTGATGCGACAGCAGCATCCAGAATATCTTCACTGGATAACTCTTCAGTCTCGCCTTCTTTACCCTCCATCATCAGCACTTCTTTTAACTGGCGTGCTGTTGATCCACTTTGTGATGAATGCGCTTCATCAGCAATCACCGCATAACATCGTTCTTTCAGACTGACATTGTTTTCAATCGCTTTCATCACAAATGGGAACGTCTGAATCGTCACAATAATAATGGGCTGTGAGGCTTCCAGCGCTGCCGCCAGTTTCTCAGACTTGGAGCCATCCCCCTCTTTACGATTGATACGTCCGACAACCCCATCGACATGCTCAAACTGATAAATTGTATCCTGTAGCTGGTCATCCAATACCGTTCTGTCTGTCACAATAATCACCGAATCGAATTGCTTATTACCCTGTTTATCATAAAGCGAAGATATTTGATGTGCTGTCCATGCAATGGAATTTGATTTACCTGATCCTGCACTATGTTGAATCAGGTATTTATGCCCGGCACCTTCACGCTTGGCATCCATCACCAGCTTATTGACCACATCCCATTGATGGTAACGTGGAAATATCATGGACTCTTTTTTGTATTTACGTCCCTGCCAGTCCTCTTTTTCTTCGATTTGAAGATGAACAAAGCGAGCAAGGATATTTAACAAATTCTCAGGCAGCAGCACCTCATTCCACAAATAATCCGTGGCATACCGATCCACATCCTCTGGCACATCATTGCCAGCCCCACCATCCGAAGTACCCTTATTAAACGGTAAGAAAAAGGTATCACTGCCTTCCAGTCGGGTCGTCATATAAACTTCATACTGGCTGACCGCAAAATGAACCAGAGCACCACGCTTAAAGGTTAATAGCGGCTCTACTTTTTTTGTGATTGGATCAATAGCAAAACGGGTGGTTTTATATTGCTTGATTGCATTATCTACCGATTGCTTGAACTCCGATTTCAATTCCAGGGTTGCAACAGGCAGACCGTTCACAAAAAGCACCAGATCAATGCGCCACTTCTTGGCTCTTATACCAGTTTCAGCTTTATGTTCATCCGTTGCCCATGGTGAATAAACCAGCTCCGGCACCACCCGCAAACGGTTCTTTTTATAACGCGCCAGCGTATCCGGATTCAGATCATGCTCCGGTTTAAACTGGCACAGCGAAAATCGCGTGCCCCGATCCCGCAGTTCATGCCGTAACACACCCAATGTACCAAAGGTACGCATCTGTTTATCCGCTGCATTGGGATCGGCCTTGTTTAACTGGCTGGCGACACGTTCCAGAAATTTCTGTTCGGGGTTATTGGGGTAGAGCTTGCAGAATTTCTTCCACTGAGCACCCTGAGTCTCCTGTACAAAGCCCAGAGCATCCTCTGAATACAAAGCCAGTTCACGGTTATAGTTCTCAGGTTTGCCCAGTAACCAGCCATTAGCGCGTAATTGCCTGATCATATCATTCTGAAATGTCAGCTCGTTTGCTTTCCCCATATCAATGGCTCCCCATTACCCTTAAAACCACAACATCAAGCATCTACACCTTCATTCCATAGGCTACTGATCGGTATGGCGTATAACCCACCTCCGAATGAAAGAGGAACCTCACCATCAAAAAATACCACGCCCATTTTCCAGCAGTCTCCTGCCAGAGACTGAAGCTTCCTCAGGCCCTTGAAGTCTTTCTCTGTCACCGTTGCTGCTGCTTTGACTTCCACTGCGACCATTCCGCCACCGTGCTGCTCCATCACAATGTCCACTTCGTACTGATCTTGATCCCGAAAATGATAAAACTTTATATCTGAATCACTCCAGCTTGCCTGCCGCCTTAACTCATTATAGATGAAACTTTCCAGCAGGTGACCCAGCATGGTTCGGTCACTATCCAGTTGCTCAGCAGATAGCCCGAGCAGAGCCGATGCCAATCCCGTATCACTCATATGAACTTTCGGTGTTTTAACCAACCTTTTTCCTCTGTTGCTATGCCATGCAGGTAACACATCCACCAGAAAAACATGCTGTAACAATGAAAAATATGAAGCAACAGTTTGCCGGCTTATCTGGAAAGGAGAAGCAATCGCACTCATATTGAGAAGTTGTGCGCTCTGATTGGCTGCAAGTTGTAGGATTTTAGGGACAGATTCCAGATTACTGATACGCGCAAGATCTTTAATATCGCGTTGTACCAACGTATCAATATAGTTTTGGTACCACTGTTTTTTTCGCCGCGCGTTACTGCGCTGTAACGGTTCAGGGAACCCGCCTTCAACCACATACTCGGCCAGCTTTGACCCAAGTTTCTCCCATACTCCTGCTGCAGGCTCTCCTCGAAAAAGCTGTTCCAGCAAACCATAACTACCGGTTTCTATTTCACAACGTGAAAGTGCATGCAGTTGAAGCACTTCAATACGCCCGGCCAATGAATCGGAGAGCCTGGGCAATAATAAAACATTGGCTGAACCTGTAAGTAAAAAGCGGCCCGGTTTTCTATCCTGATCCACGGCATGCTTGATTGAACTGAACAGCTCCGGCACATGCTGAATCTCATCAAGTATCACTTTATCTGCCAGGCGATCAATAAAACCAACCGGATCAGCCTTGGCTGCTGCAACAAGCGTTACATCATCAAAAGACAGATAAGTATAGCCGCGCAGATTGCCGACCTTTTTGGCGAGCGTTGTTTTACCGCACTGGCGCGGCCCATGAATCAGCACGACTGGCGTATCATCCAGCGCCTCTTCCAAATGTGCTTGCAACAATCGCGGGTAGTCCATATCACTCACCTCGATTGATAGTAAAACCGGATAGCGTGCAGTTGTAAAGTTTTATATCGTGTGATTGTAAACTTTCATACCGTTCAATTGTAAAGTTTTGTATCATCTGATTGTAAGCTATAGTTTATCAAGTCTCTGTTTATCGGCGATTTCCGCCGACCAGATACGCGAAGGTAAACCTACATACACCAAATAAGACCAAATTTAACAGTTGATTATAGCGTCAACTGAAGATTGTTATCGAGCAGGTATTCAAGCAACCACAGTTCCGTATCGCCGCTTTCACGCAGGGATTCAGCAAAGATAGTTTTGCCATCAGTCTGGAATCGTTTGCAGGTGAATGGATAAGGACTATCGAACAGTTCCCGTGCATGTCTGGCAATAATACGAATCGTCTACAGGTTCACGCCAATGCAATGTTGAGTGAAATTAAAGCGTAAGTCGTAAATTACCACCTATTAATTTGAGCAATGAATGTGGCACACTGTGTTCAGCAGCCAACTCATTCCACTTTGAAACATGCTCTGTAGTTTCATCAATGATTTGATTAATTTTCCGCTTGTTAAATAGAGGGCTTAATTTTTCAAAGCTGTAAAAATCTTCTCGTGTAAAGTCGTCTTGTTTGCCATTAAGTCTCATCCAGTGATGATTTACCCAGTCGCTTCCCGGTTTGTAGCTGTAAGCCAAATCGTAGGCAGGAGATAGCTGCCATCGGTTTTGATTATCGAGCATAAATCCAAAGTTTTTAGAATGATCATCATGATTACGCGCAACAACATTAAAAACCATACGCCTAAACAGCTGCAGAGCATCATCAGGGCTTAATTTAAGTTCTCTTGCAATGGAAAACAGCTCGGCATATGAGTACGAACCTACTTTTTTATAACTGACATGTGCGAGGCCATTTAATGTTTGCACGTGTCGCTTTTCATTGCCATTCCGATCAAACCGCTGCGTAATAAAGTGGCGCCGATTACCTTCATTCAGCAAGCGGCAAGGCATCATATCTATCCCACATGCTTTTGCCATGAGGTGATAGACGTATTCCATAGCCCCATACCCCATGGGATCACCAAAGGTTTCCTTATCTCTGTTATGTTCACTAACACCATCAAACTTCATGATGAAATGAGTAAACCCTTCCGGCACATCGGTTTGCCCTGATCGCACTTGGGTAAAATCATCATTGAATGCAAGCACAGCTTTTGGTCTGGCACCACCGGCACTCATGCCTACAGACAGTAATGCCATCATGGCCGCTTTGTCTTCTTGCCCCTGTGCACCAAGTTCTATCCTGAACCGTTCCCGTTTATCCAGGACTTCCTGAGCAATAGAAACCAGAGATTGAATTTCAATATGCTGTGAAGCGTTTAAGTTTTTTCTTTGGCTAGCAGGGTGATACGTTAATGCTCCCATGCCACGTTTACCTGTATATTGAAGCCGTTGTAGTGGTGTAATATCAGCTGGTGATTTACCCTGACTGGCTATCCAGGCATTCATGACAGTATGACCAAAATCATCAGGCAATGAGTCTGCGATCATTCCGGGCAAGCCTTTAAAAACAGCGTTATCAATGCCCGGGAATGAATATATTTTTCGAGATAAAGGCATTTTTACAGGCGATAGCTCTATACCAGTTTTGATAAAGTCAGGCTCATACTCGAAAGCGCCTATGCCTGTTTCAGAATTGAAGCTGATGGCACCAACATCATATTCTTTATATTTTACACGAACAGCTTCCTTTACCATGAGGGTTTATCCTCTTTGATTTGAGCACGCCTGTTTTTAGACCTGGATGCGCGTTGCCGTTTTTGACCCTTGAGTTTCGCCAGTTGTATAGGTGATATTTCCTGTACAGGCAGAAACATATTGAGTTGCTCTACCATATCCATGGCGACCAATATGGCGACAAGATTCTCCAGATGAACCTTGCCCTTCTCGGCATTGAGAATAGTTCGCCTGTTTAGACCTGATCGTGATGCCACTTCAGTCTGAGTTAAATCAGCATTAAGCCGAGCCTGTTTTAGTCTATTGCCTAATTCATCTGCTATGGCAGCGGGAGACATATTCTTAAGATCCATAATATTCACCTTTTGCTACATTAAGTAGATTTATTACACTTAAAGTGCGTTATTATCCACACTATAACTATAATAATTAAAAGAGTAAACTCTCCCCGAGTTTCATGATCAAATGATGAAAGCCTTGCACCTGCTTACATCAGCTGTCGGCCTGGCTCAGGTTCGCAGAGACAAACCCTTCTTCGCTCAATGCCTTGATAATGCCGCGTATCAGGTAATTATTGCTAAAGCCAATCGTGTACTGACGCGCGCCCTCCTTGATCGGCAGCAGCATGCCGCGTTCAACCAGCTTCTTAACCTGATAGGTACGCTGTGCCGGGGTCATTCCCGACATCGGCAAATCTCCAGTCTTGGCGATCCCGAGCTTGCTGACTGCGAGCAGAACGCTCGTCTCCTGTGCAGTAATCAGGCCTCTGTTGCGAGCATGACTCAGCGCCGGCCCGATAATTTTCTCATTGAGATAGCCTGCATCGGTCAGTTGATCCACCTTGCGCAACTCATCAAGCACACCCTGCAGCACATAGGTACACCAGGCTTCAATCTTTTCGGGTTTCCCTGTATCGGCTTGCGCCAGCATCGAGTAGTAACGATCCCGATCGTTGCAGAACACCGCTGTCGGATTAAGAACCCTGCCACCGACCTGCACATTAAAGCCGTACTTAATCATCAGGGCATAGGTAAGCAGCCGCACCACGCGCCCATTTCCATTACCGAACGGATGAATCCAGCCAAAGCGGTGATGTGCCAATGCCACTTTTATCAGATCATATTTTGGCGGGTGCCCCTGGTTGATGAATCCGACCAGCTCCTGCATATATTGCGACACAAGAGCCAGATCAGGCGGCAGGTGATCAGACTGTGCAATGGCAACCTGCTTTCCCCGGTAGGCTCCCGGTGTGGCATCGCCTTCCCGTTTCAGACCCTTCACAGTCAGAGCATGTAGCTCACGGATCAAGTGTTCGGTAATGGCATCGCCCGGCTTGAAGTGCTCCTCGATGTAGTTCATTGCATCTACAATGTTGCCCATCTCGCGCAATTGATCGGATGCTACCTGCCCCTCAAGTTTGCTCTCCACATAATCGGCCAGCGTAGTGTGATTTCCCTCGATACGGGCTGAACCGAGACTCTCCAGCATATGAAAAATGTACTTGAGCTGGAAAAAGACGGGCGCAGGCGTGGAACCACTGAGGCTGAGGCGGCGCAGGTGCTCCAGCTCGGTCAAGACATCTACCAACTGCGAATCAAATGCCGGATTCACAAGCACTAAATCGTGATGATTAAATGTAGCCATAGCCGCTCCTTTCTCTAATCACATGACCCTAATATCTCGAATTTCATGGAACTATATCAATAAAAAAGGTATGTTGCGAGATAATAAATCAACAAGACATCTTGAAACAAGCCGGGAAACAACTTTAAATCATATGCTCTTCAAATCGAATGGCGGCATCCATTGCCTGCTGCGACACTTCAAACTGTTGCGCAACCAACTTCCTGTTTTTCCCCTCGGCTAGATAGGCCTCATATAGAATATCCGTGCGGATACCAATATCGGTAACAATGGGCTTACCAAAAGCAACCGTAGGATCAAACACCACTTTTTTGTTCTTTTTCGGAAACCAGCGCAATGCGCGTTCATCAAGGCCAAACTCGATGCCTTCATAGAGGAATGGACGAATGATTTTATTGAAAACGATCTGCTTTCCCCGCAGATCAAGTAGTTCTGTATCACCGCTTTCACGCAGGGATTCAGCAAAGATAGTTTTGCCATCAGTCTGGAATCGTTTGCAGGTGAAGGGATAAGGGCTATCGAACAGTTCCCGTGCATATCTGGCAATAATACGAATCGTCTGCAGGCTCACGCCATGCTTATGAAACTCTTTCACGAACCGAGCTTCCAGCAAATCGTGGAAACTCAGACTATCCAGCTCGGAGTCCGCCAGTTCTGTTTCCCAAAGCGGTGGAACCGATCTTTTATCTTCGCCACGCCCTGACTGATAACCACGCAACCAACGGCGTAAATTAACCGCTGAAATACCGGTCAGCAGTGATGCTTCATGAAAGGTGTACAGCCCAATGCCGGTCAATTGCATGCTCTGTACCTCCTTTCCAGATTTTGAAGATTAAATAAAAAATGTGCAATCAGAATGGCGAAAGAGTAAAACTTCCACTCTACTTATTCAATGAATGCACAATTCAAGACCAGGCACCGTTCCGCATTCACTCGCTATCCTTAACAACCTTTCCCCTTGGCACCGGGGTTCAGCCGCTTGATGTCCAGCTCCAGTTCTTTCAGGCTCTCTTCATGCTCCAGCTTGCGCTGGCCTTCCTGGTACTTTTCGTATTCATCTGTTGATTTGTTCAATGCCATTTGGTGGCTAATTTTTCCCGCGTGGGTCAGTAGCTCCCGTCCGTTCAATTGAATGATCGTATCCAGGCGTGCAATCCAGTCTTTCATATACATCGGTGTTCGCTGCTGAACCATGGTTTCGGCAAAAGCGAGGTATTGCTCCACCAGAAGCCCCAGCAATTTGATCTCATCTTCCCTGAGGTAGTTCTTGGCAATACTCACATCGCCCTTGCGGATCGGCAGGCCGGATTTCTTATCCAGTGACTGCATACCCATCAATGGCAATGCTGCGCCCACCCGGCGATACACCAGTTCAGCTGCCGTCTGCTCACTGATCGCCCAAAGCAGTTTGTTCTGCACCACCTTAAAAAATTCAACTGTCTTTTCGCCTTTCGGATCGTAATCGATGCTGGTGGTGTAGATGTCCTTGATCTTCTGGTAAAAGAACCGTTCCGAGAGGCGTATCTCGCGGATACGCTCCTGCAATTCAGAAAAGTAGTTCATCGACTGGCCGCTCTTGAACCGCTCATCGTTCAGCGCAAAGCCCTTGACGATATACTCCTTCAACCGCTGTGTTGCCCAGATGCGGAACTGCGTGCCCTGCTGCGATTTCACACGATAGCCAACTGAAATGATCACATCGAGGTTGTAGTAGTCCACCTGATAGGTTTTGTCGTCAGCGGCAGTTGTTGCAAAATTTGCAACAACTGAATCCCTCTGCAACTCCCCTTCTTTAAAGATATTTTTAATGTGGCGGGAAATAGTGGATTTGTCGCGGTCAAATAACTCAGCCATATGATCCAGCGTAAGCCAGACCGTTTCATCCTCCAGCCGCACATCCAGCCGGATTTTCCCGTCAGGGTTCTGGTAGATGAGAATATCAGAGTTCGTCATTTTTCTTCCTCATGCACGATTCAAGACCAGGCACCGCTTATTTTTATTCAATGAATGCACAATTCAAGTCCAGGCACCGTTCCGCATGATGAGATGTTATCAAATCATGAAAGCCAGGCATCTGTTCTAATACTGCATAAGCCCGTGAAAGGTAGCTGAATTTCAACAGTTACTGTTTCATTATTTGTAATGCTATTGCAAATAGTGCAATT
>Ga0256829_1001928_pt1 | contig 16083 bp, 13 predicted proteins | sample 131447metaG_FD_185979 | JGI IMG/M metagenome (GOLD analysis project Ga0256829, IMG submission 185979) | Hydrothermal vent microbial communities from Lau Basin, Pacific Ocean - 131-447 | ecosystem: Environmental > Aquatic > Marine > Hydrothermal vents | place: Pacific Ocean: Lau Basin | collected...
ATAATTTTATATTTCATTGGTCAGATGGAACTTACCATGATTGAATAATCATTCTCCCTGCCCTGTGAAATTTTTTCTATTTCACAGGGTGAATGTGATGTAATAATTATTCAATCATGGCCGTTTCATGTGTTAATAATTTTTATTTTATTGATCACGTGGGATTTAGCTGTCTAAAATAAACTAGTTTTTATTTTAATGAGATATAGAATTGCTATACATTAAAAACAACTTTTATTCCAGTACTTCAATAGATTTAATAACTACAGGTGTAATAGGCTTATCCTGTCCGTTTGTTTTTACAGAAGCTATTTTATCTATCACATCAAAACCTTCAATTACCTGTCCAAAAACAGTGTAACCTCCATCTAAATGAGGTGTTCCTCCAATGGTTTCATATACTTCCCGTTGTTCTTTTGTAAATTGATGTCCTGTTTGACGGGTTACTGCATCCAAATAAGCATTGTTAACAACTTCCCCCTGAACAATATAAAACTGTGAACCACTTGACCGTTTTTCCGGATTTACCTGATCTCCCATTCTTGCAGCAGCTATTGCTCCTTTTTGATGGAAATGATTTGGCAATATTTCAGCAGGAATGGTGTATCCAGGATCTGTCCGGCCGTCTTTATTTCCTCCTGTCTGTATCATAAAATGATTAATTACACGATGAAAAGGAGAATCATTAAACCACCCTTCCTTAATTAACTTTAAAAAATTATCGCGATGCGCAGGGGTGTCATTATAAAGAAGTGCTGTAATATCACCATAAGAAGTGTGAATTACAATTAATTTTTCAGGTTGCTTTTTCTGTGCCATAACAGGAATAGATATAATAATAAATAAGTATAATAATATTTTTTTCAACTGATCCAAATGGTTTAAAATAAATTTAATCTAACGGGCAAAAGTAGAAAAAAGAAAGTTACATTGATAATTTTATACTAAAGGAATTATATTTAAATGGATTAACAGCTCTTAATTCCTTTTTATTTTTATGTTAATCAAAATTTTATGTGTGTTTTGCCTTGAAATTTTCTAATTTTGCAGCCAATTTTTTCATAACATATAGTCAAAACATTATCTGATGGGAAAAAAATATAATGAATACAAGCAGTTAGACCTTTCTAAAATTGGAAGTGAAATAAATACTTTTTGGGAAGAAAATAAGATTTTTGAAAAAAGTTTAAAGAACCGGCTTGGAAAACAATCTTTTGTTTTTTATGAAGGACCACCTTCTGCCAATGGAACACCTGGAATACATCATGTAATGGCACGGACTATCAAAGATTTGTTTTGTCGTTACCAAACCCAAAAAGGTAAATATGTTGAAAGAAAAGCAGGCTGGGATACTCATGGCCTTCCTGTGGAGATAAGTGTTGAAAAAACTCTTGGAATCACCAAAGAAGACATCGGGAAAAAGATTTCTGTAGAAGAATATAATAAAGCCTGCCGTAAAGAGGTTTTAAAATATAAAGATTTATGGGATGATTTAACACGTAAAATGGGTTATTGGGTTGATCAGGAGCACCCTTATATAACATTTGATAATAAATATATTGAAACAGTATGGTATCTTTTAAAACAATTATTTGAAAAAGACTTGCTTTATAAAGGATACACCATTCAACCATATTCTCCTGCTGCAGGAACAGGGTTAAGTACGCATGAACTTAATCAACCGGGATGCTATCGTGATGTTTCGGACACCACTGCAATTGCTCAGTTTAAGGTTGTGAAAAATCAACTTTCAGAGTTTTTATTTGAAAAAACAGACAGTGATGTGTATTTTCTGGCCTGGACAACCACTCCATGGACTTTACCTTCAAATACCGCTTTAGCGGTAGGAAATAATATTGAATATGTTCTGGTAAAAACATTTAACCCTTATACCGGGATTCCGGAAACCGTTCTTTTAGCCGAAGAAAGACTGCCTGTATATTTTAACCCTAAAGACAAGGCCCTTTCCTTTGATGAATATAAACCCGGGGATAAACATATACCTTATGTTATTCTTGATAAATTTAAAGGAAATCAATTAACAGGAGTCACCTATGAACAATTATATCCATGGGTTAAACCAATGGGGAAGGCCTTTGAAGTAATACCCGGAGATTTTGTAACTACTGAAGACGGAACAGGAATTGTACATATTGCCCCTACTTTTGGTGCTGATGATGATAAAGTAGCTAAAGAAAACGGAATTGCGCCTCTTATTCTTATTGATAAACTTGGCGAAAAGCGCCCAATGGTTGATCTTAAAGGACGCTTTTATAAACTTGAAGAATTAGATAATGACTTTGTTGAAAAACAAGTTAATAAAGAGCTATATGCAGAATATGCAGGTCGTTTTGTGAAAAATGCATATGACGAATCATTATCAAAAGATGATGCCAGTCTGGATGTAGACCTGGCTGTTTCTCTAAAAAAACAAAATAAAGTCTTTCGTATTGAAAAACATGTTCATAGTTATCCCCATTGCTGGCGTACCGATAAGCCTGTATTATATTATCCATTAGACTCATGGTTTGTAAAAACTACAGCCATGAAAGATAAAATGATTGCCTTGAATAAAACTATCAACTGGAAACCTAAGGCTACAGGAGAAGGACGGTTCGGAAACTGGCTGGAAAACCTTGTAGACTGGAATTTATCCAGATCACGATTTTGGGGCATTCCTCTGCCAATTTGGGTTACTGAAGACAGGACAGAAAAAAAATGTATCGGTTCTGCTGCCGAATTAAAAGCAGAAGTTGAAAAATCTATTGCTGCCGGCTTTATGAAAAGTAACCCTTTGGATAAATTTATTCCCGGCAATAACAGTAGCGAGAACTACAATACATTTGATTTTCACCGCCCCTATGTTGATGAGATTGTATTAGTTTCTGATTCCGGTCAAAAAATGTTACGAGAATCTTCTTTGATTGATGTCTGGTTCGATTCGGGTTCTATGCCATATGCTCAGTTACATTATCCTTTTGAAAATAAAGAAATATTTAAAAACAGGTTTCCGGCAGATTTCATTGCTGAAGGAGTAGACCAAACCCGCGGATGGTTTTTTACGCTTCATGCCATTGCTTCTATTTTATTTGATTCTGTTGCATACAAAAATGTTATCTCCAATGGATTGGTACTGGATAAAAATGGAAATAAAATGTCAAAAAGGCTGGGAAATGCCGTTGACCCGTTTTCTACACTGGATAAATACGGCCCCGATCCTACACGGTGGTATATGATTACCAACTCTCAACCTTGGGACAATTTAAAATTTGATATTGCAGGTGTAGATGAGGTAAGAAGAAAATTTTTCGGAACCCTTTATAATACTTATGCTTTTTTTGCTCTATATGCTAATATTGATGGTTTTACCTATGCAGAAAAAGAAATTCCTGTAGAAAACCGTTCAGAACTCGACAGGTGGATATTGTCTGAATTAAATACTCTTATTAAAACTGTAGACCAGGCGTTTTCAGATTATGAACCTACTAAAGGGGCACGGGCAATCCAGTTTTTTGTTACTGAACATTTAAGTAACTGGTATGTACGTTTGTCAAGAAGAAGGTTTTGGAAAGGTAGCTATTCGGATGATAAAATACAGGCATATCAGACCTTATATCGTTGCCTGGAAGTAGTTTCTCAATTATCTGCACCTGTGGCACCATTCTTTTCTGAGCGACTATTTCGTGATTTAAATTCTGTAACAGGACGATTTAATGAAATATCAATTCACCTTACTGATTTCCCACAAGTAAATGAAAATGAAATTGATAAGCTCCTTGAAGAAAGAATGGAACTGGCACAAAAAATTACCTCTATGATTCTTTCATTAAGAAAGAAAGCTAACATCCGTGTACGTCAACCACTAAACAAAGTTATGATACCTGTACTGAATGAACAGTTTAAAAATCAATTAAAAGAAGTTGAAGACTTAATTTTATCCGAAACAAATATTAAAACAATCACTTATCTTTCCGATGATTCTAATATTTTGGTTAAACAAATAAAACCAAATTTTAAGGCATTGGGACCAAAGTATGGAAAGCAAATGAAAAAATTAGCTGGAATTATTTCCGGGTTTGGCCAGGAAGAAATTAACAGCCTTGAAAAATCAGGGTTGTTAAGTGTTTCTATTGATGGTCAGGAAATACAGTTAAAACCTGAGGATGTGGAAATTATCACAAAGGATATTCCGGGATGGAGCGTAGCAACAATGGATAACCTTACTGTAGCTTTAGATATAACTCTTACACCGGATCTAAAAGAAGAAGGCCTGGCAAGAGAATTGGTTAATAGAATTCAAAATATCAGAAAAGATAAAGGATTTGATGTTACTGACAGAATAAATCTTCAAATTAAAAGGGAAAACACTACTTATTCTGCATTTATTAAATTTAAAGATTATATTTGCACAGAAACTTTGGCTGATTTACACTGGGATGATGCCAGTGTAAGTGATGAATATGAGGAGATTGACCTTGTTGACGGTGCCAAAGCAAAAATCAAACTAAATAAAATATCGAATTAACACATTTAATTTTGAATATTCGACGAGATTATTTTGTAAATTTCGCCGGATAATTACAGTATGAACCATTAATAAACTAAGGCCATGAAAGAAAATCAAACAGAAGAAAAGACCAGATATTCGGAAGAAGAACTTAAAGAATTTAAACAGATAATTCTGGACAAATTAGAAAAAGCCAGGGCCGATCTTGAGTTACTTACAGAAGCATATACAAACTACAGCGATTCTGATACTAATGATACTTCTCCAACTTTTAAAGTACTGGAAGAAGGGCAACAAGTATTGTCAAAAGAAGAAAATGCCAGACTTGCCGAAAGACAAAGAAGATTTATTAATAATCTTGAAGCTGCATTGGTACGTATCGAGAACGGCACTTACGGAATTTGCCGTGAAACAGGAAAATTGATTTCAAAAGAAAGATTACGTGCTGTACCTCATGCAACTTTAAGTATTGAGGCTAAAAATAAAAGAAGGTAGGAACAACATAAACCACCTTAATTTGTCTGTATTAAAAAAATCCATCTGGGTCATATTGCTGGTGCTTATCGCTGACCAGGCGTTGAAGTTTTATGTAAAACTGGATATGACTCTGGGAGAAAGTATTCCCATATTTAAAAATTGGTTTTTCCTGTACTTTACCGAAAATAATGGTATGGCTTTCGGCATACAATTCGGAGGAAGTTGGGGAAAACTGTTTTTAAGCCTCTTTAGAATATTTGCCATTATTGCAATAGGTTATTATATATATACATTAAGGAATAAAAATGTAAAAACCGGCTTTATAATAAGTATTTCTTTAATTTTTGCAGGAGCTATAGGAAATATTATTGATAGTGCTTTTTATGGATTAATATTTTCACAAAGCACATTTAATTCTGTAGCAACTTTAGTTCCTTTTGGACACGGATATGCAGGTTTTCTTCACGGTAAAGTAGTGGATATGTTGTATTTCCCGCTTATCGACATTGCTAAAACACATGCGCCGGCATGGATTCCTTCTTTTGTGTTTGGTCCTGACAATAGATTTGTGTTTTTCAGGCCTATTTTTAACATTGCCGACTCTTCTATAACTATTGGGGTGCTGTGGCTGTTAATATTTGAAAGAAAGTATATTAAACTATAAAAAAGTACTCCCTTTTAGCCCTCAAATACCTTATTTAAAAAAAATAAAACATTTATGAATGAAATTTCTCTTAAAGATTTTAATAAAGTAGATATTTCTTTATATTTGCGGCATCAAAAATCCATTTAGACGGACGATTATATGAGCGAAAAAAAAATTGGTCACATTGCACAGGTTATTGGCCCGGTTATCGATGTAGTTTTCGATGATGAAAAAAGCCTTCCTAAAATTTATGATGCTTTAATTATTGAGCAAAAAAACAATGAAAAACTCGTGCTTGAAGTTCAGCAATCCATAGGTGAAAATACTGTAAGAACTATTGCCATGGATTCCACAGATGGACTACAAAGAGGAATGCCTGTTATTTCAACCGGAGCACCTATTAGTATGCCTACCGGTGAAGAAATTAAAGGACGTTTATTTAATGTTATTGGAAATGCTATCGATGGTTTAGGAAATATTGATTCAAAAAAGCGATATCCAATTCACAGAGAACCTCCTACATACGAAAATTTAACAACTCAATCGGAAATTCTTTATACAGGAATCAAAGTAATCGATCTTATCGAACCTTATTCAAAGGGAGGTAAAGTCGGACTGTTTGGTGGTGCAGGTGTTGGCAAAACAGTTATTATTATGGAGTTAATTAATAATATTGCCAAGGCTTACTCCGGAATGTCAGTATTTGGAGGAGTAGGAGAACGTACCCGTGAAGGAAATGATTTGTTACGTGAAATGATTGAATCCGGTGTTATAAGGTACGGAGAAGAGTTTAAGAAAAACATGGAAGAAGGAGGATGGGATCTTTCAAAAGTGGATAGAGAAGAACTGGAAAAATCTCAGGCAACCCTTGTTTTTGGCCAAATGAACGAACCTCCAGGAGCTCGTGCACGTGTGGCCTTGTCAGGACTTACTCTGGCAGAATATTTTCGGGATGGTGATGAAAAATCAGGTGGTAGAGATATTTTATTCTTTATTGATAACATTTTCCGTTTCACACAGGCAGGATCCGAAGTTTCAGCTTTGTTAGGGCGTATGCCCTCTGCTGTAGGATATCAACCTACTCTGGCTACCGAAATGGGTATAATGCAAGAAAGAATCACCTCCACTAAAAGAGGATCTATTACTTCTGTTCAAGCTGTTTATGTTCCTGCTGATGACCTTACCGACCCGGCGCCGGCAACAACATTTGCTCACCTTGATGCTACAACAGTATTAAGTCGTAAAATTGCAGAATTAGGTATATATCCTGCTGTTGACCCTCTTGATTCAACCTCACGAATATTATCACCTGATATTGTTGGAGAAGAGCATTATAACACAGCACAACGTGTAAAAAATATATTACAGAGAAATAAAGAATTACAAGATATTATTGCTATATTAGGAATGGATGAACTTTCTGAGGAAGATAAACAGACCGTGCATAGAGCCCGGCGTGTGCAAAGATTCCTGTCTCAACCTTTCCATGTAGCAGAACAATTTACAGGATTGAAAGGAACACTTGTTTCCATTGAAGATACCATTAAAGGATTTAATATGATTATGGATGGTGAAGTTGATGAATATCCTGAAGCTGCTTTTAACCTTGTTGGAACCATTGAAGAAGCAATAGAAAAAGGAAGAAAAATGTTGGATGAAGCAAAATAAAATAGCTTAATTCATTAATTTAAGAACTAATAAAATGACTTTAGATATTGTTACTCCAGATAGATCCCTTTTTAGTGGTGAAGTGGACCTTGTTCAACTTCCAGGATTAGATGGTTCTTTTGAAATATTAGATAATCACGCCCCATTAATATCCGTTTTAACAAAAGGAGTTATAAAAATATTACAAGGTAAAGAAGACGATTATTTTGAGGTTAAAGGAGGTGTGGTAGAAGTTTTAGAAAATAAAGTTCTTGTTTTAGCTGAATAAATATATAGGTTTAAATTATATTTAAAAAAGGTCTGCAAATGTTGCAGACCTTTTTCTATTTCTTATTAGCCCAAATGTTTATTTAAAGGGTGCTTGATTATTGAAGTAAAACGATTATACTCTTTTCCTCCCTTATGGTCCAACCTTCTGTAAACAAGTAGTTTAGCCCAATCTTCAATAAAAATCCATACTATACAATAAGCCCATATTAAACCGGCATTTGCCCAACTAATTGGTGCAACAAGTCCCATTGGATAAATAACAAATAACGTTGCAAGTATCTTTGTAGCAACGGCTGACCATAAAAGTATGGGAGCAGGATAAGGTTTTTTTAGGAAAGGCCCCTTTGTTCTGGTAACAAATAAAGTAAGATGTCCTGCTACAGCAAGTTTAAGGAAAATAAAAGTCTGAATCTGATGAATGTTTAAATGTAAAACATCCTTGGCAATGACTAAAATTCCGAATGTTTCAACAACACCTATTAAACCTAAAGTGGTTGACACGCTCAAAACACGATGCATATCCCAACGAACAGGCTTTTTACTTAAATATGTATTGTCATAAGCTATAGTCATGATAGGAACGTCATTAAAGAAAGCCAGTAAGATAATCAGAATCGATGAAATAGGATAGAAATTATATGCCAGCATGGCCAGAACTACAAAAAACATAATCCGTATTGTTTCAATTATACGGTACATAGCATAACTGTTCATTCTTTCAAATATTCTTCTAGCCTCTGCTATTGCATTGATAATAACAGACAATCCCGGTAGTGTCAAAATCAAATCAGCAGCAGCTCTGGCAGCATCTGTAGCACCACTTACGGCAATTCCCAGATCAGCTTGTTTCAGGGCAGGAGCATCATTTACACCATCTCCTGTCATTCCGGTTATATGATCAGAGGCTTGTAAAGCTTTAACAATACCATATTTATGCTCAGGAAAAACTTCTGCAAAACCATCTGCATCCTCAACAACTCTTTCAATTCTTTTTCCTGGATGTTGTATTTCCTGATCTGTTTTAAAAATATTTGTTACAGTTTGTATATTTTTCCCTAACCCTAATTTTCCGGATATTTCTTTTGCAATAGCAATATTATCACCGGTAACCATTTTAACTTTTACACCATGTTCTGTTGCTTGTTTTATGGTGTCAGCAGAATCTTCCCGGGGAGGATCAAATAAAGTTATTATTCCAAGAAACTGCCATTGTGTGCCATCACTTTTTTTTGCTACACCCAACGTTTTATACCCTTCTTCAGCAAATTCCTGTATTTTTTCCTCAGCTTTTTTTCTCACGTCTTCAGAAGGCTTACAAAGATCCAGAATTACCTGTGTAGCACCTTTTGTAACGTCAATTTCCTTTCCATCCGGATTAGCCAAAATAGCTTCTGTTCTTTTCCTTACCGGATCAAAAGGAATATATTTTTTAAGTTTATATGATTTTAAAATATCTTTATCTTTTACCCCTGACAAAACTGTTAAATCAATTGCATCATTTGTATCATTTTCAGATGCAAGAGCAGCATTAATAATTAATTCCTGATCATCTTTAGCATCGAATAATACACTTTCTCCTAAAGTAAGTTTGTTTTGAGTTAAAGTACCAGTTTTATCTGAACACAGCACATCAATACCGGCGGCCTCTTCAATACTTTCAAGTCTGGAAACGATTACTTTCTTTTTAGACAATACTAAAGCCCCTACAGCCATAGTAACAGATAAAACTGCCGGCATGGCAACAGGAATAGATGCAACCGTTAAAATTAATGCAAATTGAAGTAAAGTTAAAAAGTGTTCCCCACGAAGAAGTTCAACTATTATTAATATTGTAACCAATCCTAAACTTAAATAAATTAAATAATCTCCAATATGGATAACTGCTTTTTGGAAGTGAGAAGTTGCTCCGGCTTCGGAAACTAATCCAGCAGTCTTTCCAAAATATGTATTTTGCCCTGTTGCGGATACCAGACCTAACATTTCCCCTTGTTTAACAATAGTGCCGGAATAACAAATATCACCTGATTTTTTACTTACCGGTAACGATTCTCCTGTCAACGCAGCCTGATCAATACTTACATAATCCCCTTCAACTAATTTTATGTCTGCAGGAATAATATCCCCTATTTTAATTTTAATCACATCTCCGGGGACAATTTCTTTGGCTTCAATTTCCAGCCATTTTCCATCTCTTAATACTTTTGCCTTTAAGGCCAACTGTGCTTTTAAGGCATCCAGTGCACTACTGGCTTTCATTTCCTGCCAAAACCCTAAACCGGCATTAAACAGTAATAAGGCAAAAATCACAAAGAAATCAGTCCAGTGCTTAATAACTAATGAAAGTCCAGCGGCAATCTCAATCATCCAGGGAATAGGACCCCAGAAATAACCAAGAAACCGTAGAATCACACTTTTATGTTTTTCCGGTAGTGAATTTGGGCCAAACTGACTAAAGCGTTTTTTAGCTTCCTCAGAACTTAATCCTTTATTAGAGGATTCTAATTTTTTAAATGCCTCTTCAACATTTAATTTTTTTACATCATCTACTTTTAATTGTTCCATAGTATCCGGTTTTAATAAAAAATAATATTATATTTTTATTTATAATAACTTTTGTAATCGTTCATCCTCAAGTTTTACCAATTCATCCATTATAAAAGGCAATACAAAACTCACCATAGTATCTTCAGTAGCATTTCTGGCGTGAATAATAAAACTCAATAATGTATCTTTAAAAACCTCACCTGTTTCAACAGGTAGTTTTGAAATAAAAGCTTTTACAGGCTGTAACCTTTTTTCAATTTCTTTTTGTCTTTCATTTTTATCATCAGGCAACTGCTGATCCAACTCTTCAATGTCATTTAAAATAGACTTTTTGACTTCTTTATAGTAATCCTGGACATCATCCGGACCTTGATGACTTAATATTGAAGCATACTGTTTTACGGATTTTATTTCTGATGAGGTCAGATGCCCTCCTCCTATTCGTGCAGCAACATATAATGATATCAATGCAGGAGTTTTATAGATAACTTCTCTTAACTCTTTTGGTAGTTCAGCGATAATTTCATTCATAATTTAAAATAAGATTTAACTATTTTTCTGATTTATATAATTTTCAAAATAACTTTACTAATGCAAATATAATTAAATAACAAAATATTGTTAGATATAAATAAAAACTAATTTGTTAAAATATCTATATTTATCTTACAGAATCTTAAATGGTTAAAAATGTATTGTTTTTTGTATTAATTTTGATACAAATCAAGAATAAGATAATTTAATAAAACAAATTCTTTTATTTATAAAACAACAGAATATGAAAAATTTAATTATTCCGGCTGATGTTCCAAAAGGAAAAGTTTCACAATACGTGGAGAATTATAATAAAGCAACCGGTGGTAGTGATCGGCTTATGCTTTTTGCCGGAGATCAGAAAGTAGAACACTTAAATAAAGATTTTTATGGAGAAGGTATTACTGACGAAGACGCTAACCCCGAGCATTTATTTAAAGTAGCCAGTCAAGCTAAGATTGGAGTTTTTGCTACTCAGATGGGTTTAATTTCCCGCTATGGAAACCAGTATAATAAAATACCGTATCTGGTAAAACTTAATTCCAAAACCAATATTGTTCCGGTTGATGAAAGCGCACCCATATCCCGCTTATGGTTTAATATAGAAGATGTTATCTCTTTAAAAAATTATTCGGGATTAAATATCCTTGGTATCGGATATACAATTTATTTAGGTTCTGAACATGAAAATATCATGTTGCAGGAAGCCGCCCGGACAATTTTTAAAGCTCATCAAGAAGGAATGATAGCTGTTTTATGGATATATCCAAAAGGGAAATACATTAAAGACGAACACGACCCTCACTTAATAGCAGGAGCGGCAGGGGTGGCAGCAACTCTGGGAGCAGATTTTGTAAAGCTTAAAGTTCCATTCAGCAATGGTAAATTTGATGTTAAATTACTTAAAGAAGTAACGGAAGCGGCGGGTAACACCGGCGTACTTTGCGAAGGAGGAGCCAAAGTAGCTGAAAAAGACTTTTTGCAGGAGTTATATGATCAAATTCATCTTGGAAACACCAGAGGTAATGGCACCGGAAGAAATATTCATCAACGTTCTTTTGATGAAGCTGTTAAAATGGCCAACGCCATTTACTCGGTAACCATTGAAGGAAAAACAGCTGAAGAAGCATGGCAAACTTATTTCGGGTAAATAAACAGAAACCATGATATACACAATAACATTAAACCCTGCTTTGGACCGTACTTTATTTCTGGATGATTTAAAGTATGAAGATGCTAACAGAGTTAAAAAAGAAAAACGGTTTGCGGGGGGAAAGGGAATTGATGTTTCTCGTGTTTTAACTCACCTTTCTGTTCCAAATAAGGCATTGGTCTTTTTAGGGGGTTACGTTGGAATGGAAATTGAAGGTTTACTGTTAAATGAAGGTATTCATACCGAAGCTGTTAAATTATCGGAAGAAACCCGCACTAATATTATTTTGGATCTGGAAGAAAATAAACAGCAGGTAATTATTAATGCAAAAGGCCCTGAAGTAAAACCACAAGAGTTATCTGCATTTTTTGAACGAATTAACGATCTGGAAGACCCATGGATGGTTACTTTTAACGGAAGCCTTCCTCCAAATACAAATCCCGCTTTTTATACACGGGCTATCGAACTTGTTAAACAAAAGGGAGCTCTTGTTTTTTTAGATTCCGATAGTAAAAACCTGGAAGAAGGAATAAAAGGAAAACCTGATTTTATAAAACCTAATATCCATGAGCTATCAAGATTATGTGGTAAAGAGCTAAAAAAACTTCCGGAAATTATTGCAGCTGCCAAAGATATCGTACATAAAGGCGTAAAAACAGTTATTGTATCAATGGGAGCCAAGGGTATAACTTATGTAAGTGAAGAGGAAATAATTACAGTCATGCCACCAAAAGTAAATGTAGTAAATACCATCGGTGCCGGTGACTCTTCCATTGCAGGATTTATTTATGCTAAATATAATAAAATGACTAATGAAGAGGCTGTAAAATATGCTGTTGCTGCCGGAACAGCTACAACATTACAGGAAGGTACAGCTCTTGCCAGTAAAGAGGAAATAAGATCAATATTAAATGATGTAAAAAGTAATAAATTATAAAAATTAAAATTATTATTGGAGGAATTAAAATGAAAAACAACAAAATCACATGTTTAAGAGCAATGGAAATCCTTGATTCAAGAGGCAACCCTACCATAAGAGTATATATTGAATTAAGTGATGGTACAAACACCTATGCTTCTGTTCCTTCGGGGGCCAGCACAGGCGAATTTGAAGCTGTTGAATTACGAGATGGCGATAAAAAACGTTACGGTGGAAAAGGAGTGCTGAAAGCTGTTGCTAATGTAAATGATATTATCGCCCCTGAATTAATGGGAATGCATGCCCATGAACAGGCAATTATTGATAAAAAAATGATTGATTTGGATGGTACAGAAAACAAATCAAAGTTGGGGGCAAACGCAATATTGGGAGTTTCAATGGCTGTTGCACGTGCAGAGAGTATTTTTGCCAATATTCCCCTATACGAATATTTAGGTGGTGCCGGAGCCCGGCGTATTCCGGTTCCTTGTATGAATATTCTTAATGGCGGTGAACATGCAGATAATAGCGTGGACTTTCAGGAATTTATGGCTATACCTCTGGGAGCCCCTTCATTTAAAGAAGGGCTGCGTTATGTTGCCGAAACATTTCATGTGCTGAAAGGTTTATTAAAAGAAAGAGGCCTTTCGACAGGTGTAGGCGATGAAGGTGGGTTTGCACCAAACCTTGCAAGTAATGAAGAAGCTATAGAAATTATTATTGAAGCCATAGAAAAAGCCGGCTATAAACCCGGAAAGGATATTAGTATCGGAATTGATAGTGCAGCTACTTCTTTTTATACTGGTGAAAATACCTATGACTTAAAATGGTCTAAAGGTGGAAAAATGACAAGTGAAGATATTATAAAACTATCAGAAAAATGGGTAGCTAAATATCCTATTGTATTATGGGAAGATCCTTTAGCTGAAAATGATTGGGCAGGGTTTAAAGAGTTTACAAAACGGCTTGGTGATAAAATTGAAGTAGTAGGTGATGACATTTTTGTAACTAACACAAAATATATTTCACGTGGAATTAAAGAAGGAACAGCTAATTCCTCTTTAATTAAATTAAATCAGATTGGATCCGTTTCAGAAACCATTGAAGCAGTTCGTATGTGCCGAGATGCAGGATGGAGACATTTTCATTCTCACCGTTCAGGTGAAACAACAGACACTTTCCTTGCTGATTTTGCTATGGCTATGGATGGTGGTCATCTGAAAAGCGGTTCAGCTAGCCGAAGTGAACGCCTAGCAAAATATAACCGTTTAATGGAAATCGAACAGGAACTGGGTGATAGAGCATTATATTACTGGAAATAAAAATCCTAAGTATATAAAACTATAACAAGTTGTAAATTATTATATCTAAGATAGAGTAATTCACAACTTTAATTAACCACTAAAAAACCAATTTTATGAAGAAAAAAGAATACAATAAAGAATTATACCATTTGCAGGTACAACTAGTTAAATTCCAAAAGCATTTAATAGAAAAAGATAAAAAAGTTTGTGTGATTTTTGAAGGACGTGATACTGCCGGGAAAGATGGAATTATCAAACGTTTTACAGAACATTTAAGTTCCCGTGACTCACGAACAGTGGCGTTAGGCGTACCTTCCGACATTGAAAAAAAGTCGTGGTACTTTCAACGGTATGTACCTCAATTACCACATGGCGGAGAAATTGTTTTTTTTAACAGAAGCTGGTATAATCGTGCAGGAGTAGAAAAGGTGATGCATTTCTGTGCTCCCAAACAACATAAACTTTTTTTGGAAGAGGTGGGAAATTTTGAACATTTGTTGGTTAGTTCAGATATTGTCTTTTTTAAATTCTATCTGGATATAAGCAAAAAAGAACAAGAACGACGATTAAAAAGCCGGAAAGTTGACCCGTTAAAACAATGGAAATTAAGCCCTATTGATCAAAAAGCTTCCAGCCTTTGGGATGCCTATACAGAAGCCCGTAATGAAATGTTCCTGAAAACTAATTTTGCATTTGCACCATGGGTTGTCATTCATAGCGATGATAAAAAAGAGGCTCGACTAAATGGAATCAAATATTTTTTAAGTAACGTTGATTATCCCGGGAAGAACGATGAATTATTAGTATTTGATAATGATGTGATATTACAAATGGATTCTGAAAATATTAAAAGATGCTACCATTAAATACTAAATTATTGTTCGTCTGGTTAATAATTATAAAAACATATGATTAACTTATTAGCAATAACTTAGATAAATTTTTAGTTTTATTATGTATACAAATTTTAATATGAGCTTGAAAAACTTTAGTTTATTATATAAATCTTTAAAATTTAAATTATGAAAAAAATTGCAGTAAATGGATTAGGACGTATTGGCCGTCAGGTTTTAAATCATTATATGAATACACTTCCCAAAGATGTTGAAATTGTTGCTGTTAATGATATCGCACCAATTGATGAACTGGTATATCTATTAAAGTATGATTCTGTTCATGGACAACCTGATTTTGATGTTGTTTCCGGCGATGGATATATTATGCTTGGTGATAAAAAAATGGCTGTTTTTGCTGAAAAAGATCCCGCTAATCTGCCATGGAAAGAACTGGATATTGATGTAGTATTGGAATGTAGTGGATTTTTCACTAAAAGAGCAATGGCAGCTAAACATCTGGAAGCAGGAGCTAAAAAAGTTATTATTTCTGCACCTTCTAAAGATGCTGACCAGACTATTGTTTTAGGTGTAAACGAAAATGTTTATAATCCAAAAACGGAAAATGTTATTTCTAATGCTTCTTGTACAACCAATTCTCTTGCCCCCCCTCTAAAAGTTCTCAATGATGTGTTTGGCATTGAACATGCCTTGGTAACAACGGTACATGCTTACACTTCTACTCAAGCTATTTTAGATAAACCTCGCGAAAAAAGAAGAAGAGGAAGGTCTGCAGCAGTAAATATTATCCCTACTACTACCGGTTCAGCTATTTCTACAACAATGGTTATTCCGGAACTTAAAGACAAAATGGATGCAATTGCTTTGCGCGTGCCGGTTCCGGATGGTGCAATAACAGATATTGTAGCTCATCTGAAAAAAGATGTAACCGTAGAAGAAATAAATGCTACACTAAAAAAATATGCTGAAACAAAGATGAAGGGTATTTTAGGTTATTCTGATGAAGAATTAGTTTCTACAGATATTATCAACAATGAACATTCGGGTATTGTAGATGCCCTTTCAACAAGAGTTGTAAACAAGCGGATGGTTAAAGTACTGGTTTGGTATGATAATGAATATGGCTATTCAAAACGCCTTCTTGAATTGGGACTTTTTGTTGCAAAACAAATAAAATAAAATTTTGTTTAAAAGCACTGCAGAATAA
>Ga0256829_1001929_pt1 | contig 16073 bp, 16 predicted proteins | sample 131447metaG_FD_185979 | JGI IMG/M metagenome (GOLD analysis project Ga0256829, IMG submission 185979) | Hydrothermal vent microbial communities from Lau Basin, Pacific Ocean - 131-447 | ecosystem: Environmental > Aquatic > Marine > Hydrothermal vents | place: Pacific Ocean: Lau Basin | collected...
GAGCGTAGATAGCTACAGCATTTTTATCATATGTGTTTTTTAAATCACGTTTTAATTGCAACGGTGTATTCAAACGCAAAAGATGAAAAACATGCTCACCTTCATAATATTGAAACCCTGCAATGGGCGATTGCTGCACAACAATTTTTCTCGCTGGTGCAGCCCATACAACAGCGGGCATGAATGGCAAGCATGCGCCGCCTTGCAAACAAGCTTTTAAGAAACCTCGTCTATTTATCATGCTATGACCTCCGCATAAAACGATTGGCAAACCATAACATGAGGTAGGGTCATATTTTGACCCTAGCTATATTGGCGTGCAGCTTGCCTTAAGCGTTCGGCAACCTGTTGCTGGAGCTCGGGCGGCTCAATGACTTTTACATCATCGCCATAGCGACAAACTTCCATGATTAACTCAGTGGGATTGTGATAAGGGATTCTTAACTCAAATGTATTTTCATCCACCCATCGCCCCGCCTCATCAGGAAACCATTGCTCATCGGCCACCCAACGCGCTGCTTTTTCTGTGAAATGCAGTATTGCTATGGCTGTTGGCTCACCAGAAAAAATACCAAATGACCGACTCAACTCCCGATCCAGCATAGTATTTGAAACCTTTTTACATGGCTTATCCAATGCCTTGGTCTGAATAATGCGCTCCATGGCAAACGAGCGCAAAGCATTCGCTTGGTGACACCATGCATCAAGATACCAATGACCACGATAATATACTAAGCGTTGAGCGGATATTTCTCGATTGGTTTGTTTATCACGCTGCCGACCATGATAGACAATCAATAATCGCTGCCTGTGCAATACCGCTTGAGCCACATTGGAAAACGCAGGTAATGATTTGCTCCGTGAGCCTGTACCCAATACTCGAATACGCTTCATTTCCTTCGAATCAGGCATATGTTTACCCAGAAGTAATTCCGTCTTATTGCGAATTTGCTGAATATTTTTATCAAATACGCCGCCTGATAGTTTTTTTGTAAGGTGCTGTATAGTTAATAAAGCATGTAATTCTTCTGGTGAAAACCAAATGCCAGGCAATTCAAAATCATGATTTTTATCATAACAATAGCCTTGTCCTTCTACGCAATAAATGATTGCACCTAGGTTCTTTAAATCTCTGAGCGTTCGCTTTACGGTAGATTCACTACAATCATCAAACATTTTTCTCATGCTTTTTTTAGAAAGCGGCGTTCGCCTATTTTTTAGCTCCCGATGCAATAGAAAAATACGCTCTTCAGATTTCATGCCTCATAGCATAATCCGAATAGATGCAATCTGTAAATTTTAAATTGATTCAAGGTTGCCTATAAAAGCCAAGGGCTTCGCATCAAAGATACAAAGTCTGACTGGTTTTTATTGTCAAATAATACAGCGGCAATGAGATTCATAACTCAATGATAATATTGAAAACAGACCTAACGCAAAAGAGGAACGTAACATCAAGTCACGTCCCTCTTTTTTTATTGGTGGCGCTTCAGTCCACCATTATTATATTATTTACTTTAATACAATAACCATATTTGTTAATGTACTGTATTATGTACTGTACAATTTACATTCGCTACCGGCTGCGAGATTTCTTTACGCGGCTTCTAACAAACACACAGTTTAACCTTTTACCGAAATACTTAGTCGCTGACTCAAAGTCAACGTAGTTCTCAGGTTACACAGCTAGCTCATAAGCTGATAAGCCGCGTATTAACCCACTAAGCCCTCTAAAAAAACTATTAATGCTTCTTCTGGATCATCTTCATTGGAGAGGAGCATTTGGATTCCCCATTGATCAAGAATTACTTCTTGGATGGGATTGGGCCTATGAGTAAATAAATATGATTTAGGCCGAGCTCCACCACCGATATTAGAATCCCAAAGCTTTGCAAGTTTATAAAATAAAAACCTTAGATTCATATCAGTCAAACTATACCCAATAAAAAGAACTGATTTACCTAAAACATCAGACCTTAACTTAATATCTAATGGTGATTCAAACTCAAGCCGCTCATAATAACTAGACTCATCTAGGACCAGTGTTTTACCATTGTCAAAATCGCCATGAAACTTGATAATTTGGGTTGTGCCATCCTTTATTTTAGGCATATCAGCTACACTAACAATTCGTGTATACCGTTGTTCATATAGATCAAATGATTTTTCAATCCAACGGTCATAGTTGGTTGTATAAATCATTGGAAATTTAGACTTAGCAATTAACTGATGAATTTTTGATTTATTCAGGTTTATTTCACTCGAATGCCACTTAGTATCCATCCAACTTTGGAGTGAATCTAGCGAGTTATTTTTTGCTTTATAATACTCTGCCAAAGCAAGGTTATCACCGAATGTTTTATATACATCTGGATCATACCCAAGATCTTCAGCCATGTAATCTATTAGCTCCGACCAAGTTGGCAAACCTAGGTTCTTTGAAACACCAGAACCAACAAATAGAATTACATTTCCATCTTTATATGACGAAACTAATTCATTCATTAAGGGCTACCTTGCAGCAAAAAATCACGAAACTTTTCAAAAGCTTTTTTTCTCATAGAAATTTCATTTTTTCGTTGTCCCATCTCAGCAAAGGTTTCATCATACCCATCAGGGATAAACACAGGATCCCATTGAAAATCTCTTGAACCTCTGGGAGCAGGTGCAACTCTTCCCTTAATTTCCCCTTCAAAAGTATATATCTTTTTTGCATCACAATAGGCAACCACCGTTTTGGCTGTCAAAGCAGAATCTCCCAATTGACCAAATAACTGTGAAAACTTATCTGCCTTTAACTTATCCCAAAACACCTGCGTAAGCCCCCCAGGAAACCCTTCCAAACTATCAATATACAAACCTGTGTGCTCTATAAATAATGGCTTACCTACCATGTTAAATGCCTTCAACACTTTGTCACGAACAATCTCTTCGATACTTTCTGTCTGAATCTCGTGAATTTTAAGCGATACAGGAATAATTTCTACACCTACATTACCAAGTATAGATTCAACCTCTTTGGCCTTTAGTGGGTTCTTTGTTACAAATCTTATTTCCACAATTTAGTAGTATTCCTTAATATAAGCATAAGCCCGTTCAAACAAAACCTGATCCTTATGCAACTTATATTTCAACAAAGCTTTACGAAGGGATTTCTGAACTTCCCGCTCGCCTTGATTCGAGCTTTGCCAGCCGGGGAAACTGACCACACGCACAATCGCATCAATGTCCGTCACAATGCGCTCCACCACAGCAGGGGTTTGCTCGCTCTTTAGCTCCAAGAATAATTCAGTGAGTGCTGCTTTGGGTGATTTATCTTGAAGATCTTCTTCTAAATCCTTTTCAGCTTGCACCGTTTCTTTGGCGATTTTGCATAGCTCTTTCACAAACTCGATGGATGCAATCAAACCTTTCTCTGCTTTATCACGAAGCTCTTCCAAGCGTTCACTAAGCGATTTGAACTTTGGATTATCGCCATGTTTCTTGAAGCGTTTGATCAGTTCCTTTTCCAAAGCCTTCACATCTTTAGGATCAGGGTTATTGAAAATATTCTCGATCAGATCGGCATCCATCTCTACGCCATCCAGCGCATGCACTTTGCCCACGGTAATATGATCATGAATCAATTGTGTGGTTTGCGCGCCCAATGAGAACCATAGCAATTTACCGATATTATCCGATGCAGGTTTCACCGACTCAAATACTTGCGAGAGCCATTTATAGTCTTGCGTATATAAATCCAAGATTCTGTCAGGAGAGAGCGACTCCCACAGTTTAGAGAGATACTTATAATCCTTGGCAAAGGCATCTTTCTTCTCATCGGTATTGATAGCATCTTGCGCCGCTTCCAAGCCTTCAAAGCCGTCTAACTCACGATCCACGCCATCAAAGTGTGCCAGCGCATCCTTCATGGCTCCAGGTAACTTACTTCGCAGCTCAGACAGATTGGTAATCACCTGTTTGACGCTTTCTTCATCAAACTGCAACGCTTTGGCAGCATCATCAAACACGCCAAAATAATCCACGATACAGCCAAATGTTTTTTGCGGGTATAGGCGGTTGGTTCGACAAATCGCCTGCAATAGCGTGTGATCTTTAATCGATTTATCCAGATACATGGTTTGCAGAATGGGCGCATCAAAGCCTGTTAACAGCTTGGCCGTCACGATAATAAATTTCAGCTCTGAATGCGCATCATTGAATCGTTCAACAATCTTCTCTTGCTGGCTTTTATCCACCGCCCACTTTTGTTTAAACTCCAATTCATCATTGGCCGTTGTGGAAATAACCACGGTACTGGCATCTTCATCAAAGTATTGATCCAGCTCTTCTTTATATTGCACACAGGCATGGCGGTCAGGCGTGACAATCATCGCCTTAAAGCCTTGCGGCTCAACTTTCTCTTTAAAGTGCGTGGCAATATCTTCCACAATTTTGGCTACGCGCTCTGGTGACGTTAGAAATGCCGCCATTTTTGCAGATTTTTTATTGAGTGCATCTGCCTCTTCATCACTCAATGCCGCACTTTCTTTAAATTCAGCAAAGGCTCTATCAAGGCTTGCCGTATCCACATGCACATCCACCAAGCGCGGTTCAAAATGCAGTGGCAAGGTCGCTTCATCGCGAATTGAATCGTGGAAGGTGTAGCGGCTCATATAGCCACCTTGATCTTCCTCGGCACCAAAGGCCCAGAATGTGTTCTTATCGGCTTTGTTGACAGGCGTACCCGTTAGACCAAACAAAAAAGCATTGGGCAGCGCAGCGCGCATCTGACGGCCTAAATCGCCTTCTTGGGTACGATGGGCTTCATCCACCAATACAATGATGTTGTCGCGGCTATTCATATTCGGCTTGGCATCGCGGAATTTATGAATCATGGAGATAATAATTTTGCGCGTATCCCGCTCAAGCATCTGCTGTAACTCTTGGATGCTGTCGGTGGATTCCACATTGGCCACATCTGCGGCATTAAATGTACCGCTGATTTGGGTGTCCAAATCGGTTCTATCCACCAATACGATAACGGTTGGGCTTTTAAGCTCTGGCGATTTACGCAGCTTTTGTGCGGCAAACACCATCAACAATGATTTACCCGAACCTTGGAAATGCCAAATCAGACCTTTCTTGATTTTGCCTTCTTTCACCCGCTCAACAATTTTATTCGCACCTTCATACTGTTGGAAGCGAGGTATTACTTTTGTGCGCTGCTTTTTCTTGTTGGAGGTAAACAGGGAAAAGTTTTGCAGAATATCCAGCAAGCGCGCAGGGCTTAATAAATCAGTCAATTCTTTGCCAATTTCAGCCAGTCCCAAGGCTTTACTGATGCTTTCATTTTCCATGCGCCAAGGAGCCCAAAATTCTAACGGGCAACGAATAGCACCATAAAACAGCTCTTTGCCTTCGGTCGCAAAGGATAAAATATTAGGCACAAACAACTGCGGCACAGCATTCTCATAAATATCATGTACTTCATGCGCGCCATCCAGCCAACTAACCGACGGACGAATGGGTGTTTTGGCTTCACCGACCACCACGGGCAAGCCATTGATATAAAGCACCACATCAGGAATCTTGGTTTCGCGGTGATGGATGCGGAATTGGTTGGTGACGATATAGCGATTATTGGTGAGATCATCAAAATCAATCAGGCGAACAGGCACATGACGATTGTTGTCGCCAAATGGCATGGTCTTTTCACCGGTCATCCATTTGAAAAATTCTTCATTGGCTTTAACCAAACCAACTTGATTCACTGAAATCAAAATCGCACGGAGTTTGTAAATCACTTCATCGGCCAGTGCAGGATTTTGTGCGATTTCAGGGTTTAGACGCATCAAAGCAGCTTGCACTTCGCTTTCATCCATCACCTCATTAATGCCGCGCTTTATTTGTTCGGGCGCTTGGTACACCCATTCAGCACCATAAGCAGCCTTGGGTTCACTCACAGCATCGCTGTTAAGGTTTACCCCACAAAGCTGGTGAATGATGTAATGCTCTACGCTATTGAGTTCGGTAAATGACATATCAGAACACCTGATTGATGAGAGATTTTTGGAGAGACTTTGAGTGATCAAGTGTGATCTTTTGTCGGGTAATCAAGCTATCAATCTCATTTAGTTTATTGGTTTCTAGTTCAATGGTAGTCTCATCATTTGGGATCGCAATTTGAAATTTTGATAAATCATTAGGAGTAATTGCAGGATAATTAGTACCAGTCATTCTATTTTCACAAAATTGAATGAAACGTTTAGAAAAAAACTGATGAAATAGAAATTTTTTATTTAACCCTCTCGAATCAACTACTCCAGTACCTGTAGATGCAACTATATCTTGGCCCTTTTCAATAAATACAAACGATTTTTGATATGGCCTTACAAGAGAAATAACTATTGAACCATCGTCTAAAACTCTTTTTGCTCGGCTTGGAGCCTCATCAAACCTTAAAGTATGCATTTTGCCTATTTTTTTGGGTTCCAATATACTAGATATATCCAAATACTGAAACGTATAATCGGGTTTTGTCTTTACATTAAGCGAGCGCTTATTGATGTCCGCTTCTGAGCTTAATGAAAAATAACTCCAGTCATCATGTCTGATTGAAAACAGGTTATCAACACGTGTTTGATATGTATTATGAAGGGAGTTTAGTACAACTAACTCTTTCTCAACCACATCATCCATTGCCCAAAGCATCTCAGCTAATTCAGCTTGTTGTTCTTTGGGTGGGAGAAGGAATTCGTAGCCTGCTAGGTCCTTCCAGTTCACATAAGGGTTCACAGAGCCTTTTGAATTACGAATAGAGTGCTGTGTAAAGCCCTCTGACATCATTACAAATGGAAGCAAACGTTTATCTATATTAGATTCATTGGCCTTGATGACAAAAGTTGTGTTGGATGTAATCCCTTCAAACGGAGCGATTACAACCTTACGAAGATATGTGCGGCGAGAACCATATAAAATATCGCCTTCTTCAAACTTTCGTATAAACGCAGGGCCTAGATATTCATCCGTCAATTCACCCCATTCCCGTAGGTGTAAATCTTCGGAATTCATATGCTCACCTTTTACATAACGGGTAATCCCTGTGTTCTCTCTATCTACTGATTCTTTTTGTTGTATTGCCACATCACCAAATTTAACCAACCTCCAATTGGAGCGATCTAAGTTTAGCCCATCAGCAGCTTTTTCTAATAACACATCCATTATCCATGCTCCTTGAATAGGTCATGCATGGAAGCTTTAAGGTCCTTGCTCGCATTTGTCCAGTTGGTTAATGCTTCGCCGAAATTCATTTCACCATCTGAATTGTCTCGTTTAACATAAAAATTAATATTCATGTTGCCATCAAAAGTCATAATTTCTTCAATCGTTGCTACTTTGGCATAATGTGGGATATCAATGAAATCTTTAAATGCTTGATAGAGTTTATCGATATGCTCTGGTGTTAAATAAGCCAAACCTTTGTTATCTACAACATCATCTTTGCCATTAACAAACAGTATTTTTCCTTTTCTGTCTTTAGGCTTGTTTGTATTGCCCACTAAGATCATGGCTTCCATGGGTGAGTTGTAAAATAAATTTGCACCTAAACCAATCACGGCTTCAATCTGGTCCGATTCCACCATTTTTCTTCGCATCTCTGCTTCCATATCTCGAAACAAAATTCCATGCGGCCACAGAATTGCAAAGCGCCCATTTTCCAAATCCAGACTCTTTTGAATATGTTGCTGAAAGGCATAGTCGGCACAGCCTTGCGGCGGTGTACCCCATAGATTTCGTCCGTAGGGGTCGCTTTCAAAACTTTTTCTATCCCATGATTTAATTGAATACGGCGGATTGGCCAGAATCACATTGAATTTCTTTAGCTCATCATTTTTCAGCAAGCCTGGGTTCGCCAAGGTATCCCCTCGCACAATGTCGAATTCTTCAATGCCGTGCATAAACATGTTCATGCGGGCAATGGCCGAGGTGAGCAGGTTAATTTCCTGACCATAGAGTTTAAGCGTGCGGTACTCCTTGCCTTCATCTTTCAAATGCAGCGCACAATTAAGCAACAAACCGCCGGAGCCGCAGGTGGGGTCATACACCGATTCACCGGGTTGTGGGTCCATAATCATGGTCATGAGTTTGACCACCGTGCGGTTGGTATAAAATTCAGCAGCGGTATGGCCGCTATCATCAGCAAACTCTTTGATCAGGTATTCATAAGCATTGCCAAGCTGATCATCGGGCACATTGCTTAGGCTGAGTTTGTGTTGGGAATAATGCTCAATCAGGTTGGTAAGTATTTCATCGGATAACCTGTCTTTGTTCGTCCAACTAGCATCACCAAAGATGCCATATAATGTATCAGGGTTAGCTGTTTCAATAGCTCGCATCGCTTCTTGCAAGGCCATACCAATATTGGTGGTCAACTCACGCACATCATTCCAATGCGCACCCTCGGGAATCTGAAAATGATGGTTCTCTGCAAATGAAGCAAATTCGACATCACCATCGCTCTCAGCCATGGCATTTTCAAACTCTTCATCGTACACATCACACAAACGCTTAAAGAACAGCAGCGGAAAGATGTATTGCTTGTAATCGCCTGCATCAATGGTGCCACGCAATGCTGTTGCCGCACCCCAAAGGTATTTTTCTAATTCCTGTTGGTTCATTTTTTCGCCATATCTAATTCTGTTGAAGATACATCGAGAGTTTGCATTAATGTTTTCCTCAGGTTTTTTCTACGAGCCTCAATAAATGATAAGAAGTCCTCAAATGCCAATGATTGGTCAGGTTTTATATGGTTTTGCATCAAAAAACTCTGTTGTTCAGCTTGAGTTTGGAATGTTTCTTTTAACCATTGCTTAAATTTCTTATCACTCTTTTCTATATTCTGATTTTCTTGTAAGAGCTGAAGGTTTGGTAAAGAATTAAATGCTTCTCGATACGCTTCAATATCATCTTCAGAAATACCCAGTTTCCTTAGAGCAGGCTTTGTAAAAAAAGACTTAGGATGAATATGATCCTGATGATATTTAAAATTATAATTTAGGGCTGGATACAGTAGTGATAGTGTGCAATAAGTCTTTGGTTTTCCATACTCTAGATTTAATAGGCTCTCGATGTCATCATCTGAAAAAGATAGCGTCTTGCGCTTTCCTTTATAAAATTGAATTATCTCTTTTAAAGGAAAGTATCCCAAATGATCATTCGTTAAATCACGCATCGCTGGGTATATGGAATCCGGTTGACCACCAAACACACCTTTTAAAAGAACGCGTGCTAACCATTCTTTAATTGATTTACGATCAGCTTCTCTATTTTTCCCATGGATAATCTGAGATTCAAATTTATTTTTATAAATAAAATAAGCAATCGGAATAATCGTATTGTTAGCTAATAAATTGTCCCCGCTGTAGCCAAGCTTAGAGGCCAATTCAATTGCAGCCCGCATTGCTGCTGATGTTGACTCCCAGTTTGCTTCAATTACAGCCATGTTTTCTTTGGTGAAGTTGTCAACTTTAAATTTCACATCAAAATCAGCCAGAACCAAACAAGACTTCAGCACAATATCTTTATTAAATGAGAAGCCATCACCTATCTTATTTATTTCATCAACAAACTTATGGATAACTTCACGAGCATCTTTCTCTTTCCATTGCGCTGTAGCAATTGAGAGCAATAAGTCAGAGTAGCTAAGTTTTGTGCCTCCACTATTGATTCGAATAAAAATTTGTAAAACCTTATCTAATTCTTCACCTTCTTCGAGGTAGTAACTGATCGTCCCTTTTTGATGAATAACATTAAAAAACTCATTTAGTGTTTCGAGTGCGAAGTTACTTTCTGTCTCAGAGTGCTTTGAGCTATCAGATAACCCATTTTGCATCATATATTTCATTACTTCGCTGATACTTTCAAAATCTAAAATCTTTCCACACTCAAACCAGAAGTATCCTTCACTGGGGTTTGCATCTTCTTCAGTTAAGAACCTAAAGTCATATTCAACTTCAATTTCATCCGATGCTTTCAAGAGGTTTAAATATAATTTCATTTGAGGGTATGCATGAGCACTATTTTTACGATGGTAAGGAAGCTTTTCAGAATACGAACCCCTCAAGGCAACATACATTGAAGTAAGTCGCTGTTGACCATCCAGCAAAGCAATAACATCTTCATCATCGTCCAAATCTACTTTCTTATTATGCGTGTTATCCTTTTCATGGTAATGCTTTAGAAACTCATAAAACTGAAAGTCTTTGATTTTTTTCTTTTCAACTTTCCAAAAAAGAAAGGTACTAATTGGATAATCTCTCATCAAAGAATCAAATAATGTTTCAATCTGTTCTGTATTCCATACAAATTCGCGTTGTATTGAAGGTAATACATAATGTCGAGCACGAATATTTTTTATTGCTTTCTTTATAGTGATTGGAGTTTCATATGCCATTATAAGAACCTTTGTAAAACAACTTTAAACTTATCTTCGGCTTCCAAACTTGCTTGCCATGCTTGTTTGAGATCAGACATTGCTTCTTCCACACTTGGCAACTTATCTTCAATGATTTTTTCCACATAAAGCGGGATGTTTAGATTAAAGTCATTCTCTGCCAAGTCATCCATAGTAGCTATTTTCACATAGTTCTCTACATCAGAGTAATCGCTAAACCAGCCATAGATTTTCTGCACATGCTCTGGCTCTAGGAAATTCTGAGCTCTACCGACCCGCACTTGATCAGAGGCATCAATAAACAACACCTTACCTTTTTTCTCTGGCTCTTTGTTCTGCTTGAACACCATCACACAGGCAGCGAGTTGAGTTCCATAAAAAATATTGGGGCCTAAGCCAATGACAGCTTCTAACATATCTTGTTCTAACAAAGCTTTGCGAATTTTACCTTCCGCACCCTTGCGAAATAATGCCCCATGAGGGAGTACGACCGTCATACGGCCAGTGCTGTTCATGGATTTCACCATATGCTGCACCCAAGCCATATCACCATTTCCTTTGGGCGGTACACCCGCAACATTTCTTCCATAAGGGTCATTCGCCCAGTTTTCAGCACCCCAGTCTTTTAATGAAAATGGTGGATTAGCAATCACACAATCAAATGTTTTCAAACCATCTGCTTCAAAATATGCGGGGTTACGAAGGGTATCGCCTCGGCGAACATCAAAATCTTCAATGCCATGCAAAAACATATTCATCCTGGCAATGGAGCTCGAAGTTAGATTCTTCTCTTGGCCGAAAAGCTTTAAGGTACGATAGTCTTCATTGTTGTGTTTCAAATGGTCAACGCACTCCAGCAACATACCACCTGTACCACAGGCAGGGTCATAAATGGTCTCACCTTCATGTGGATCAAGAATCAAGCCCAAAAGATGAACGACTGAACGCGGTGTATAAAACTCGCCTGCTTTCTTATTGGTTAGATCAGCAAAGTGCTTGATAAGGTATTCATAAGCATTGCCAAGCATATCAGGCTCAACATTTTCATTGCCTAAGTTGTATTGAGAAAAATGCTCAACCAAATCAATTAAAAGTCTATCTGAAAGTTTATTCTTATTGCTCCATTGCGCATCGCCAAAAATGCCATACAAATACTCTTGATTAGCTTGCTCAATACCTCTTAAAGCTGTTTCAATGGATTGACCAACATTGGTCGATGTTTCACGGACATCTTGCCAATGACAGCCTTCTGGGATCTCAAATCGATGAAACTCAGGTAATGATGCGTATTCAACATCGCCATCAGATTCATCCAAAGCGCTGCGAAACTCTTCATCATAAACATCAGAAATACGTTTAAAGAACAGCAAAGGAAAGATGTAAACTTTAAAATCAGAGGCATCCACAGGGCCTTTTAATATCCAAGCCGCTTTGGATAAGTATTGTTCTAGCTGAGATAGCGTTAATGCCCTCATATTTGCACAGCAGCTTTTGAAAAAACTATCTTGGTTACTCTAGCCATAGAACCTCCAACCCACGGCGAGGGTAGGTTAAAAGTTAAAAGTTTTCAATTTGTGAAACTTAACATTCATCGTGGAAAAATATTTAATGGCCATAGTTATATGCGCTTTCGCATATTACCACGGCGAAAGAAAGGCCTCATAACATGCTAGTAGGTAATACAGAATCTACTGCTGCTGAGATGTAAGCTGATTGTGTTGTGAATCAGGATCGCCAAAACGCTTGATCCAGTCGTACAAACTCTTCGTAGTTACGCCCAACCTGTCAGCAACAGAGCTAACTGAATGCCCTTGCTTAACCACCTGCGTCACTGCTCCAACTTTAAATTCTTCTGTATATCGCTTGCCACTCATTGTAACCTCCTTTGAGCTAGTTTATTACGCTCTTAGGTGTCTAGCAATTCGGGGGCGATTCATACTGCATCTTTTAAGGATGCATAACGAAACAGTTCATCACACCTTAGCATATTCATTGCAAGCCTTACGTGTGGTCTGGGTTTAATTTTCATTTCAACTTACTTTCAGGTATCAATAAGAGGCATGATTGTTTGAAATTTTGATAAGGTTAGCCCATAGTTCCATTATAGTTGGCAGAACCCAAGGCTTTCCCTCGGTAAAATCTGTCAGCTTTCTTTATAATCTGAGAAAGGTGTCTCCTTATCACCCGTAAGCGTTACGCTAGATTCGTTACAGGGCGAACATTCAAAATTTGGAGCATTGCCCTTTGCTAGGTTGTAAATTATAATTGCACCATTCCCGCCATCGTCTTGGGCGTTGGGTCCGGCGGATGCAAATTTTAATATCTCTTGTACATCGGACGTGGCGGGATACTTTCTTATAGATATGTGTAGTGGTTAAATTAGTTACGTTATAAGCGTTATTCTAGAATAATTTCTCTATTTGATGAGGGTTAAGGTTCATCGTATACTTTCATTAAATCAATCACCTTATTTATTTCAAGAATTAGACTTTCTTCAGCCTCTTGTTTTAAAACTTTAAAGTGAAAGTCTCCGGCCCAAAACATGAGCGAACCAACTTGTTTAAATACAGTATTTAAAACATCAACTTTGCATGAAAAATAATAATCAGCGTTATTTTCAGAAGAAATATTAATCGTTGCTCTAGGCACCAGTGGTTCAGGATAAATCTCAAATTCCAAGCATATATCATCAATTACGTATCCAAAGCGATAACCTGGACCTCGATAGTACCCTTTGTCACTAAGAGTAAGTATTTCATCTCTAAGTATATTTAAGGTTTTAGCTAAACAATTATTTGGTGACATTATGTAATCCTTTTTGAACCCTACGTTTCAATAACAGCACGTTTAGCGCGGTCTGCGCCGAAACTGTGAAGTTGATTGATTATTAGTGCTATATGTGATGTAGCCACTTTCTATATTCCTCAATACTTTCTAAGGACTTTTCGAATGACTCTGGCGCTTCTTCACAATGCATGAGGCTTACAAGTGTTGGTATGCTCATTGTAGAAACGACTTTTCCACCTGCAGCTTTATTTACTCTAGAAAGATGTTGAAGTATAGCTTTCTGAACAGCATCTCCACTACGCATTTTTAGGTCTATGATTAGCTCATTTAAATGAAGATAAACTATGTTCCCATATGCAATAGTTTCAGAAATTGAGGGAATGTAGCCCTTGTGAACCACTGCATTACGAAACTCTTTCCATGTTTTTATTTTTCCTTTAGAAAGGCCGTCGAAATTTGGCTTTTTATTGTCAATGATAGGTGGTTGACCGCCATTATGGTCAATTAGGAATGCGAAAATATAAGCTCCAAACTGGCGCTCCGATTGGTTGACAACATGCTTCCATGCTTTTTGGAAATCAGCTAACTCCATTTCATACTTTAAGCAGGTTGCGACTACGTAGAACTCATAAAAGCGTTCGAGTGAAGCTGCAATGCTAGTGACTGCTTCTCTTGGATAGCCATCAATTAATGCCATAGCTCCAAAATCGAATAAAACCTCAAATTTTTGTTGTTGGATTACTGTAAGAGTTGTATGCCCTTTGTTGCAGGTTGATGAATATAAGCCATCGTCACGAATTTCAACAGGCTGTAAATCTAAGGACGGATAACCTTGCTCTTGAAAGCACTGCATACAGTTAATTCGTAATTTCATGCACTTCTTGTACCTAATGGAGAGAATGAAAGTCCCCCTCGATTTGAATGGTTATGTTTTATTTGCAACGGAATGCTTCCCCAACTACTGATGCGCCTTCTGCCCAATCCGTTGATGTAGAAACTATATATAATGAGTCCCCACCCATTTCATAAGTCATATTAATTGCTTTTTTTAATGCATTTCCAGGTTTATCAGGACCAAGTTTCTGCTCTGTACTTATTAATGATATAAATTTACACTTTTCTTTTTGCTGTGCTGTTATTGTTTGTATGCCTTCAGCACCTTGTTTAATTGTTGTCGCACAACCCAATAACATTGAGATCAATATGAGGATAGTTAGTTTATGAAATTTAGATTTCATAAGATAGCTTTAACATATTTTGAAAGTTTCATACCTTTACTTATTTCAGTTGCGTATGCTGGCTGTATACTTGATAGTTTTGCTAATTCAGTGGCATTAGTCTCTAATGATTTAATATCTTTAGCATACTTGACTCCAAACAAATGAATCATTACAACTTTTTCACCACTGTTAGCTTTCGAATACATATCATACAATAGTTCGCTAAGCTTAGTTTTAGTCATTAAGTGAACTCCTTCTTAAAAAAACAGCATCTACCACACAGCAATTTTGGGGACTATTCTACCATTAGTGTTTTTGTATTTATACAACTTCCATTTTTTTGCTATAATAAGTTGTATAAATACAAATGGCAAAGGCACCCCAAAATAACAAGCTCAAACTGTCACAGAAGATGTAAATTATCATTCGTGAGAATATTACACTGAGAAGCAGATAAATATGCATTTTATGATTTCACAGATATTTCTTTTCAGCTTCTTAAACAAGATCCGACACGTCCGCTTCTTTTCGCTTTTCTGCCGATGCCAATATTGCAGAGATTCTTGAGGCAAGCTCCAGATTACTAAACTTAACCGGTCCGCCATCTTTTCCTGTTAGTTCCATATTTAACCGATCTCCATAACGCTTTGGCGCAATCTTCGACATCAACCACTTACGTGTATCAACTTTAATTCGTCGATGCTGCACATCAGCACTATCAAGCTTACCCTCCGGTGTCCGAGCAATTGGGGCATCCGTAATTTCAAGCAACTCGTCACATAACGCCTCCATACCAGCATCCCTTGCCATCGTGTATTGGGCAGCATTATCCTCACGTGCAGCCCATAACCTAACTGTAGATACTGGGGGCATACCTTCTGTTCGACATATAGCTCTGAGTGATTCCCCATCAGCAAGACGTTTACAAATCACATCAAACATATCCTGATTAAAGGTTGATTTCACACCTGGTTTTTTCTTTTGTGTCATTTCAAGACTCCTTTTAATTCACGTCTTTTATCCAGTGCCATCGACATTGTAGAAAAAGCATTCATGAGCCGAATAGCGTGTTGTAAATCTATATCCCTATCTTTAGGTGTCTGCCCACTTAACAGTGAACGCCTAGAGCATTCCAAAGACATTTGATTGATTGCAAGCAGTTGTTGCATCATCATGCACTCAATAACATCATTAGGCTTCATTTCTTCTAAATACTGCAGAGCCCAATCAATAGCATCATCAGGTTGTAGTTCTCGTGGTGCTAATTCAACCATTTTTCCAACAATATCACCTTGGACTTTAAGTTTTTTACACCCAACTATCGTATGGTCTTGCATTCTGCTTAATAACTTTTCATCAGCTTGATTCAGTTCCCCAGTGTCACCCATTATTCAAACCCAGACGCATAAAACGCATTGATTTTTTCTTCAATTAACCTGTCAGCTACAGCATTTAACACAGCATCTAACTTTTTCTTTGAACGGTTATCCACTGATGTAGCAGCTTGCGCCTCATCACACCCTGTTTCTTCCATTATATTTTTTATCATTGCAGGCCGTGCCTGTGCCAACTCTTCAACTATATTCATCATTCATTATCCTTTATGTAATTTTTTGCATGTTAATTATCCG
>Ga0256829_1001930_pt1 | contig 16071 bp, 9 predicted proteins | sample 131447metaG_FD_185979 | JGI IMG/M metagenome (GOLD analysis project Ga0256829, IMG submission 185979) | Hydrothermal vent microbial communities from Lau Basin, Pacific Ocean - 131-447 | ecosystem: Environmental > Aquatic > Marine > Hydrothermal vents | place: Pacific Ocean: Lau Basin | collected...
CAGTTTTTTTTAAAGATTCATTGGCCTCTCTAATCCATTATTCAGGTCATAGCCAATATATTATTTTTATTGCATTAATTGTTGCCCTCGATGCTGTTTCATCACTTCCTTTTGCATATCTAAGGTTCTTAAACAAGGCTCGTAGATTTTCTCTAATTCGAATTATTAACGTTTCTATAAATATTGGCCTTAATATTTTATTGTTAATTGTAATTCCTAAAACTTTTCCAGAAACTTACAAAAGTTGGTTACTATATCGATATGTTCCAATGGTTGGAATAGTGTTTTTATCAAATTTAATTGCTTCTTTATCTACACTTTTAATGCTAATTCCTGAATTAAAACAATTTAAGTTTCAATTAGATTATGCTTTATTAAAAAAATTGCTGTCATATGGCTTTCCAATTTTAATTATTGGCCTTGCAGGGATGATTAACGAAGTTTCAGATAAAATCCTTTTACGCTATTTTTTACCTCCCGGCTCTAATGTTCAAAGTATAATTGGTGTTTATGGAGCAAATTATAAATTAGCTATTTTAATGATGTTATTTATTCAGATGTTTCGTTATGCCGCTGAACCTTTCTTTTTCGCTGAATCGGAAAAAAAAGAAGCTAAAATAACATATGCCAGAATAATGACGGTTTTTGTAGCTTTTACCTGGTTTATTTTTTTATTGGTAGTTCTTTTTTTGGATGTATTTAAATACTTTATAGGTAAACCTTTTTGGGTTGGCTTGCAGATTGTTCCCATTGTAATTATGGCAAAATTATTTTTAGGAGTATTTTACAACCTTTCCGTCTGGTATAAACTTACTGATAAAACTCTATATGGAGGTGTGGTAGCTGTTATTGGTGCAATTATAACTGTTGCTTTAAATATCATCTTAATACCTAAGTATGGCTATATGGGTTCTGCCTGGGCTAATTTTGCTTGCTATCTTACTATGATGCTTGTTTCTTTTATATGGGGGAGGAGAATTTTCCTGGTTCCTTACAACCTTAAAAAACTACTTTCTATTTCTATTTTTGCTGTTGGCTTTTACTTTATTAATTATATTACAAAACCATTAATGAATTCTTCTTATCATATATTCTTTAATGCAGGATTATTATTGTTCTATTCCGGTATTGTTTGGCTGCTTATTCAAAAGGAGATTAAATCGGTAGAAAATGGCTGATTTTTTTTATAAACATTCTTTAACAAATGCCTTTATCACCTTTTATTCTTAAAACGTCATTTTTACTTATTTTTGAAACTTTATAATATTACTTTATTATTTAATTCTAAAAAATGAATATAAACATAGTAAATAAATCCAATAATGAGATTCCTAAGTATGAAACTAATGCATCTGCAGGAATGGATTTACGCGCCTATTTGGAAACTTCCGTTGAACTTAAACCCCTTCAGCGTGCTCTTATTCCTACAGGTTTATTTATCGAACTTCCTATTGGCTATGAAGCACAAATACGTCCACGAAGTGGATTAGCATTAAAAAAAGGTATTACTGTTCTCAATTCTCCGGGAACAATTGATGCCGATTATAGAGGTGAAATTAAAGTTATTTTAGTTAATTTATCTTCAGAACCTTATGTTATTAATAATGGAGAAAGAATTGCACAAATGATTATTGCATCTCATATACAGGCTAAATTGCAACCAGTTAACAGTTTAAATGATACCGAAAGAGGTGCCGGAGGTTTTGGGCATACCGGGCATAAATAAAACCATAATTAATGGGTAAAAATTGTAAATTAATGAAATATTTAACTGTAAATTACTTTTCTCTAATACTTATTTTTATTTCTGCCAGCTTGCTGTATTCATGCAGTAGCATGCAGCATCTACATAAAAATAAAACAAATAATGTGTTAACTCAAAAGCAAAAGTATAAAGAAGCGGATTTGTTTGCCCGTGCAATTACTTTAAAAGAAACAGGTCATTTAAAGATGGCCGACAGTTTACTTCAAAAAGCACTTACTATTAATCCTAATGATCCTGCAGCTAATTATGAATTGGCGGCAATGACCATTTCTGCAGGAAATGTGAAAAAAGCAATGCAATATGCTGCAAAAGCAATTAAACTTGATTCTACCAATAAATGGTATAGAGTTTTATACGGAAATATTGCAAAAATGGACGGTAATTACAAGGCATATGTTAACTCATTTAAAAAACTAGTTGAAAAATATCCTGAAAATGAACAGTTTGTCCAGGAACTTGCTAATGCTTATAATTTTACTGGTGACTATAAGGATGCTGTTAAAATGTATATTAAACTACAGGGTCTTATTGGCAGACAAGAACGGCTTTCTCAAAAAATTGCTAATTTATATGTTCGATTGGGTGAAAAATCAAAAGCCCTTTATGAATATGAAAAACTAATTCAATATAACCCTGATAACCCCAGGTCTTATGCTTTACTGGCTGAATTTGCTACAAAAAATAATTTCCCGGAAAAAGCAGAATGGGCCTATAAAAAAATTATTGCTTTAAACCCGAAAGATCCCTATGTACATATTTCATTGGCTGATTTTTACAGAAAACAAAAAGAAAAGAAAAAGGCTTTTGAAGAGCTTGTAAAAGGCTTTTCTAATCCATTGCTGGATGTTAAAACGGAAATAAACCTCCTTGCCGCCTATTATTCCGGGAATTTAAATAATGAGCAAACGAAGCAGGCATTGGTGTTAGCAACAGTAATGAAAAAGGTACACCCTAATAATCAGTTGGCAGAAGCTTTCTATGCAAGTATGTTATATCAAAATAAAAAATATGAACAGGCTCGCCCACTGTTGCAAAAAGCGATATCAAACAACCCTGATAATTATGCATTATGGGAACAGCTTTTATTTACGGATTTAGGATTACAAAAATATTCTATATTACTTTCAGATGCAGATTCCGTAATTAAAATATTCCCATATAAGCCTGTTCCATATATGATGGCAGGTATTGCCACATTTCAAAATAAAAAATATAAAGAGTCTGTAAAGTATTTATTAAAAGGAAAAAATCTTGTTGCCGGAAATAATTCCTTGCTCGAACAGTTTTATTCTTCTCTGGGCGATGCTTATCATGAATTAAAAATGAAAAATAAAGCATATAATGCTTATGATTATGCATTGAAACTAAATCCTGATAATGCCATTGTTTTAAATAATTATGCTTATTATCTTGCTGAAGATGGCACAAACCTTAATAAGGCCGAAAAAATGGCTGCTAAAGCAGTAAAAATAGACCCGTACAATCAAAATAATCTTGATACATATGCCTGGGTTCTTTTTAAATTAAAAAAGTATCAGCAAGCGTTAAATTGGGAAGAAAAGGCGTTAAATAATGGGGGTAAAGATTCCGGTGTGGTTGTTGAGCATTATGGTGATATTCTTTTTAAACTTGGTGAAAAGAAAAAAGCTTTTACAGAATGGAAAAAAGCGCTTAAATTAAAAGACCATAGTAAAAACTTACTAAAAAAAATCAAAACAGGTAAGTTAATAGAATAATTAGGTTTATTTTTAGCTTTTATTTGTGTGAAATGTTTTTATGAAATTGACGGTTTATGTTTAAAATTTATATTAGAACTTCATTATATTTTTTAGTTATCATTTCCATTTTAACAGGAATTTCATCTTGTAAAACGACTAAAAAAATCGTCAGGCCTGAATTGAAACCAGAAACATTTAGTACATTATATCATAAAATGGAAGGCCATAATGTAACGTTTCAAAAACTGTCTTCAAAACTTGCCGTTAACTATATAAAACAGGGAAAATCTGACTTGGCTTTTAAAGTCAACCTCAGAATGCAAAAAGATAGTATCCTTTGGGCCAGTATTGTTCCCGGAATGGGAATAGAAGCTGCAAGAATAGAAATAACCCCTGATTCTTTAAAAATGATTAACAGGTTAAAGAAATACTATTTTAAGGGAAAATTCAGTTTGCTGGATAGTTTGCTTCATACAAATATAAACTATAGTGTTTTGCAGTCCATATTACTTGGAAATGGGTTAAACCAAAACCTCACTTTTAATTCAGAAAAAGTTATTCTGGATGGAAATTACTATAAATTAGTTTTAGTTAGTAAAAATGTTGATAACAATAAAACTATTATTTATCAAAAAATTTGGTTAAACCCTGATAACTTCCGAATTCATAAAATGGATGTTTTACAACAAACTCCTGGCCAAAAACCTCACAGAATAGAAGTTTTTTATGATTCACATCAAATTATTGATGGAATGGCTTTTCCACAAAAAGTGAAATTACTTATCTACTCTAATCCAAAAACAGAAATATTTATTACATTTAAAAATATTAATTTAAATCAGTCTTTTGGTTTTCCTTTTTATATTCCGTCAAAATATAAAATGAAACGTTTATGATTGAATAATTATTAAATCACATTCACCCTGTGAAATATAAAAAACTTCACAGGAAAGGGAAAATCATTATTCAATTATGGTAAGTTAAATGTGACTAATGAAATATAAGATTATAAATACATGACAACATTATAATTAACCTGAAATGACAAAAAGAATTCATTTCATACTGTTTATTTTATTTTTTGCTCCCGTTTTTTCAATGTTTGGGCAACAATCATTGACGAACCTTAAAAAAAAACGGGAAACACTCGAAAAACAAATAAATTATACTAATTTACTAATTTCAAAAATTAGTAAAAACAAAAAAAACACACTCTATTCTTTAACACTTTTAAATAATAAAATAAAACGCAGGCAAGAACTAACCTCTACTTTAAAACAAGAAATTAATTTACTTTCTGATAGTACATTAACGTTAAATGTGCAAGTTAAAAACCTCAATTCCCGTTTAAAAATATTAAAAAAAGAGTATGGAGAAATAGCCTTTTATGTATATAAAAATAATAACCCATATACCCGACTTGTTTTTTTATTTTCATCAAAAGATATTAATCAGGCATACCAAAGACTACGTTATTTATCAGAGATTTCATCTTATATAAGAAAAGAATCCAACCGAATATTGAAAATAGAGTCTTTGATAAACAATAAGAAATCACGAATTAAAAGCCAAATTATTCGAAAAAAAAGGTTGTTGGATCAGGAAATTTCTCAAATTTCATTATTGGAACTTGAACAAAAGAAAAAAAATCTTGTAAAACAAAAGCTTCAAAAAAAAGAACGTTCGCTACAAAGTAAATTGCGAAAACAAAAAAGAGAATCTGATAGATTAAATAAACAAATTCAAAAGACTATAGCTCTGGCTATAGCAAAAGCAAAAAGGGAAAAGGCTAGGGCCAAAGCGAGAGAAAAAGAAAGAATTAAAGCCAAAACCGGAAAAAAATTACCCTATACTCCAAAAATAACCAGGCTATCTAAAGCGTTTACTTCTAATAAAGGAAAATTGCCATGGCCGGTTAAAAAAGGAATTGTATCCCAAACTTTTGGTGTCCATCAGCACCCTGTTTTAAAACATGTCAAAATCAGGAATAATGGTATTAATATTACTACTAACCCGGGTGCAATGGTTTATACAGTGTTTTCCGGAAAAGTAGTTAGTGTGGTTCCTATTACAACAACCAATATAGCTGTTATTGTGCAACATGGAGACTACTTTACCGTTTACTCACACCTGCGTAAATCTTTTGTGAAACCAGGACAGTCTGTGAACACCGGAATGCCTATTGGAATAGTGCATACAACCTTGCAGGGCGACACCATGCTTCATTTTGAATTATGGAAAAATAAACAAACATTAAACCCAATGTATTGGTTGATTTCCAAATAGAAAATGTTATACTTTTGTGGCAATCAATAAAATATATGATTATGGACGATAATACAAAAAAGATTTTTATTAAAAATATGGTTTGTAATAGGTGTATTTTTGCCGTTCGTAAAGTAATGAATGAGTTGGAGTTGAAACCGGTTTCTGTTACTCTTGGAGAAGTTTTGTATGAGGGCGAAATGACTCCTGATAAAAAAAGATTACTTGATAAAAAATTAAAAGAACAAGGGTTTGAATTACTTAATGATAAAAAACAACAACTTATTGAAAAAATCAAAACAGAAATCATCAATCTGATTCATTATGATAAAGAGATTGACGGCCATGTTAACATATCTGAATATATTTCTAAAAATCTTGGATACGAATATTCTTACCTTAGCAATTTGTTTTCCTCTATTGTTGGTATTACAATTGAAAAATATATTATACTGCAAAGGATAGAAAGAGTAAAAGAATTATTGGTTTATGATGAATTGAGTTTAAGTGAAATTGCATGGAAAACAGGATATAGCAGTGTACAACATCTATCCAATCAATTTAAAAAGGTTATAGGGTACAGCCCTTCTTTTTATAAAAAAATGCAAAAAGGTAACCGGAAAAAACTGGATCAAATTTAAACTATTGAATTAAATTGGGAATACTTTTAACAACCTGAACAACTTTATAAACCTTATCTCCTCGTCTTACAACAGATTTTACAGGAATAGAACAAATATCTCCTTTTTTAGCGGCTTTAACTCCCTGCAAATCTACTCTTATTTCAGACAGCCGGTCTTCATAAACCCCTGTTGTTTCTCCTATTATCTTTATTTCTTCCTCAATATTTATTTCATGACTTTCTATTTTTATTTCAGCAACATGTATTTTACTAAAATAATTAGTTACCTTCCCTATATATATTTTTCTCTCAGTAGCCTGATTGCCATAATCCTCCGTCCATTCTCCCAGTTCCTTACCCATATAATAACCACTCCAGAACCCACGATTATAAACTCTCGATAATTCTGAGTTCCAGACATCAATATTTTTTTGAGTATAATTCCCTTCAAACCATGCGTTTACGGCATTCCTGTAAACTCGGGTAACAGTTTTAACATATTCAGGTGACCTGCCACGGCCTTCAAGTTTAAGAACCCGTACCCCTGCATCCAGTATTTTATCTAAAAAAGAAACAGTATTAAGATCTTTGGGAGACATAATGTATTTTCCATCTACCTCCAGTTCCAAATCAGATTCTGTATCTTTTACCGTGTATTTCCTTCTACATGGTTGTAAACATGCGCCACGGTTGGCAGATGAATTTAAGTTATCCAGGCTTAAATAACATTTCCCGGAAACAGCCATGCATAATGCTCCATGTGCAAATATTTCAATTTGTACCAACTCTCCTTTTGGTCCCCGTATATTTTGATTCTTAATAGCCCGGGTAATCGCCTTTACCTGATCTACTCTTAACTCCCTGGCTGTTACCATTACATCGGCAAAAGCAGAATAAAACTTTACAGCTTCTATGTTACAAATGTTAGCCTGGGTGGACATGTGTATTTCAACACCTTTACTGTAAGCATATTGAATTACCGACTGATCTGATGCTATTATAGCAGTAATTCCATTGTCTTTTGCCGCATCTACAATGGAACGCATTAGGTCTAATTCATCATCATAAATTTCAGTGTTTAGAGTAATATAACTTTTAATATTATATTTTTTACATATATCAGTTATTTTTACCAAATCATCCAATGTAAAATTTTTTGATGATCTCGAACGCATATTAAGTTTATCTATCCCAAAGTAAACAGAATTTGCCCCTCCTTGAATTGCTGCCATTAATGATTCATAAGACCCTACAGGAGCCATTATTTCTATATCTTTTGCCGTCATTTCTTTTCTTTTTTAGGGTGCAAAATTACTAAATTCACACGTCATTTCATGATTTTAAATTTTTTTTGGACAGGCTTTACTATTTTTGCAAAATCAATGAATGAAATAAAGCATTATACTATCCCTGTTTTTGTTCCCGAAATGGCTTGCCCTTTTCAGTGTGCTTTTTGTAATCAAAAAAAGATTTCAGGCCATTATTTAGCACCCGATTTTTCTCAAACGGATGAAACAATACGCCGATATTTAAGAAGCTTTAAACAAAATTCCCGTTTTGTTGAAGTTGGATTTTTTGGTGGAACATTTACAGGTATTCCCACAGAAGTTCAGGAAGGATACCTCAAAGTAGTCCAGCCATATCTGAAAACAGGGCAGGTAATGGGAATTAGACTCTCTACCCGGCCAGATTATATTGATGAGCAAGTGCTGACGAGATTAAAAAAATATAATGTGTCCACCATCGAATTAGGAGCACAATCATTAAACGATGAGGTGCTAAAGGCATCTTTTCGTGGACATACAGCACATCATGTTAAAATTGCATCTGAACAAATAAAAAGTTTTGGATTTGATTTGGGCTTGCAAATGATGATAGGCCTGCCGCACGATACTCTTGACAAATCAATTGAAACAGCAAAAAAAATTATAGCCTTTGGAGCTAATAATACCCGTATATATCCTTCATTGGTAATTAAAAATACAGCTATGCACCGCTGGTATCTTCAAGGGAAATATAAACCTCTTTCTATTGAAGAAGCTGTGAGCTGGTCAAAAATTTTACTTCCGTTATTTGAAAATAACGGTGTAAAGGTAATTCGCTTAGGCTTACACCCTTCTGAAGGCCTGCTTAATGGTTCTGAGTTGGTTGCAGGCCCTTTCCACCCTTCGTTTCGTGAATTGGTGCTGACAGAAATATGGAGTGAAAAGTTACAAACAGCTTGTTCTGATTTTCCGGATAGTTCTTCACTTGAAATACAAGTTTCTCCCAAAGAAATAAACGTGGCTATAGGTTATAAAGCTGTAAATAAAAAAAAGCTGCAACAAAAGTTCAAAAATGTTATCTTCACGCCCAATAATAATATTATTTCAGGTAAATTTAAAATCAGAAATTTAGATAATTCAACTTGTTTTTGATAAGTACCCGTGTACCATTTCAGCAACTTCCCTGCCTGACTGGATTGCATGCACCACTAAACCGGCACCTTTTACAGCATCACCGGTTGCAAATATTCCGGTAATATTTGTTTGTAATTTATTGTCTACTTTTAATGTTCCGTTTTTTTTATAAGCAACACCTAAGTCGTTTAACAATCCTTCTTTTACAGGATTAGTAAAGCCCATAGCAATAAGTACCAAATCAGCCGGGATAATTGTTTCTTCTCCAACTTCAATCATCTTCCATTTGCCATTTATATCTTTTTCCCAATTAACATCAACTACTTTTACTCCGGTTACATGTCCGTTTTTTCCAATGAAACCTTTAGTTAATAAACTCCATTTACGTTTACACCCTTCCAAATGTGAACTTGATGTCCTAAGTATTTGAGGCCAATAGGGCCATGGGTTATCAGTGGTTCTTTTTTCTGGAGGCTTTGGTAAAATTTCAATTTGAGTAATACTTGTGGCTTTTTGACGGACAGAAGTCCCTACACAATCAGAGCCCGTATCTCCACCTCCAATTATTACAACGTGTTTATTTTTTGCATTAATTTCTTTATCTTTAGCAATAATTTTACCGGAAACTCTACGATTGCTTTGAGTTAAAAATTCCATGGCAAAATTAATTCCTTTTAAATTACGTCCTTCAACATTCAAATCCCTAGGCTGCTCTGCTCCAGTTGCTAAAATAACTGCGTCAAACGAGTTAATAAGATCTTTTGCTAAAATATCAACACCAACATTAATATTTGGCTTAAAAATAATCCCTTCTTTTTTAAATATTTCTAACCTTCTGTCTATAATTGTTTTATTAAGTTTAAAATCAGGAATTCCAAACCGTAATAACCCTCCTACTTCTTCATTTTTTTCATATACTGTAACTATATGTCCTAATTGGTTTAATAAGTCTGCTGCAGATAAACCCGAAGGTCCAGACCCTATTATAGCTATCTTTTTATTAGTTCTGTGAACGGGTATCCGTGGCAATACAAATCCTAAAGAGAATGCATTTTCAACAGTTGCACATTCATTTTCCCTTATTGTAACTGACTCATTATCAATGGCAAGAACGCATGACTTCTCACATGGGGCAGGGCATATCCTACCTGTTATTTCAGGAAAACTATTGGTACCATGTAATATTTTATAAGCTTCTTTCATTTCTCCACGATAAAGAGCATCCTGCCATTCGGGTATAACACTTCCTACCGGACAAGCCCAATGGCAAAATGGAATTCCACAATCCATGCATCTGGAAGCTTGTAGTTTTCGGTCATCATTGTTTAATGTTTGCTCAACTTCCCCAAAATCAAGGGTTCTTTCATAAAGAGGACGATAACCTCCCTCTTTTCTTTTTACTTTTATAAATCCAGTGGGGTCTCCCATATCTTATAAATATTTTATTCATGAATTCTTGGAAAATCTTCGGCCATCCTGAGTTTTTTCTCTAATTCTTTTAATTTTTTCTCCTGCTCTACCTTTTTGTACTCAAAGGGAATAACTTTTACAAATTTGTTTATATAAGCTTCCCATCGGGTTAAAATTTTTGTTGCCAGTAAACTTTGGGTAAGTAACCAGTGTTTATGAATTAAATTTTGAAGAGTATTTATATCTGATTTATCTTCCACAGGAGTTAAGTCAACCTGTCCCGGGTTGCAGTAATAATCAAAATCACCATCTTCATCTAATACATAAGCTATTCCCCCGCTCATGCCGGCAGCAAAATTTCTGCCTGTTTTTCCCAAAACAACCACAATTCCTCCTGTCATATATTCACATCCATGGTCTCCAACCCCTTCTACAACGGCTGTAATTCCTGAATTTCTAACACAAAACCGTTCTCCTGCTATTCCATGAATATATGTCTCTCCACTAGTTGCACCATAATAGGTTGAATTACCTATGATAATATTTTCTTCCGGTTTAAAAGTACTCCCTGAAGGTGGTACAACAATGATTTTTCCTCCGGATAGTCCTTTGCCTATATAGTCATTAGCATCTCCTTCTAAACGGAATGTTATACCTTTAGCTAAAAAAGCACCAAAACTTTGACCTGCACTGCCTACAAAAGTTGCATGAATGCTGTTTTCCGGTAATCCTTCTTCTCCGTATCTTATAGATATTTCCCCCGACAACATTGCTCCTACTGTTCTGTCAGTATTTGCGATAGACTGAAAAACCCATACTTTCTCACCAGCCTCTAAAGCTTTTTCTGTTTTTTCTATTAAAACATGGTCTAAATGATTGCTTATAATATTTGTTTTTTGTTCAATATTATTTCTTATAGGAAACATTTCTGATTCTTTTGGGCGAAATAATATACTTGAAAAGTCTAATGAAGATAATTTTCCTGTTTTTATTGTTTTATCTTCTAATAATAACTCTGTACGGCCAACAACATCTTCTAATTTGGTATACCCTGTTTCTGCAAGAATTTCTCCGATTTCTTTTGCAAGAAACCGGAAAAAGGTTATAACATCTTCCGGCTTCCCTTTAAACCGTTGCCTTAATTTTTTATCTTGAGTAGCAATGCCTGCCGGGCAGGTATTTAAATGGCATTTACGCATCATTACACACCCTAAACTTATCAGTGCAGAAGTGGCAAAACCAAATTCTTCTGCCCCAAGACAAGCCATTTTTACAACATCATATCCATTTTTCAACTGACCGTCAGTTTGAATTTTTACCCTTCCTCTTAAATTATTTTTAACCAGCGTTTGCTGTACTTCCGCAAGACCCAGTTCTACCGGCAACCCTGCATGTTTTATTGAGCTCACAGGGCTGGCTCCCGTACCACCTTCTCCGCCTGATATTATTATAATATCAGCATGTGCTTTTGCAACTCCTGCAGCAATAGTTCCTACTCCTTCTTCAGATACAAGTTTTACGGAAATAATTGCTCCGGGATGTGCTACCTTTAAATCATAAATTAATTGTGCTAAATCTTCAATAGAATAAATATCATGATGAGGAGGAGGTGATATTAATGTAATTCCTGGTGTAGATTTTCTTGTCTTTGCAATAACTTCATTTACTTTATACCCCGGCAACTGTCCTCCTTCTCCCGGCTTTGCTCCTTGTGCAATTTTTATCTGGATTTCTTCAGCGTGTGTTAAATAATTGCTTGTTACGCCAAATCTTCCTGATGCGACCTGCTTTATGGCACTTTGTTTTATTGTATCAAAACGATTAATGTCTTCTCCTCCTTCTCCGGTATTACTTCTACCACCAACAGTATTCATTGCAATAGCCAGTGTTTCGTGTGCTTCTTTGCTTATAGAACCAAATGACATGGCACCGGTTACAAACCGTTTCATAATAGCCTCTTCAGATTCTACTGAATCAAGGGAAATAGGGTTTTTCTTTAAAATAAAGCATCCTCTGATAAAATTAGGTTTTCTGTTAAATTTTTCTACCTCCTCACTGTATTTTTTATAGCGTGAATAATCTCCCGAACGTGCTGCCCATTGTAATAGCGCAACCGATTCAGGATTCCATGCATGTGCTTCTCCATTCTTTCTCCAGCTATAAACTCCTTTAATGTCATTTTTCCACGGTACTTCATGCGGGTTCGGATGAAATACCATATTATGAAACCCTAAATATGTTCTATATATGTCTCGAAAACCAATTCCGTTTATAGGTGAAAAAGTTCCGGTAAAATGTTCTTTTACAATATTATTGTCAAGACCTATTGCTTCAAAAACCTGACTTCCATGATAACTTCGTATTGTAGAAATCCCCATTTTTGAGATAATTTTTAATAAACCTTTGTTGATAGCTTTTATATAGTTTTCTCTTGCTTTTTTATATGGAAGTGTTATTTTTTTTGTTTCTGTTAACTCTTTTATTGTGGCAAAAGCTAAGTAGGGGTTAATAACACTTGCACCATACCCAATTAAAAGGGCATAATGATTTATTTCCCGTGCTTCTCCGGTTTCTACAATTATACCTATCTGCATTCTTTTTTTCTTACGGATAAGATGGTGATGTATGGCTCCTACAGCTAAAAGTATTGGAAAAGGGGCCTGCTCCTGGTTAACATACTTATCTGAGATAACAATGAAGTTTTTTTTATCGTCCACAGCAGACTCCGCTTCCGATAACATTTTTTCAAAAGCTTTTATAAAACCTTCAAATCCTTTTTTTACATTAAATACTGCCGGGATAATCTTATGACTGAACATTTCGTCTTTTAAGTCTTTTATTTTACCTAAATCAGTATTGGTAATTATTGGCTCATTGAATTTTATTAATTTACAATGCTCCGGTGACTCAGATAAAATATTCGAATTTAAAGACCCTATATAGTTTGTTAACGACATTACAAGCCCTTCTCTAATGGGGTCAATGGGAGGATTGGTGACTTGTGCAAATATTTGCTTGAAATAATTGAATAAGCGTTGAGGCTTTTTAGAAAATATTGCTATAGGAGTGTCATTTCCCATTGAACTTACAGGCTCATTTCCTGAAACAGACATGCTTTTTATTATGAAGTCGCGGTCTTCTTTGCTGTAAGAAAAAACATTTGTGAAAGTTTCATAATCTTCAATTAATGATGGAACTCTTTTCTTTACTTTTATGTCCTTCATCATTAATCTGTTTTCTTTTAACCACATGCTGTATGGGTTGCGATGACTTAGCTCATCCTTAACTTCTTTATCCGGAATAATGGTTCCTAACCTTGTGTCTACAAGAAGTATTTTCCCAGGTCGAAGCCTGCTTTTTTCTTTTATATTTTCAGCAGGTAAGGACAAAACTCCAACTTCTGAACTCATTATTATCAAATCGTCATGTGTAACTATATATCTTGAAGGACGCAAGCCATTTCGGTCTAATGTCCCTCCTATATATCTACCATCTGAAAATATCATTGATGCAGGGCCATCCCAAGGTTCCATTAGAGTAGAATGATATTCATAAAAAGCTTTTAAACTCGAAGGAATAGGGTTTTTTTCGTTAAAAGACTCCGGAATCATCATACACAAACTATGAGGAATGGAACGACCTGTTAAATGTAAAAATTCCAATACATTATCAAAAGATGCAGAATCCGATTTATTAGGCTCTAATACAGGTAATATTTTTTTTAAACTTTCTCCAAATATCCCCGATTCCAACAAACTCTCGCGGGCATGTGTCCATAACCTGTTCCCTTTTATTGTGTTTATTTCTCCATTATGAGCAATAATACGAAAAGGCTGTGCCAAATCCCAGGTTGGAAATGTATTGGTGCTAAACCTTGAATGGACTAAACCAAAAGAAGATTCAAAATCTAAGGATTGTAAATCAGGAAAGTATTCCCGAAGCTGGAAAGGAGTAAACATCCCTTTGTAAATCATAGTCTGGGTAGATAATCCTGTGTGATAATAGTAATGCTTACCGGGTATATTACTGTTATATACAGCGTGTTCAGCTCTTTTTCTTATAATATATAGCTTCTGCTCCAATTGGTCCTGTTCCATTTTGCCGGTAATAAAAACCTGTTTTATAAACGGTTCAGTGCTTTTTGCTATTTCACCTAAAACGCCGCTGTTTACAGGAACGGCTCTGGTAAAAAAAAGTTCCAGCTTTTCTTCAGCTACAATGTTTTTTAATATTTTCAGGCAGGCTTCTGATTCTTTTTCGTCAGGAGGTAAAAATAACAACCCAGTTCCATATAATCCCTTATGAGGTAATGCTATTTTAAGAGTTTTTCTAAAATACTTGTCAGGAATGCCTACCATTATGCCCGCCCCGTCTCCGGAGGTGTTATCCGAACCTTTTGCCCCACGATGATCCATGTTTCGTAAAATTTCAAACCCTTTTTCAACAATGTCATGTGATACTTTACCTTTGATATGCGCAATGAATCCTATCCCACAGTTATCATGTTCATTATCCGGATTATATAATCCCTCTGGTTTTAATGGTTCTTTAATCATTTTTTAAAAATATTTTAAATTGGAAAAGAGGTTTCTATACTAATGATAGATCCTTTTTTCCTGACTTATATTTTTTATTCGCAATAAAAAATGCTGCTTCCGTACGGGCCTTTAGATGATCAAATATAGTACTCAAACAAGGGGGTTGTCAATAAATGGTTTAAAGAAACATTGAAATGAAAAAGTTAAAAAATCTTTCTTTAAGAGATAAAAGACGATAAATCAACAGGATAATTTACACCTTTAATTTTATTTTGATATTTACATTTTTAAAGTGTTTTAAAACTGGTTTTTATGGTTGCAAACGATTACATTCTGATTTCCGGAAACTATAAACAGAAATTGAAACTATTTTTATGTAAATCAGGTAAAATAATGTTAATTGCTAAATAATAGTGCTTTTTCCAAAGGAAATAATAATTTTGAACTCTATAAAACATTTTTGATATGGCTAATTCAAAAGAAATTATTTTATTAAATGTTTCCGGGGAAGATAAACCTGGGTTAACAGCTTCCCTAACAGATATATTGTCTAAATATGATGTTAATATACTGGATATGGGACAATCCGTTATCCATCGTGAATTGGGATTGGGAATCTTATTTGAAGTTCCTGAAAAATCCGGAGCTTCTAGTATTTTAAAAGATTTGCTTTTTAAAGCATACGAAATGAATAGTAATATTAAATTTACTCCTATTTCTATTGATAAGTATGAAGAATGGGTTAATGAACAAGGAAAAGAAAGATATCTGATTACCGTTTTAGCTAGAAAACTTTCTGCTGTTCACCTTGCGAAAGTTTCAAAAATTATTGCTGATCAGAAGTTAAATATAGATACCATTTCTCGCCTTTCAGGAAGAAAATCTCTAAATGGAAAAAATAAAATAAGTAATTCTGTTATTGAATTTTCAGTAAGAGGAACTCCCCTGGATATTAAAAAAATGAAACAATATTTTTTGAAAATATCCGGTGAAACAGGAGTGGATATTGCTTTCCAGGAAGATAATATTTTTCGCCGTAGCCGAAGATTGGTATGTTTCGACATGGATTCCACATTAATTCAAACAGAAGTTATCGACGAACTTGCAGAAAAAGCCGGAGTGGGAGCGGAAGTGAAAAAAATTACTGAAAGAGCAATGCGCGGCGAAATTGATTTTAAAGAAAGTTTTCGAGAAAGAGTTGCCTTACTCAAAGGTCTGGATGAATCTGTATTAAAAGAAATTGCTGAAAATTTACCTATTACCGACGGGGCAGAACGCTTATTGAAAACACTTAAATATTATGGCTATAAAATTGCAATCTTGTCAGGTGGCTTTACTTATTTTGGAAACTTTC
>Ga0256829_1001931_pt1 | contig 16046 bp, 16 predicted proteins | sample 131447metaG_FD_185979 | JGI IMG/M metagenome (GOLD analysis project Ga0256829, IMG submission 185979) | Hydrothermal vent microbial communities from Lau Basin, Pacific Ocean - 131-447 | ecosystem: Environmental > Aquatic > Marine > Hydrothermal vents | place: Pacific Ocean: Lau Basin | collected...
GGTTGAGGGTTCGAATCCTTCCGCGGTCACGAATAAGTGGAAAAAGCAAGCAAAAAAGAATAGCTTGCTTTTTCTTTTTTGTGCTTTTTGCACTTTCAACGCGGAGCGTTGGAGGAACTTTGCGTAGCAAAGAATCCTCATTAGTCATGGACTGCTGAAGGATGTTCGCGTCTTTGTTCACCGAAGCTTTAGCGGAGATGAAAGCGAACAATCCTCATTTGTCGCGGAGCGTTGGAGGATCACGAGCGTGCCTCCTTTGCCGAAGGCTACGGAGGCCGAAGAGCGAACAATCCTCATTTGTCGCGGAGCGTTGAAGGCTGCCGAGCGTGAAGAAAATGTCCTGTGGACATTTTTAGCTGAGGCATTGGCCTGTCGCATGAGAAGTAATTAGTTCATTAATTGACATCTCGATACAAATTTTGTGAGGCAAAATTCACTCGATGTCCGTTTAGTGAACAATTCTATTGGCGCCAGACGGAGTCTGGCGCTAGTAATCCACGCCAGCGACCCTGGACTGAACTTGTTCTACTTCACGGGGCGCCCAAAACACTAAAAGTACATGCAGTGGATTCTCTAAGATGAGAAAAAAATTCAGAGCGCCCTGCAACAGTGCATTGGCAGCTGCTGTAGGCGCTCGTAAACCTAATCAATACAATTAATAGGCTTCTCTTTTTCGCTGTTGTTGTACATGATAAAGCATGTCTGCGATTCCCGTTCTGCCTTTGGCACAACTTACCAAAGCATTCGCCTTTTTACCTAGACTGTTCAAGGTGGTTTCTAAAGGATATCCAAGCTTGCTCAATTTGTAAATAGCAGCGTTGAGTGTTGATTTATTGTTGTGGGTTAAACAGACTTCGTTGGTCTCTGGATTAACCGACACTTCCAATACTCCATGAATGCGCTCCAGTCGGTTACTAATGGTGTTTACACAACCGGAACATCTCAAATTTTGAACTTTAATGGTTGTTTTCATAACACTAAGATTAATTTGTTCAAACTTAGCGGGAACAGTATTTTCTTACAATGATATTGGTCAGTTATGAGGTGTTTATTTAAGGATGATTATTGCCAAGATGAAAGAAAGTGTTTAATTTAGGAGAAAAGAAAATTCATGAATAGAATATTGGGCATAGGCTCGCGGATCGCGCACCCAGATTATGGCAAAGGAGTAGTCACTAATGTTACCGCCAAAATGTATTGGGTCACTTTTATGGATTCTGGCCTCGAGACCATTGGGGTTGATGCCGATTTTGAGGTAATAGAGGCGGTAGACGACGAGGTCGACACGGTGAGTTTCTATGAAATTGAAAAAAGCCTGAGAGAGATATTGCAGAAGTGGAGTGATGTCACCGAGATAGTACCTCTTGGAGACAAATGGAATGGCGGAACAATGACCTTGCAACCTTCGGACCCTAATTTGGCTGCTAAAGAGATACCGGTTAAGACCTTCTTTAACAAGATCGTGATGCTGCGCGATAGGCTGCGGGTGTTGGAGCAGAAGATCAATTCCAATAAGAAACTGGACGAGGAAGAAAAGATAGACATTCAGCAATACATTACGCGCTGTTATGGAAGTCTGACCACCTTTAATGTCCTATTTAAAAATAAAAGCCAACAGTTTGTTGGTGAATCATCTAAGCGATAACTAACACAATTAATATGGAACAAATTCAAGAAATTCATGAGCCACAGGCTAAGCCGCAAATGGTTGCAGACCTGACTCAAGAAGAACAAGTGGCCTTTTACAAAAAGACCTATGGGCATGTGGCAGGGGCTGTTTTGTTATTCATTGCTGTGGAGGCGATCTTCTTTCAGATCCCGGCAGTAGTGAATTTTGCCTTTTCGCTGGCCGAGGGCTGGACCTGGCTTTTGCTTTTAGGAGGCTTTATGTTTGCCACTTCTAAGGCAGAGTCTATGGCCATGGGAACCACAGATCGCAATACACAGTATGCGGCGTTGTTCTTGTACGTAGTTGCCGAGGCCTTTATTTTTATTCCGCTTATAGGAATTGCACTCTATGTTGCTGGAGATGGCGCTGGAGAATTGCTGAATCAGGCGGCTATTATCACACTTTCGCTCTTTTCTGGTCTGACTGCTGCTGTGCTGCTTACTAAGAAAGACTTCTCTTATCTAAAGACAGGTCTCACCATAGGATTTTTTATCGCTATGGGTCTTATTATTGCGGGGACCTTGTTCGGTTTTGATCTGGGGCTTTGGTTTAGCGTTGGAATGATAGTTTTGGCTGCGGGCTCTATCTTGTATCAAACCTCTCAAATGGTTCACAAGTACAGACAAGAGCAGTATGTGGCAGCTTCACTAGGTCTATTCGGAGCCTTGATGTTGTTGTTCTGGTATGTGTTGAGCATACTATCTAGCGACTAATGGAGGCTTAAAAGATATATTTTTCAAAGCAGGTCCTTTACAGACCTGCTTTTTTGTATATGTTTACCCTACTGATTGATTTAAAGTAATTTATATATCTTACGTGGCCCAAAGAATCCCCATGATACTGCAACAACCAGATGAAAATATCGCTTGGCTTGCGCCCTATGCTTACGGTATAGTTGCGTTGGGATTCCTATTGTTTCTCTTTCGTGTCTTTGAGAATTTCTATGCCGAGCATTTCGGGAGACCATTGGTGAGGCAGTATTTCTCTTATCGAAAATTAGCTCGAAATCAGCTGCGTATACTCGAGACCGAATTCCCTTTTTACAGAAAGCTCAATCGAAAGCACCGCCGACAGTTTCAACATCGTGTAGCGAGCTTTATTAAAGACAAAGAGTTTATCCCTCGAGAAGATTTAGAGCTTACAGATAGAATGAAAGTCTTGATCGCTGCTGTAGGATGTATGCTGAGTTTTGGTAGAAAGAACTATACCTATAGCCTGATCCATTTTATTTTGATCTATCCGGAGGAATTCTTTAGCAATATCAATCAGACCTATCACAAAGGAGAGTTGAATCCTGGTGGGAGGGCTTTGGTTTTATCTTGGAAAGACTTTGAGGCCGGGCTGGAAGATGGGCATGACAATATAAACTTGGGCATCCACGAGTTTATGCACGCCATGCAACTGGAGGCCAAAAGGGGAGGAGATACCGATTCCGCACGTTTTCAAGTCCAATTTCAAAAGATACTAAAGCGCCTAACGCATCAAGAGGTGAAAGACCGCTTGGACGAGACCCGATACTTTAGAGAATACGCCTTTACCAACGAATATGAGTTCATGGCGGTACTCTCAGAATACTTTATGGAATCTCCTGGCACCTTTAAAGCGAACTTTCCGGAACTCTATGACCACACCCGGATGCTGCTCAATTTTAAATTTTTAGGGTACTAATATGAAACCTGAGCGGTAGTCGCTTTTAGGTTGCTAATAGTCGCGGTTGGATTGTCTGAGCGGAACACAAAACTTCCGGCAACTAGAACGTCTGCGCCAGCCTCAACTAAGGCCGCTGCATTGTTGTCTTTAACGCCTCCGTCTATTTCTATAAGGGTTTTGGCACCTTTCTCTGCTATCAGTGCGCGCAGTTCACGGACTTTAGCGTAGGTATTCTCTATAAAGGATTGTCCGCCAAAACCTGGGTTCACGCTCATTAGACAAACCAGGTCAAGGTCTGCAATAATGTCCGACAATAAAGAAACAGGAGTGTGTGGATTCATAGCGACTCCGGCTTGCATGCCGGCAGCTTTGATAGCTTGTACGGTTCTGTGTAGATGCGTACAGGCCTCGTAATGTACGGTAAGCACGTTGGCGCCGAGATCTGCAAAGGTTTGAATATAACGGTCCGGATCTACAATCATCAAATGCACATCTAAGGTCTTTTCGGCTTCTTGAGCAATCGCCTTGATAACTGGCATACCAAAGGAGATATTTGGAACAAAAACACCATCCATAACGTCTAAATGGAACCAATCGGCCTCACTTTTGTTTACCATATGGACATCGCGGTGAAGGTTTCCAAAATCCGCAGCGAGAATAGAAGGTGCAATAAGGGTGCTCATCGATGATTTATTTTGTGCAAAAATAATCAATAAATGAAGGGTCTAACTACTTCTGCTCGTTTTTTCACGGCTCCGTCAAAATTATCTTCAATGAATCTCAGGTATTTCTGAAGACTAAAAATCTGATCTGAATTATCGACGATAGAAAAACCGGTGTGATAGTTTTCAAACATTCGTTCGGTTGTGGATTGATTTAGGATCTCAATGATGTGGTGGTGTCGCTGATCCCTCTTAATGGTCTCGTAAAGAGGCAATAAGTTTTGAGGCGGGCCTTCCATGACCTGCATAAAATTTCCGTGCGAAAACAACAATACACCCGTAATACCAAGGCTGAGGTTCTTTTCAACGATGCCGTCAAAAACTTCGTTCACATTGTCATTGGTAATTGTTGAAATCGCCGTACTCACATAACAGACTGTGTGTATAGACGTTTTCATCGTGGGGATGATTTTCTTAAATATAGCAAAATTTCTTGAGATTTGCAATAGAAAAAGCGCACTTACATTAGATTTTCACCGACCTAAGTGGTTGGTAAACAGAAAGCTAATGCTTGTGAGTATTTTGTTTGAGCTTTGCTTAGAGAATATTTCTTAATTATTATTCCCTTCGGATTCTTTGCTTTTTAGAATACTGTCAATGACCTTCTTGTCTTGGGTGCTGATTTGCTTTCCAGTCTTGGAGTCGTAATAATAATAAGTTGGTGTAGGCGTGGCTCCTTCGGTAAAATCTGGTGAGTCCCCTGTTGGTTGCTTGTCTTTGGCAAGAATTTCTTCTTTGCTGATGGTAACCCTGGTAGGGTTTTCGTTGTTCTTTATGTCTTCCCGTAACTCGGTGTTTTCTTCAGAGCTTGGGCTGCTTTGCTGTTCTAATGTGTCTGCCGGTATTATTATTTCCTGGGAAACAGCAGGTGGATTCGATTCAGCTTCGGGCTGAGATCCGAAATTATTAAACAGAAGTAAGGCGAGTAGTCCGAGAACGCCAGCAGAGCTCCACAACCAGAAGACATACTTATTGCGTTTCTTGCGCTTCAGGCTTTGAGCAACAGTATCCCAGCTAGGTACATCAGTGGTCTTATGGACGCCCTCCATACGAGCTTTTATTATTTTTTCTATTGGATCTTGGGTATTCATAAGCTAAATGTTAGGCCGGTTTAGTCATTAGTTTGTTGGCTAAGCTTTTTTTTAAAAGCACTTTTGCCCGATGGAGGTTAGATTTAGAGGTGCCGATACTAATGTTGAGCTTTTCGGCTATTTCCTGGTGGCTGTGATCGTCTAGTACATATAAACTAAAGACCAGTCGGTATTGATCCGGAAGCTGTTGAATATCCTCTAATAACTGATCTAGATCACAATCTTGAGCCCATTTTGGTTCATCTTCTGCTACAGAGAACCATGATGGATCGTCGGTAAGCTGTTCGTTCTTTTTGTTGCGGTATTTCTTTACCGCCTGATTTATGGCGATGCGTTGCATCCAACCGGCAAAGGAACCTGCGCCTTTGTACTTTTTGATGGTTTCAAAAACAATAACAAACGCATCGTGAACATTGTCTTGGGCTTCTTCTACATTGCGGCAATACTTTAACGAAGTAGTGTATAGCGCATCCCTGTACTCGAGAAATAGTTTTTCCTGAGCACGGGCGTCGCCTTTTTTACAGCCACTAATAAGATCGGTCAATGCAGTAGACATCTACTAGGTTCTTTGCTGTAATGTACAGAATTATTGGAAAGGTTGCGTGGGGCAGGGGTAAAAAGCAAAACCCCCGCCAGTGGCAGGGGTTTCATTCATCAATCAAAAAACGAACAGTTAGTTTAACTGTTTGTTACTGTACACTGAGTTAGTCGTATTAACCCAGATAAGTTTTCAATATTTTGCTTCGCGAGGTATGTTTTAGCCTGCGAATAGCTTTTTCTTTGATCTGACGTACACGCTCACGTGTTAGGTCAAAGGTCTCGCCGATCTCTTCTAGCGTCATAGGATGCTGATCTCCCAAACCAAAGTACAAACGAATCACGTCTGCCTCACGAGGGGTCAAGGTTTCCAATGCGCGCTCAATTTCAGTGCGCAATGACTCATGTAACAAAGAACGGTCAGGGTTTGGAGATTCTCCAGAACGCAATACATCGTACAGGTTAGAATCTTCTCCCTCTACCAAAGGTGCATCCATGGATACGTGACGCCCGGAGTTCTTCATAGACTCCTTTACGTCATTGATGGTCATGTCTAGCTCTTTGGCGATCTCCTCGGCACTTGGTGGACGCTCATGCGCTTGCTCCAAGAAAGCAAAGGTTTTGTTGATCTTATTGATCGAACCGATCTTATTCAATGGTAAACGTACAATTCGAGACTGCTCTGCTAGCGCTTGTAGAATCGATTGACGGATCCACCATACGGCGTATGAAATAAACTTAAAACCACGAGTCTCGTCAAAACGTTGTGCGGCTTTGATCAATCCTAAGTTTCCTTCGTTGATCAAATCCGGTAATGTCAGTCCCTGGTTTTGATATTGCTTTGCTACCGATACCACGAAACGCAGGTTAGCTTTTGTTAGCTTTTCTAAAGCACGCTGATCGCCTGCTTTGATTCGCTGTGCCAACTCTACTTCTTCATCGGCGGTGATAAGGTCGACTTTTCCAATTTCTTGTAGGTACTTGTCTAAGGAAGCGGTCTCTCTGTTGGTGACCTGCTTGGTAATTTTGAGTTGTCTCATCTAATAAATCCTCTCTTCTAAACTCACGTGCTTAATTGCACGCTGTACCTAGTTATACGTAAAGATACCCAAAAATGTTACAAATAGTTCACGAATTTTTAATATTTCTATATCTGATATTGAAAACCAGTTACTTAACTAAATGGTAATAAATATGACTATGGAAAAGATCTTCTAGAATTTAAAGTGCAAGCCGCTAAATATCCCGAAGAAATACGGTCTAAAATTGTTTACCGAGGTGTTTTCAGGCGAGTTCATCTGAATCTTAAGCATAGGGTCTAAATTCAGCTGAAAATGCTTAGAAATATCGTATTTAAGCCCTAATCCGAAGTTCAAGGTATAACCCAGGTTGGTCAAATTGCTCGACTTACCTACCGCAACACTTTGCCCTAAGTCGTTTACGGCAAATATGCGGTTGTCATCTAAGACTATCAAACTCGCTCCTCCTATGAAATTGGCCCCAAATCTGTTATTGATAAAGGAGTACTGATACTCCACAGGGATCTCTAAATAGGAAATGTCCTGATCTATGGTCACAACGTCGTTGGAATTGAAAAACTCAGTCGCATTCGGATTCAGCGGAATTCCTCCTTGTTGAATTTCCGTTCCGGGATCTATACCCGTTAACTGGTAAATGTTCACCACATTGTCAATGATATTAACCTGGAAATTCTGAGTGTTGTACCCTAGATTTACACGATTGATCCCAAATCGAAGCGCGGAGTTGCGATTCATTTGATTCTTGATCTGCAAGCCGTAACTTAAATTGGTTTCTCCTTCTCTAGGATTGTTCTCCAAACGAGCGTCCAGCATAGAACCTTTGGTCAAGGAACCGTAAGTTGTGGGTGCCACCACTGCACCTACAGACCAACGCCAATTGGTCATTTCTTCTAGGTTTATCGCCCGCTCAAAGGCACGGAATTCCTTAGATTTTTTAATCTTTTTCTTAGGTTCCTCCAATTGAACTATAGGTAACTCCGATGCTTGCTCTCCGGTCTTGATCTCATTTTGGGTTGCATAGACAGATGCATCAACGTCTATGGGCTTAGTAGTGTTCTTTGGCCATGCGTAATAACCTCTGGCCGGATAAGCACCTTTTGCAGTCTGCTCAGTTTGCGCTTTAATACCGGTATTGGTTGCAGCTGTTGTGGTCTTGGTTCCACTTTGCGTGCTAAGCCCAGTTGCTGCGGATGCCTTGCGATCCGTTGCATTCACCGCGTTCTGTTTGCTACTAAGGGTTGCGACATTTGTGTTTACTGAATTTTCTTTAGAACCACTAGTCTTTAGAGTAGCTACCGTTGTGTTGTCATTACTGCGGTTTTGAACTCCCGAAGCTACAGCACTTTGCACTTTTGTATTATCTGTGATCTTAGTTTGAGTAGCTGTCTTGTTCTCTTCGCTATTATTCTTATTAACAGTTGTGGTAGCAGTTACAGCCGTTTTTTCTTTATTGATAATACTGTTTTGTTGCGCTGCGGATTCTAAAGTATTGTCTTCTGCAGCGGTATCAGTGGTTTCGGCCACAGTTTCAGCATCCTGAGCAGCTACAGGAATGCTTTGCTTATTGTCTTTATTGTTCGGACTAGTGGTGGTCACTGAAGTGTCACCGGTTTCTGTATTATTTTGAGTTACTTCTGAGTTTTCTGGAAGTGCAGTATCAGAAGAATTGGTGAATTTCCAAATTCCAAAGGTGGTAATCCCTACGATCAGTACAGCAAGGCCAGATTTAAGCCAAAACGGCATCCCCTTGGGTTGGGTGCCCTCGGCCTCGAGTTGACTGGCAATTTGTTCCCATAGCGCCGCACTATCTGACGGGCCTTGGTTCAGGCCTTCCAGACGCTGCTTAAATGCTGCTCCTATGTCTTGTTTCTTATCCATGTTTAAGATTCTTAGTCACGGTTCGGTCTGCCCTGAGGGCAAGCACCTTTTCCTTTAAAATCAACTTGGCGCGATGTAAATTCGATTTTGATGTTCCTACGGAGATTCCTAACTGGTCTGCTATTTCGTTGTGGGAATACCCGTCTAGTTCGTAGAGGTTAAAAATCAGGCGATACCTACTCGGTAGCTCTTGCACCAGTCCCAGAAGGGTCTTTAAGGGCAAATGCATAGCCTGCTCATCGATCGCTGTGTCCGCCTCAGCAATTCGCTGCTCGTCTACAGAGACCGTGTAGAGGTCTTTCTTATAGCGGTCAATGGCGGCATTGATCACAATGCGCTTCATCCAGCCTTCAAAGCTTCCTTTGTCGGCATACCGCTTAATGTTTTGGAAAATTCTAATGAAACTGTCTTGGAGATGATCTTCCGCTTCCGCGTGGCTCTTGCAATACTTCAAACACAAAGTGAAAAGCACGTCTTTGTAACGCAGGAACAATTCACTTTGTGCTTGTCTGTTTTGCTGTTTACATAACTTTATGAGCTCATGAAGTTCCAAGTATACGTTTCATTTTACAGGTTTACTGGCCTGCCTATTGCTTAGTGAACTTATAGGTAGTGTCCTCCGGAGCAACACAGTCAGACTGCAAGTCGTTTCCGAAAGTCAAAAAGAATACCGTATCGTCACTTAAGTCGTAGGTAGATGGATCTCCAAGTGGTGGTCCGAAGTAATCTGCACCAGAACCACAAGCACAGTTGCTTTCTTGCAATGGAACAATGATGTTTCCACATACAAGGGTATATCTAAAATCGTTTGGAGTAGTACAGTAATCCGGGTAGTTCGATGTCAAGAAGAATCGCTCGGTACTGAAGTCTCCAACAGATACTGTTACTATAGATCCGTCGTCGAAAGTCGGTCCATCAACATAAGGAGTGATCTCTTCGATCAAATACTCGCCAACCATATAAGTCTCTTCAACAGGGCAAATCACTGTTGGAGCGTATTGGAAAGGAGAATTGAAGAATCCACCAGTAATGATACCTCCGGCATTGTTTACAGAGAATACACGACCATCTGTTAGATTAAGTGCAAGACGTACATTGAAAACATCTCCTCCAAAGAGATCTCCTTCTGTAACTCCTAGAGCTCCTAGCATTTCATCAAGAGAAACACTAACGATACCACGAGGTAAGCCAAAAGGTCCCGGGCTAAAAGCTGCGCGATCTACCGTAGCAATCTGAACTTCTGCCGCAGAAGAATCTCCGTTATCGGGGGAATTGTCTGTAAGCGCTACAAACACGTCAACGGATTGTAGCAAGTCTCCATTTTGATTGTCCTGAGCTTCTACTTCAACTTCGAACTTAGCGCCTTCCACACCAATGGGGAGTTCACCAGAGATCACGTTGATTGTTCTCAGTACGGCTCCGCTGTCTACGCCTTCCAATACCTGGTCAATGGTATTGTTGGAATCCTTTTCACAGGAAACCGCGAATAATGCAACTACAGCTGAGCAAAAAAGTGCGTAAAATTTTTTCATTTTTTGTGGTGTTGTTTAGTTAATAGACTTGCTTTTTTCTAAAGGTTGCGTTAAAAATAACTTTTATTTGCCGAATAATAAAAAAAGCCGCTAAACTAGCGGCTTTTCTTAGGTTTATTAGATCAGAAATCTGTCTTAGTTGCGGTCTTTACGATCGCGACGGTTGTCTCTATTTCTGTTATCACGACCTCCGCCTTTGCGGTCATCGCGTTCTCTAGGCTTGCGCTCTACATAACCTTCTGGCTTTGGCAACAAGGCTTTGCGAGAAACTTTCTCCTTACGTGTGCGTTTGTCGATTCCGAAGTATTTCACGTCGAATACGTCTCCCATGTTCACAACATCGGTTACGTTCTCTGTGCGTTCCCAAGCCAATTCAGAAACGTGAAGCAATACTTCGTTTCCTGGAGCTTCTAGGTATTCAACAACGGCTCCGAAGTCTAAGATCTTGATCACTTTTACTTCGTAAACGCTTCCTACTTCCGGTTGGAAGGTTATGGCGGCGATCTTTGCCAATACAGCATCGATTCCGGCCTGATCGGTTCCAAGGATCTCTACAATTCCCTCTTCGGTAACAGGATCCTCGTTGATCACGATAGTTGTTCCTGTTTCTTTCTGAAGTTCTTGGATCACTTTTCCACCAGGTCCAATAAGGGCTCCGATATACTCGTTTGGAATGATCTCGGTAACCATCTTCGGTGCGTGTGGCTTCACGCTTTCGTTTGGTTGTGCGATGGTGTCAGTTAGTTTGCTCAAAATGTGCAAACGTCCATCACGTGCTTGTTTCAAGGCGTTTACCAAGATCTCATAGCTAAGCCCTTTGATCTTGATATCCATTTGACAAGCGGTAATACCATCCGCAGTACCAGTTACTTTAAAGTCCATATCACCTAAGTGATCCTCGTCACCAAGAATGTCACTCAAAACGGCGTATTTGTCACCTTCGGAGATCAATCCCATAGCAATACCAGAAACTGGCTTTTTCATAGCAACACCGGCATCCATTAAGGCCATAGTACCACTACAAACTGTTGCCATAGAAGAAGAACCGTTAGATTCCAATACTTCAGATACTACGCGTACCGTGTATGGAAAATCGTCTGGGATCATTCCTTTAAGGGCGCGTTGCGCCAAGTTTCCGTGTCCAACCTCACGTCTTGAAGTTCCGCGGATAGGGCGGGCTTCTCCAGTTGAGAAAGGAGGGAAGTTATAGTGGAGGTAGAAACGCTCCTCACCTTCGTAAGAAGGCATGTCAATGATGTTTGCATCTCTTGAAGTTCCCAAGGTAACAGTCGCTAGAGCTTGAGTTTCTCCGCGGGTAAAGATCGCAGAACCGTGGGTAGAAGGTAGGTAGTCTACCTCACACCAGATAGGGCGAACCTCGTCGGTCTTACGACCGTCCAAACGCAAACCTTCATTTAAGGTAAGATCGCGAATGGCTTTCTTCTGCGCCTTAGCCACGTATTTGTGGATCAATTTGCCAAGTTCTTCTTGTTCTTCTTCTGAGAAGGACGCGAAAACTTCTTCTTTGATATCGCTAAACGCCTGTCCACGCTCGTGCTTGGCAGATCCTGCCTTAGCGATAGCGTAAGTCTTGTCGTAAACCATATCGTGGATCTTTTGCTCTAGGGCTTCGTCCTCGTCTTCTGGTTCGTACTCACGTACTTCTTTCTTTCCAACGGCTTCCGCCAAACGCAACTGGGCAGCACACTGAACTTTAATAGCTTCGTGAGCAGCTTTGATCGCATCGGCCATTTCCTCTTCAGAGATCTCATCCATCTCACCTTCTACCATCATCACAGAATCTGCAGAAGCTCCAACCATCATGTCGATGTCAGATTCTGCCAACTGTGCGCGGGTAGGGTTGATGATGAACTCACCGTCTACACGAGCTACACGAACTTCAGAGATCGCACATTCAAACGGGAAGTCAGAAAGCTGGATCGCCGCAGAAGCAGCCAATCCGGCCATAGCGTCTGGCATCACTTCGTCGTCGTGAGACATAAGTTGGATCATTACTTGAGTTTCTGCGTGGTAATCCTTTGGGAAAAGCGGACGCAATACGCGGTCTACCAAACGCATGGTAAGTACCTCGCCGTCACTGGGACGTGCTTCACGTTTAAAGAATCCACCTGGGTAACGACCGGCTGCCGCAAATTTCTCGCGGTAGTCTACCGTTAAAGGCAAAAAGTCAACATCTGCTGAGTGGTAGTTAGAAACTACAGTACACAGCATCATACATTTTCCGGACTGCACCACAACGCTACCGTGCGCTTGCTTGGCGAGTTTTCCGGTTTCGATAGAAATCTCTCTACCGTCTCCAAGGTCAATGACCTCTTTATAAGTCTTTGGTATCATAAAAATGATTTGGTGCTCTTTTTACAAGAGCGGGTTAACAATGGTTTGTTGTTGTGTAGTGAAGTGGAACCATCGTCGACCTGATGAAAAGCGTCTAAGCAGCTTTTTCGTTATTCTCCCCTAAGGTAAGAAAAGTAAAGAGGGGCTCCAAAAGCCCCTCCAAAAGTATACGTTTTATTTACGTAGTCCTAGTTCTTTAACGATAGCACGGTATCTCATAATGTCTTTCTTCATTAGGTAATCTAATAGAGAACGACGCTTACCTACTAGTTTCACCAAAGATCTTTCGGTGTTGTAGTCTTTGTGGTTTTTCTTGAGGTGCTCTGTCAAGTGGGTGATGCGGTAAGTGAATAGCGCGATCTGCCCTTCTGCAGAACCGGTGTCTTGTGCAGACTTCCCGTGTTTTTTAAAGATGTCTTCTTTTACTTTTGGTGTTAAATACATGCCAACATTTATTTAAATAATTTTTATGTACGTCTGTGCCCTTACGACAACAGGGCGCAAATATAGCGCTATTTATTGATTTGTCCTGATTCTTAGTGTGTTTAATTTTTTTGAGTTGGATTTTAAACCTTCTTTAACATTTGAGGTCATAGGAACACAAACTCAAAAAAATAGAAACAATGAAAACCAAATTTCACCCTTTAAGAGTACTTAGCATACTGGCTGTAGGAGCTTTGACCTTGAGCAGTTGTTCTAATGACGATACACAAGCTGTGGATCAAGAGGAAGAAGTAAATGCCCAGATCAGTGTGGAGACTATCAATCAGGCCGATGAGATAGACCTTATTGACGAAGAACTTACCAATATCACCTTAGACATTATTGCCTCCGCAGAAGCTGACGCGAACGGCTTTGCGGCTAAAGTTTCCGATTTTTTGCCCCCTTGCGTTACCGTAACAACTGTGGTTACTGACACCAGCGTTGAACGCACCGTAGACTTTGGAGACGGTTGTGAACTGCCTACAGGCAATACGCTTTCTGGAAGTTATACCATTACGCATAGTGTAGACAGCGATGCTCCATCTCGCACCTTTCAGGTACAAACTAGCGACGATTTCTTTTTCAACGATATCAGCGTTAATGGTTCTAAGACCATTGTGCGTAGTATTAATGAGGCCGGAAACCCCAATGCTAATAAGATTGTGAGTCTAGATGTTGTTTGGCCCGATGGAGAATCTATGAGCTATTCCGCCTACAAGAACCGCGAATGGATAGAAGGCGCTGGTACTGGCTTCTGGGGAGACAATGTTTTCCTTTTAAGTGGAACCGTGAACTTTACCAATCGCTTAGGAGTTTCTTACAGTAAAGAAACTGTGGTGCCTTTGCGCAGAGAATGGGCTTGCAGATTTATTGTAAGTGGTGTTCTAGAGCTCAGCCGTGACGACGCTACCGTAAGTCTTGATTTTGGAGACGGCTCTTGCGATCCTTTTGGAACTTTGACCTTGCCTTCTGGAGAGGAGCAAGTGATTAGGTTGAGAAGATTCCTTGCTAACTAAGGAGTGGTTTTTAACAGTTAGTTTTAGGTTGAGGGAGTCGAAAGGCTCCCTTTTTTTTGCAATAACTTCCAGCGCGGCAGGCAGTATGCCTCTCTAAATTAGTCCACTGGACTAATTTTATACGTTCGGCAGGGTTTTAGGTGAAAAGAGCGCTGCTAGGCGCTCTTTTCTATTTACGGTCATCGAGTGATTTTTGCAGAGCAAAAATAGTATCGAGATGACATCTAGAAGATTGCTTTCCGCTTTCGCGGGTACCTCACTCAAATGTCTGCTAGACATTTGATTTTGCAATGCAAAATATCGTGAGCTAAAGTTTTAGGTTAAGGGAGTCGAAAGGCTCCCTTTTTTGTGTTACAAATTCTAGTTCACTAGTGTTTTAGATAGAGGGGCACTATCATGAGTGTCGCTCTTATATTTTATTAAACCCCGCCGCTGCGCATCACTACCGAGTGCTGTTCGGTGCGAGACCGTGCAATAGCGGCAGAGCCGCGCACGGCTCAGAAAGCACGAGGGGTTTTATGAAATAAAAAGTGATTCCGCAGTGGCTAGACCTTTTGGTCACTTTTACGGCAATGGTAAAAGTGACATAAAAGAAAGAGGAAATATGAGGTCATGACAATAACAAAATTAAAACCCATTCCTCGCTCTGTAATACCCAGCGGTTAATGCATCTATTCTTCTCGGAGTGTCTGGATGACTCATAGAGCCCATCCAATCAAACATAATATAGAAGGCGGATTTTGCATTTTCTAAGGACGCACCCATTTTGTACATCACATATCCAGAAACATAATCGGCCTGTAGTTCTTTGGTCCAAGAGTGTTTAAACGCGCCGTACCAAGAAATGTCGTTGTTTACATGATGTCCGACTTCATGCGCAAGCACAGAAATGGGAGCCCATTGGTTATTACTAGAGAGGTAATTCATGAATTGTCGGTTGTAGGTGATGATCGGATAGCCTTGATAATTAGAGGCGCAGGCATTTCCAACATTACCCGCATAGGTATTTATGTATCGCACCCCCAGAATATTGCAAATGTTCGAGACTATATTACTAGCGTATTGCGTGGGTTGCGATAGGCCATTGGCGCAGCCGCCTCCGGAGTAGGAACAATAGACCTGTGCAGAGGCCGTGATGGAGCAAAAAAAGACGATTGGTAGGATATATTTTCTCATGACGATTGAATTTATAGCTAAGGTAAATAGCAATGCGTCAATGTTTTATACCCTTTAAGGGGTAATTATTTTATTGAGGTTTCTGGTTTTGGTCTCTCATCTACAACTATGAATCACTACCAATTTGCAGTTATCTTTTACGATACTTTTCCCATCGCGGCAAAAGTATCCAAAAGCGCTAGCGACGCTCACTCGTCTCTAAAATCTACGCCACCCGCAGCCACAGCTGTGCGGAGTTCGCACTCGGCTTCGCCTCCTTACTGTTCCACACAGCTATCATCCAACTACTGCTGGCTTGATTTTTACGAGACTCCTGAGGAGTCGCGTTTGTTGAATAAATGACGTTTTACAGAGACCAAGTTTAGGAAAAGTTGCCTAGCTTTTTGTCGTAGTAAAGCATATAGGAACTTAACGGTAAAAACAAAATCAGCAATAAGATTCCAAAGTGATAAAGAAAACCTCGAAAGCCATCACTGATCCAAATCATTCCGAAGATAAAATAGAAGAGTCCTAAAATCGTAGATGATACAGATACAGCCATATAACCACTCTTCCAGAATCGTTCTAATCTCAAGATATTTAAAACTAGTATTGGACTTGTCACCAGAAATATTTCCCAAGAATTAAAGCTAAAAAATAGCCCGTAATTTTACATTTCCCCTTCTATTGGGTAAACGCCGTAAGGTGATAGCATCACCAAGATTGTGTAAACTGCGTAGACAATTTTAATTGTTTTGTCCATTAGTACTTAACTAAAATCAGGACTGTAAACGGATATTTCAAGGCCGAATTCAGCTGCGAATCTATTCAAATAAATTTCCGCAGATTCTTTATCACGGAACTCTTTTAAGATGTATTTTACAGTGTGCTTTTCATTGAGGAGATGCACCTGATAGG
>Ga0256829_1001932_pt1 | contig 16042 bp, 13 predicted proteins | sample 131447metaG_FD_185979 | JGI IMG/M metagenome (GOLD analysis project Ga0256829, IMG submission 185979) | Hydrothermal vent microbial communities from Lau Basin, Pacific Ocean - 131-447 | ecosystem: Environmental > Aquatic > Marine > Hydrothermal vents | place: Pacific Ocean: Lau Basin | collected...
GAGCATCAAACCCTTTGCAATACGTGCCTCATAGAGAAGTGCTCCCTCACTTTTATGCTGTGTATTGTATTTTTTCATTATCAGAGCTACCGTCTCATCAATGTGTGAGAGCGCATACTTCCAGCCCTTTAAGGAGGCCTGAGTAAATCCTTCAACACTTACCGGATGCTCTTTTTGAAATTTTTTTGATGTAAAGAGAAAATCGCTATAAAAATCAAAACCATAATCTTTTGGATTCCAAACATTATATGCAACACCCATTTTATCGAGTGCATAGGTCTCATTTGTAAGGTAGACAGCCATAATATCCGTTTTATGCAGCAGTAAATCTTTCAAATCAAAACTTGGTTGCTGGAGTTTCATATCGGAGAGTAAAATCCCATTTGCACGCAGCATCGAGACAAAACCGACATTATTCATACCCTCTTTTGAAATCATAATACGCTTCGCCCTAAAATCTTCAATGTCATGGATAAGAGAGGATTTTAAAGAGACAAGTGCATAGGGAGAAGATTGGAAAATAGCGGCTAAAAGTAGAGTTTTATCAGCGTGCAAAAGGACGTTTGAGTATGTAATACCAAAATCACTGACACCGGAGAGTACATCATTGACAACACTTATGTTGTTGTCAAACTCTCGTATATGAACATTTAAACCGACATCTTTATAGTACCCCTTCTCTTTTGCCATGTAGAAGCCGGCGAACTCAAATTGATGTTTCCAGTTCAGTTGCAAAGAGACATCTCTCAAGCCTACTTCCTGTGCAAATACGACAGAATGAAACACCAACACTATACAGAGGTAACGTATACTTTTCATCATATATATAAAATCCTTATACTTAAAGTATAACGCAATATCTCTTAGATATAATAAAAAAAGAATATTTATCAAGGATTACAAGGCGTGACAACTCAAGAACTTCAAAAACATATCACAGATACATCTCTCAACGCAACGAATGAATTTACAAGACTTTTTCACGGTCGCGGCGGACTCTATGAGGGTCTAAGGCATCTTACCATTGACTCTATTGACACCATACTCAGCGTAGCACTCTACTTTGAAGAGGCAAATGAAAATAAAATTCTTCAAATGCTCCAAGAATTTGTAAATAACTCGCAAAAGTACAATACTTTAGTTGTACAAAGAAGATACATCAAAGGCGCGCCAAGCGAAGTAATTCTTGGTGAAGTGCCCCAAGATTTGAGCATTATAGAAAATGGCATGAAACTCAAGCTCAATCTGCTTTCTAACAAGAACAACTACTACTTCCCCGACATGAAAAACGGCCGTACTTTTGTACGTGAGCACGCAAAAAACAAGCACATACTCAATCTTTTTTCTTACACCTGTGCCTTTTCAGTCGCTGCGAAGTTTGGCGGTGCAGCCTCTGTGGTCAACGTAGATATGAGTAAAGGAGCCCTAAAAGTCGGTATGGCAAACCACTCTTTGAACAATCTCGACCCACGAGGAGTGAACTACCTGCCATACAACATTTTGAAATCTTTCTCTGCTCTGAAAAAAAGGGGTCCTTACGATATGATCATTATCGATCCACCGAGTTTTCAGCGTGGCAGCTTTGAAGCGACAAAAGATTATGAAAAAATAATTCAAAAGCTTCCCCAACTCGCAGCCAAAGAGTGCACTCTTCTTGCCTGTTTGAATTCGCCAGAACTCACAAGTGACTTCATTATCGATAAAATCAAAGCCCTTGCTCCAAGCTTCAAATTTGAAAAACGGCTTGAAAATCTTCCTGAATTTGCAAGTGCAGATGAAGAGAAGAGTTTAAAAAATCTCGTATTTATTAGAGAGTAGTAAAAAATGAAACGACAACAACATCAAAAGCTAAAACACGAACTGCTTACTATGATGGCTGCTGATTCATTTACCTCCTCTTTTGCCATACTTACCATTGTCGCTGCTGTAACTTTTGTCTTTTGGAATGTTGTAAACAATACACTCCTTATATTTTGGTTTCTCTGTATTGCAGCTGTCATAGCACTACGCAGTCGTCTGGCAAACTCATTTTTGCAGCATAAAACAGCTTTGAGACGTGGACAGGTAGAATTTACATACCACAATCTCACCCTTCTCTCAGCACTCATCATCAGCGGAGGAGTTTTTTTTCTCTTTAAGCATCAAGACCCGATTTATCAAGTATTTCTTATTATGGTCGTCTCAGGAGCATCTGCCGGTGCTGTTATGAGTCTCTCCTATTACAAAAACCTTATCCGAGCTTATCTGATTATTCTGATTGTCCCTGTTGCTCTACTCCTCTATCTCCAACACTCGGAACTCTCTGTCTCTTTGAGCTATCTTTTACTCTTTTTTTTAGTGATGCTTATCATATTTTCATCCAAATACAACGCTAAAATCATAAACACACTCAAAAATAAGTACCAGATACAAGAAGCAAAAAGAGATCTTCAAGTCTCAAACCGAAACTTTATCTCTATTTTCAATGAAGTTCCCATAGGTCTCTTTACATATGATAAAGAGCTCACTATTACCAATGCGAACCAAGCCTTTGCAACACTTTTGCATGCACCTCTAGAGCAGCTTATTGAGCTTGATATGAAACTTCTTAAAGACCAATCGCTTAGAGAACATCTTGAAAAGGTCTTCAATAATGAAAAAGGCTACTACGAAGGTCTCTACAGTACACATATATCTGGAATTGACATATGGATAAAACTCCACACGCTTGCTATGTATGATAAAAACGGGAATATTACCGCCGGACTTGGAATGGTAGAAGACATCACTAAACAAGTTGAGTATCAAGAACAGTTACGGTATCAGGCATTTTATGACTCCTTGACCGGACTTGCAAATCGCGAATCCCTCATCCAACAGCTCAGCCAATTCCTACATAACATAGAACGCAGTGACAGATTTGGTGTACTGCTCTTCATTGACATTGATAACTTTAAAAATATCAATGACTCCCTTGGACACCATATAGGGGACAGTGTCTTACAAGCCTTTACCCAAAGAGTAGAGAAAATACTGCGAAAAGCAGACCTCTTTGCGCGGCTTGGAGGCGATGAGTTTGTCATTTTACTCTCACAAACAGAAGAGGATGTCCTTTCCATTAACAATGCCGCACTCAATATTTCTGAGAAAATTCATAATGCACTTAAAGAGTCAATACAGGTCGATGGGCATACACTCTATGTAACCATCAGTCTCGGTATAAAAATTTTGCAATCCAATGAAAAAGATGTAAATACCATCTTAAAACATGCTGACATTGCAATGTACCAGTCCAAAAATTTAGGTAAAAACCGTACCTCTTTTTACGATACTGCCATTAGTCAGCGTATGCAAGAACAACTCACCCTGCACAATGAGCTCAAAGAGGCAATAAAAAAGCAGGAGTTTGAACTTTTCCTACAGCCTATCGTTGACCTAAGAACAAAACAGATAGTCTCTGCCGAAACACTTATAAGATGGCACCATCCGAAAAGGGGGCTGCTCTTTCCAGATGCCTTTATTGAGTATGCCGAGACCAGTAATCTTATTATAGAACTCGGAAAATGGGTACTCGAGCGTAGTTTTGAGATATATAAAAGTTTAGAGGATACACTCGATGATATTGCCATCAACATCAGTCTCAAACAGTTCTATCAAGAAGATTTCGTCACACACCTTCTTGAAACCTCTCAAAGATATAATGTCGCACCAAAGCATATAAAACTCGAACTTACAGAGTCGGTAACACTGCAAGATCTTAGTGCGACCATAGAGAAGATGCTGCTTCTCAAATCTCACGGATTTAAGTTCTCAATGGATGATTTCGGTACCGGCTACTCTTCTTTATCATACCTCAAAAACCTTCCATTTGACTACATTAAAATCGATCAGAGTTTTATACGCTTCATGTTTGAGAATGAGAGTGACAAAAAGTTGGTTAAAATCATCATTGATGTTGCAAAAGAGTTTGACCTGCTGGTAATCGCCGAAGGAGTTGAGAGCGATGCACACGAAGCATTCATTACACAATTTGAATGCGATTATGCACAAGGATATTATATCTCACGACCTGTTCCACTTCATGAGTTCCAAGCACTCCTCCCATAACTCACTTTTTATAAAGTGAGTTTATATAATTAATAATATATATTTATTAATACTTAATATTGATTGGAATAATATTCTCCTATGAAAACTAAAATCACACAGTTTTTCAAATCAGTTTACTACCTCTACTACGATGGTTTTGTCAATATGAAGGTCGGAAAAACACTCTGGCTGCTCATAGCTGTCAAACTCTTCGTTATGTTTGTCATTGTCAAATGGCTATTTTTTCCAGATGTACTGCAAGAGCGGTTTCATACCGACAAAGAACGCAGCCAATACATCTTAAACACACTTACAAAGGAGAACTAATATGGAGCATACAGATCTGCTCATTGACTGGTCACGTGCGCAGTTTGCACTTACTGCTCTCTACCACTGGTTATTTGTACCACTCACTTTAGGTTTGACATTTATAGTCGCAATCATGGAGACTATATATGTGAAGACTGGAGATGAAAAGTGGAAAACCACTACCAAGTACTGGATGGGACTCTTAGCGATTAACTTCGCTATCGGTCTTGCAACGGGTATCATCATGGAGTTTGAATTTGGAACCAACTGGTCGAACTACTCTTGGATAGTTGGAGACATCTTTGGAGCACCGCTTGCCATTGAAGGGCTTATGGCCTTTTTTATGGAGTCCACATTCTTTGCCGTTATGTTCTTTGGCTGGGATAAAGTAAGCAAAAAAATGCACCTCACTTCTACATGGCTCGTAGCACTTGGTTCAAACCTCTCAGCACTTTGGATTCTCGTAGCAAACGGTTGGATGCAGCACCCTGTGGGAATGCACTTCAATCCCGATACTGCAAGAAATGAGATGCAAAATTTTTGGGAAGTTTTTCTCAATCCAAACGCAGTGAGTAAGTTCTTACATACTGTCAGTAGTGGTTATGTTCTTGCATCTCTTTTTGTTCTTGGCATCAGTGCGTGGTACCTACTCAAAAAGAGAGATACACAGTTCGCAAGACGTAGTATCATTGTCGCTTCTAGTTTTGGTCTGATAGCTTCTATGTACCTCATCACTACGGGTGATGAGTCTGCTCATCAGGTAGCACTCAAACAGCCTATGAAACTTGCAGCTATGGAAGGTTTGTACGATGGTGAAAAACGTGCAGGTATCATTGCCTTTGGTATCTTAGATGAATCCAAACAAATTGGTGATGCTAAAGAGCCTTTCTACTTTAGTTTTGAAATTCCGGGTGCACTCTCCTTTTTAGGCTATCATAACCTTAACGCTTTTGTACCGGGGATTGATGACCTTATCAACGGTAATGAGAAACACAACATTATGTCTGTAAGTCAAAAGATGCAAAAAGGTAAAATCGCCGTTGGCGCACTTGCTGCATATAAGGATTATAAAAAAGCCGGTGACCTTGCAAAGGCTTCAGAAGCACTCAAAACCTTTGAGGCAAATGAGAAATATATGGGATACGGCTATCTGAAAAAACCAACAGATGCAGTACCAAGCGTTGCACTTTCATTTTACAGTTTCCACACAATGGTTGGACTTGGTTCATGGTTTTTGCTACTCTTTATAGTCTCACTTTATTTCTCAATGATCAATGAAATACAGCAGAAAAGATGGTTGCTCTACCTTGCACTCTTTACCATCCCATTTGGTTATGTAGCACAAGAAGCAGGATGGATAGTCGCAGAAGCGGGTCGTCAACCTTGGGCTATTCAAGATCTTCTACCAGTAGGCATGGCAGCTTCAAATGTTGCTTCAACAAGCGTTATGATCACATTCTGGCTCTTTGCAGTGCTCTTTACAGGACTACTCATAGCAGAGGTCAAAATTATGCTCAAACAAATAAAAGTCGGACCGGAGGGACACTAAGATGGATTTACTAACTTTACAAGAGTACTGGTGGTTTTTAGTAAGCGTCATAGGCGCTCTTTTTGTCTTTATGACATTTGTTCAAGGTGGGCAAACACTGCTTTACAGACTCGGGCGCACTGAAGATGAACGCGACCTGCTCATCAACTCATTAGGGAGAAAGTGGGAGCTTACTTTCACTATGCTCGTTATGTTTGGTGGTGCACTTTTTGCTGCATTTCCTCTCTTTTATGCCGTGAGTTTTGGTGGAGCATACTATGTTTGGATGGCAATTTTATTTTGTTTTATCATTCAGGCCGTTGCTTATGAGTACAGAAAAAAACCCGACAACTTCTATGGGGAAAAGTTTTATGAAAACCTACTCTACATCAACGGTTCACTCGGTATTTTTCTCATAGGTGTAGCACTTGGAACACTTTTTACTGGAGGAAACTTCATAGTAAACAGTTCACACCTTTCACACTGGACAATGCAAAGCTACGGTTTAGAAGCACTGCTCAACCCTTTTAATGTTGCGTTTGGATTGATGCTGGTATTTCTCTCGCGTATGCAAGCAGGGCTTTACTTTTTAAACTCTCTTGATGCACCTACGGTTATAGCAAGAATAAAAAAAGTAGTCACCGTGAACTTTGTCATGTTTTTGGTGCTCTTTTTGTTTGTTCTTGGCATGATTTTATTTTCTGATGGTTTAGTCTATGACTCTGCAACGGGTGTTGTCAGTGTAAAAAGTATGAAATTTCTTCACAGCTTTTTAGATATGCCACTGCTGCTTGTTCTTTTACTTGTCGGTGTTGTCTCTCTGCTTTGGGGTGTTTTTCTTGGCGTTGTAAAAAGTAATGACAAAGCTATTTGGTTTACGGGTTTTGGAACTATTGTAACCGTAACTATCATTATGCTTATTTTAGGGCTTGACAACTCTGTGTACTATCCGTCACTGGCAGATATGCAAAGTTCACTTACAATCGAGAACTCTTCGGGAAGTCACTATACACTCAGTGTTATGGCTGTTGTATCTCTGCTTGTTCCTGTTGTTGCAGGCTACATTTTCTTTGTGTGGCGTTCTATGGACAAAACAAAATTAACAATCGATGAAGTCAAATCTGACGCACATCACTACTAGGAGATTTTATGGAAAATTTATCTGAAATACTTTGGTATGTTAGCTGGCCTGTTGTTATCTACATCGGCTTGAAATTTACACAGCTTAACCTCGCACACTTTAAAAAGATGGAGCGCCTTGAAGAGCTTGAAGCTCTTCATGCAGCGGGAAAATTAGGAGAGTAGTTGTTGAGGGTATTTCTCAAGCATCTCTTTGATGATCTTGTTGACATACTCTCTTTTTTCTTGCGGAGTCTCTTTTTCTTGCACTTCTAGTGTTCCTACACTTCGCCAGACAATCTTTTTTGTTTTGGGGTTAAGGGCATCTATGATTATGGTGCCCTCAGTGTAGTTATAAGCACTTGTACGCGCTATCATCGCGCCGCCATATCCAAAACCGCCATACCCTACCATCTGGTAATCCGTTCGAATGTCTACTTTATCTTTTGCATTGTAGTGATAAACAAAAACCAGATCTGCATCATTTGTAGCTTTAACATATCCTTTTTTCTCCAACTCGGACTCTATCGCTGCTGTGATTCTGTCATTGACAAGTGTATTCTCACCCTCTTGAACATTATGCACAACTTGAAAGCTCTTTAGAGCTGAAAAATCAAAAGCATCATCATAGTCTACATTGACATCAAGTGTAGAACATCCCGCCATAAAAAGACTTAGAAGAAACGTCAATACCCAACGCACTACTCTGCCTCACAGTATGTTGCCAAAAGCCCGCTTTTAAGCGCTTCATAGCTCTCTTGACCTTTGAGCTTTTTGACAATGGCAAGAGCAAAACAGATGGCAGTTGCAGGGCCGCGTGATGTCATAACATTTGTATCTTCAACGACCATTGATTTATCGCCCATATAGCCTTCCTCTCTTATCTCCTCTTCTACAGAAGGGTAGCAGGTATATTTCTCTTTTAAAACACCCGCTTTATTCAGAGCAAATGGTGCTGCACAGATAGCACCGATATTTTTACCCTTTGCATCCATTTCACGTAAAAGATTTTGCACATTTGCATCATCTGCAAGGGCGTGCGTACCACCCCATCCACCAGGGAGCACTACCATATCTAACGCATCTGCGTTTACATCTTTTACCTCTGTATCTGCTTGAATGCTAATGCCATTTGCACCTTTTACCAACATCGCTGCGTTTAGAGAGGCCACTATGACCTCTATCTCTGCACGTCTTAAAACATCTATGATGCTTACCGCCTCGATCTCTTCAAATCCTGTTGCAAGTGGTACCAAAACTTTTATACTCATAATCCATCCTTTTTTTGTTTTCTTTGGCTTATTCTACAACAATTTTTATAAATACTTAAAACTATTCGTGATATGATGTGAATATATAATTTTTTAGGAACAGGTACTCTTTAATGAAAAACTTTTTATTGCTCTTGTTAGTACCTTTTTTTCTTCTCTCCTGCTCTTCCAAACATCAGAGTGAGGAGATAGTCATCTCCACAAATCAGTGGATTGGTTACACACCGCTGTATTACGCCTATGAAAAAGGCTATTTGCAAGATCTTAACATTAAGATTATCAACAGTGTCTCTCTTGCCGAGGCAGCTGACATTTACCGTGTCGGACAGGCAAATATGGTCACAACAACACAACATGAGTACAACGCACTCAGAGAAGATACACACGACATCGTACCGGTCATTTTACTTGACCGTTCCAATGGCGGAGACATGGTACTCTCAAACCGCACAATAGAAGAGCTGAAAAAGAGCAAAAAAATCTACGCCTATTTGGAAGTAGACTCCATCAACCAAGAGATACTAAAAGATTTCATTACCAACAATAATATGGACATAGACAAGCTCGTCATTATAAACAAAGATCAAGAGCAGATACAAGAAGTTAACTTCAAAAAACTCATAAACAAAGACCTCCTCATTGTAACCTATACACCCTATGATGTCGCCTTGGTCGCTCAAGGGTTCCAAGAGATAGCATCTACAAAAAATATTGACAGTATTATTGTTATTGATGCACTTTGCAGCACCACAGAGTTACGAAAAAATGAAGAAAAAAGACTGCTTCGCCTCAAGAAAGCTCTTGACAGATCTATCGATGACATAAAGCAAAATCCACGTAAAGCCTACAAAATAGTGGCAAAATATCTCTCTAACATACCCTATGATGAGTTTAGCAGTTCACTCCAAAGCATTAAATGGATCAACAAACCATCTGATGAACTTTTAGAGTTTATAGACAAGTACCACTACACCAAGGAAACTATACTCAAATAGATGAAAACACTATCCATAAAAAAATTCTTTTTTGTTGTTCTGCTTTTTATGATTACCATTATCTTTTCACTTTTTTATGATTTTTATCTCAAAGAGAAACAGATAACACAAAGACTTATACAGAGAAATATACAGAGTGCCGCACTCAACCTCAACAGTTTTTTACGAAAGAACTTTGATCCTGAACACATTGGAACCATTGTCTCACAACTCGACAGCCGTATCATCAGTAACAAAGCACTCGCTTCCATAGAGATTATTGATGAAAAAAACAACATAGTATATAACTCACTCCACTACGTAAAAAGTCATTCAAACACAGCAAAACTCTGTATTCCCATTACAAATATCATGCGGAGTGAACTGAATAAAACAGTTTGTTATGAGTTTAACATCAAATACTATAAAGGACTGCATTCGCGTATATATAGAGTTATTTTAGGCATTGATCTCGACTATGTTCACACGATGCAGACAAAAGAAGCAACACAGATCCTCTCAATAGCACTACTCTTTACATTGAGCTTTTTTGTAATTGTCTATTATCTCTTCAATCACTATATTATCCAACCACTTGAATCTTTAAGAACCTATGCCTACTACAGTGAATACTCCCCACAGGAGTTTCTCATAAAAGAGTTCGAATCTATCAGATACTCTTTAGAAATGACCTTTAAACGCCTTAAAACAGAGCAAGAAAATCTTTACAACCTCTCCACCAAAGATCCGCTTACACAGCTTTATAACCGTAATGATCTACGTTCTCAGATCAAACGCATCATAGCCTCTACTAAAAGAAGTAAGAAAAAGTTTGCCATTGTTTTTTTGGATTTGGATAACTTTAAAAATATCAATGACTCCATCGGACACCATTTTGGTGATATTGTTCTTAAAAAGGTTGCAAACAGTCTGCGCAGTGCAATACGGGAGAATGATGTTCCTGCAAGAATCGGTGGTGATGAATTTCTTATCGTACTTCCCGATGTCGATAACGAACATAGCGTCACTGAGGTTCTTAAGCGTATTAAACAGCATATATCTACACCTATTCAAATAAAGAATGAGCGCTACAAGATTACTGTGAGTATGGGCGTTGCTCTTTACCCAAAAGATGGAAAAGATTTTAACACACTCCTTAAAAATGCAGATATAGCTATGTATAATGCAAAAGCACTGGGAAAAAACAACTATCAATTTTTTACAGACGCACTCAATAAAAGCGTACAGGAAAAAATTAAAATGCAAAGCCTGCTCTCGAGCGCTTTGGAAAATAATTACTTTGAACTCTTCTACCAACCAAAAGTGGACATCTCCACAAACAAAATCATCGCTTGTGAAGCACTTATCCGTCTTGTTCACCCTCAAGAGGGCATTATTCCTCCTGATAGGTTCATTCCTGTTGCCGAAGAGAACGGTATGATCATAGCCATTGGGGAGTGGATTATTCAAGAGGCATGTGCACAAATTACACAATGGCAAGATACACCCTTAAAAGGCATCAAGCTTTCTATCAATGTCTCAGGAAGACAACTCGAAGAGAAAAACTTTCTCGAAATACTCAAGCAACACCTTCACTGCATTGAAAGCTCCAAACTCGACATAGAGCTTACAGAATCGGTTTTAATCAAAGATTTTGATGCGAAAATAGAACTGCTCAACAAGATGAAAAAACTCGGTATCACCCTCTCTTTGGATGATTTTGGTACGGGCTACTCTTCACTCTCTTATCTGCGAGATATTCCCTTTGATACACTCAAAATCGACAAATCTTTCATAGACAAAATGCAAGAGAACAAAGCCTTCATCAATATGATAATAGGCATTGCAGATGATTTGAACCTCGAAGTAGTCGCAGAGGGTGTTGAAACGCAGCAGCAACTTACATATCTCGAAGAGATGCAGTGTGAAATGTATCAGGGTTATTTATGCTCGAAACCGCTACCTGCTCACCAGTTTGAAGAGCGTTTTAAAGAGTGTAATCACATCTCATAATCTCTGTGTAACCTTTTTTTAAGTATAATCACTCCATTTTAAATAAAGGGCACAAAGTGTCCTAAATGGATGATTATGCTAAATTATGACTTGATAAAACCATACCTTTTTAAACTCCAACCGGAAAATGCACACCACGTTGCTGAATGTGTGCTGCGTTTGCCAAACATTTGTCAGATTCTTTTCAACCCATTTTTAGAGTCTCACTTTGTTAATGACCCTATACTCACTCAAGAGATATTTGGGCGTACATTTTACAACCCTGTAGGGCTTGGTGCAGGTTTTGATAAAAACGCAACAATGATTCGCGGCATCCAGATACTCGGGTTTGGTTTCACCGAAATTGGAACCGTCACACCAAAACCACAGCCTGGAAACCCAAAACCAAGAATGTTCCGTCATGTAGAAGAACAAAGCATCCAAAATGCGATGGGCTTTAACAATGATGGCGCGTACAAAGTTGTCAGACGCCTCAAAGAGCGCTACCCGTTTACAACACCTATTGGTGTCAACATCGGCAAAAACAAAATCACTCCTGAAAAAGAGGCGATTAACGACTATACACACCTCATCAAAGCATTTGACGGTTTGGGAGACTACTTTGTCATCAACATCTCATCTCCAAACACACCAGGACTGCGTGACCTACAAAATGAAGCATTCATCACACAACTTTTTAAAGAGGCAAAAGCACTTACAGATATGCCGATTTTACTCAAAATCGCTCCGGATATGGAAGTAGAAGATGCAGTGGCACTGACAAAAATGGCGGTAGAAAAAGGGGCTGATGGCATCATCGCTACCAACACAACCATAGACTACTCACTCGTCAAACATCCAAAAAGCATCGGTGGACTCAGTGGCGCAGTACTTAAAGAAAAAAGTTTTAAAATCTTCGAGGCAATAGCAAAAGAGTTGTATGGAAAAACTCTGCTCATTTCAGTTGGCGGCATCGATTCTGCGCAAGAGGCATACAAACGCATAAAAGCGGGAGCAAGTCTTGTACAGATTCTCAGCGGCATTGTATTTCATGGACCGGATATGATAAAGAACATCAACAAAGAGCTTGTAGAACTCCTTAAAGCCGATGGATATACGAACATCACAGAGGCCATCGGGGCAGACAGAAAATAATGAAAACACTTTTAACAATACTACTAATAACAGGAACATTAATGGCATCAGCACTACCAAAGTATGAAACAAAAACACTCAAAAACGGACTACAGATCGTAGTCATTCCACTCAAAAATCACTCAAATGTCATCTCGACAGACATCTTTTACAAAGTCGGAAGCCGTAATGAAGTGATGGGAAAAACAGGCATCGCACATATGCTTGAGCATATGAATTTCAAAAGTACGAAAAATCTCAAAGCAGGTGAATTTGACAGAGATGTAAAAAGTGTCGGTGGGGTGAACAATGCTTCAACAAGTTTTGACTACACGCACTACTTCATCAAATCAAGCAGTGACAACCTCAAAACTTCAGTAGATCTCTTTGCTGAACTTATGCAAAACCTCAGCCTCAAAGATGAAGAGTTCCAACCCGAGCGCAATGTCGTTATGGAAGAGAGACGCTGGAGAACAGACAACTCACCTCTTGGCTATTTGTACTTCAGACTCTTTAACAATGCCTACATCTACCACCCGTACCACTGGACACCTATTGGTTTTATCAATGACATTAAAACATGGACGATCGATGACATAAGAGAGTTTCACAAGACCTACTACCAGCCGCAAAATGCCATCTTAATGGTTACAGGCGATGTGAACCCTAAAGATGTTTTCAAAGAGGCAAAGGCTGCGTTTGGAAAAATAAAAAACCATGGAAAGATTCCTAAAGTAAAATTTGTTGAGCCAAAACAAGACGGCGCAAAAAGAGTTGTCATACATAAAGACAGCGAAGTTGAGATGCTAGCCATCACTTTTCACATTCCAGACTTCAAAGATCCTGACCAGGTAACGCTCAGCGTTATCTCTGAAATTCTTTACTCAGGAAAAAGCTCACGTCTTTACAAAGATCTTGTAGATAAAAAACGTCTCGTAAATTCTGTGTATGCATACAATATGGAAAACACCGATCCGGGACTTTTCATATTTATGGCGACTTGTAATCCGGATGTAAAAGCTGAGACGGTAGAAAAAGAGCTTATCAAGCAAATAAACAAAATGAAGACAACAAGAGTGACAAAAGCCGAACTTGAAAAAGTAAAAATAAACACAAAATCTGACTTTGTTTATTCACTAGAGAGTTCAACATCGGTAGCCAATCTTTTTGGAAGTTATCTTGTACGCGGTGATGTTGCACCACTGCTGCACTACGAAGAAAATGTCAATAAGATCACTCCAAAAAAAGTGCAAGAGATCGCGAACAAGTATTTCGACTTCAATCAATCCACAACACTTATCTTAAAAAAGTGATATTTTAGATTAAGATATATTATTTATTAAAATAGGTTATGATATAATTCCAACCAAATTTTATATTAGGTGGAATTATATGTTCAAAACACTCATTCTTATTTTTTTCTCACTCAATGCATTCGCAATCACCAACCAGGAAGTAGCCAACAAATGTGAAGCTGTACTCAAAGGTTTTAAAAGTTCAAAGTCGCAAATGGAGATGACACTCATCAATGCGAACAAACAAAGACGCTCGCGCAGTATGGCTATGATGACTCTGGAGAGCTCTAAAGGCAACAAATCACTTATGACATTCCTCTCTCCTGCAGATGTCAAAGGAACGAAGTTTTTAAACCATGAACATGTGAACAAAGACGATGACCAGTGGCTTTATCTTCCGGCACTCAAACGTGTCAAGCGTATCGCTTCAAGCAGTAAGTCAGGTTCATTTATGGGCTCAGAGTTTTCTTATGAAGATCTCAGTTCATTTAACCCTAAAAAGTATATTTTCAAAGGTGACGCAAAAGTTGGCACACTTGACGGCAAGAAAGTCTACATTGGAGAGCGTATACCAAAGAGTAAAAACTCGGGCTATACAAAAGAGGTATCGTATGTCGATGCGCAAACTTTTCTCATTCAAAAAGTAGACTACTACGACAGGAAACATGAGCTACTCAAAACTGCTACTTTTGACAAGTATAAAAAGATAAATGGAAAATGGCGTGTTGCACAGATGACAATGGTAAACCATCAAAACCATAAAAAGACCATTCTTGTTTGGAAAAATGAGAAGATAAAACTGCATCTCAGAGATAGAGATTTCAATAAAAGAGTGTTGAAAAAATAATGAAAATTTTTTTTTTACTTCTTCTCTCGACACTGCTCTTAGCAAAGACAGAGGAGACCTGCTATACTGTACAGCTTACAAGTTTTAAGCTCAAAAAGAACTCTACGTATGATTTTGAGGCACAAAACTACCCTGATTCTTGCCAGCTTATCAAAATAAAATCTATGCATACCGTGCGTTGCGGCTGTTATAAGAGGTATTCTGAAGCAAGAAAAGAGCAAAAAGAACTTGCAAAAAACTATGCCGATACAATGGTACTCAAAACATATAAATACCGTTTTAAAAAAAGAGCAATAAAACAGAAAGTACAAACACCAAACGCAGCGGTAATGCCACAGCCGCAAAAAGCACTTCCTGCACCTCAAAAAACAGAAGAGAGTGCCGTAGTAGAGACAACTAATGAAGATGTTGAGGACTCTTTTCGTGATGCTATGAGCTATAGAGGTGATATAAACTGGATTACGCAATCTTACCTCATCGCTCCTCAAGATAAAAATCCTGAAAATATCACACTCAACGCAAATATTGAAGCGACTTACAAAAAAGATGCACTGCAACTCCATACAAAAGTAAAACTCCAACAAGATCTCAACGACATTGAGAGCGGTGCAAAAAACACACACAGAAGTTATGCTCGCATCGATGAATTGTATGGGCAGTACGAGTTCGATAATGGAGAAGTACTTGTAGGAAAAAGCCTACGTTTTTGGGGTGCTTTGGAGGTACGTAACATTGCAGATGTTTTCAATCCGTATGATCTTCGAGCCGACCCTTTTTACAAAACAAAGCTCGGTGTCATCAATGCGGAATATACGCACTACACCGAAACAGGTGAGCTCTCCTTTATAACGCAGTTCTATGAACAACCACGTGAAATGTCGGCATATCCCTATGTTTACTACTATTTTCCACAGGGCATCAAATACTCTAAAGATCTCAAAGCACAGTATGGAAAATACCGTCCAAATCTCTATGTAAAATACTCTGACTCTTATGATGGAGATGCCTATTCGCTTGATTACAATCTCATCTTTCAAAACGGATACGACTCACAACGTTACTACACAACACATCTTACAGCCAACAATGAAGTAGAGACAAATGAGCATGCCTACCTTGTCAACAAGTTCATCACCTACGATACACTAGTCTCAGGAGCAACACTCTACAAACTTGAAGCGATTTTTACGGATGTTTTAAATAACAGTGAAATCTCAGACTATACACATCTTGGTTTGGGAGTTGAGCACACCATCCCTCAAGTTTATGATGAAGCAGACCTTGGACTCTTAGCGGAGTACTACGGTTACAATACCTTTGATGGTGCCAAACGCAACGATCTGCAACTCTTTGAAGTTTTTCAAAACGACCTCTTTTTAGGACTGCGTTACAGCTTCAACAAAGGAGATGACTCAAGTATTGTCGGCGGCGGTATCTTTGACCTTGATTATGCTGAAGATGTTTACTACCTTGAATATAAAACGCGTATTGCCGACAAGTACAAA